>Ga0214923_10005156_pt1 | contig 15326 bp, 18 predicted proteins | sample LL1510_MetaG_FD_177993 | JGI IMG/M metagenome (GOLD analysis project Ga0214923, IMG submission 177993) | Freshwater microbial communities from Lake Lanier, Atlanta, Georgia, United States - LL-1510 | ecosystem: Environmental > Aquatic > Freshwater > Lake | place: USA: Georgia | collected...
GTTAATCTTGCTTGATGAATTTGGGACAAGATTTTTCTTACCCCACCAGGTAGCTCGGTCATACCTGATCTACGCTCGAGCTCTTTGATTAGATCTTCGGTTTCAAAATCGTCTAAATTGACTTCTACTTCTACTGTGGTATAAGGCATGTTTTATTCCTAATAGAAAGTTCAAACAGGTTGTTCTTGTATATCAAAGTATTGCCAGTGAGTCTCTAAACTCCATGTTGCTTGTTCTACTGCCTTTCTGTCAAAGGTCTCTATGTCAATTCCGAGATCTTTATAGCGTTGCCAAAATAACCAGGCATTAGGCGTATGCTTGGTCAATTTCAACTTACGAAGCTTGACATTATGCTCGGGATCTATGATACATGTAGGCGAATTCAAAGCCTGTGGAATAGTTATGATTCCACTAATTAACATATTCCTCACGGTCCTTGCTGGAATTACATGTTCAAATACATTGCCCCTTTTGTTTTGTAGCCCTACTTGCCTGTAGTGAGCGCCAAACTGACCCTGAATTATATAGTCATGATACCTACGCAACAAGTTATCAATTTGATCCCTAATTAACCTAGCAGTTTGATTCATTCTAACCATCTTATTGTATTCTTTAAGATACCTAGACAGTTCACGCTGGATAAAATTATAGGTCTCTTGATAACTCTGCCCGTTGCGTACAACACGAGCAGGTTCAAAGTCCTTGAAGTTTTCAATCAGGGTCTGTTGGCTAGTCATCAAAATAAGTCCGACTTGTTAGGCAAGAATGGTGAACTAATGTTCAACTTGGGTAAACGCATACGCTTACCATTAGTGTCTTTCCAAGAATGATAAAGTTGGAAGTAAAAGAAAGTTCCACCTTGAATCCAGTCTTTGTTTAACCTAACACCAGGGCGCATCTCCAAATCATAATCCTCATAAGCCTTGGCATGCCATTTTGTATATGCTATGCCGACTTGGTTCCAAAAAATACCATATTCATCAAAGTCTGCACCAAATTTGCTTAGGCAAAGATCAGCTAGGCTACGAATTTCGTCGTCTGTGTAAGTTACATTGTCGCCTGCAGCCATCTTCAAGAAGCCCATTATAATAGGCATTTCTTTAGTATTGAGTGCTCGTTGTCCTGCACTAAGCACACGATCTGCATAAACTGCAAATTGCTTGACCATTTCAGGGCTGTATTTTGGATCACATAAGTCACCTGGACGAGTAATAGCACCGGGTTCATGGTTGTCAAAGAACTTTGAATCTGTCATAAACAGATCATAGGCTTCTAAATATCTTTGTTTCTTTTCAACTTCTTCCCATAAAGGGATTTTACTATTATCTAGTCTAACACCATAGATCATTTGTGTGATCCTGTCTATGGGATCTAATAGCTTTTTACCTTCTTTGCCATTGTTATTCATAAAAGTCATACGACATTCCTGCCTTGACTCCATGCTATAGATAACAATGGGAACTTGTACATCCTGTGGTCGCTCATTAAAAATCATAGTTGATATGATATAAAACGCCACAGCAGTATGCTGGCCATCCCAACTTGCAAAAAAATCATCGCTGGGAAAATATTTAAGAGGAATATTATCCTTAGGCACAGGATAGACCTGAATAGGCATAGCCTGATGTGCTAGGAATTTTTCAATTATTACTAAAATCCATTCAAGATCAAGTTCTCGTTGAATAGTAGAGTCAATTAAAATTTTGTCCAAGGCCGTACTAAGACTTTGGCAAATTCTAAATCTACTGTCGTTAAAGTGAGTGATTTTGGGATAAGCAGCACGAAATTTCTTAATTACTGTATTGAGTCTAGAAATATAAGAATTTCTTTCGTTGACCGAGAGAGCTGCTAATGCGTTCTTCCAACGGTCGTGCAAGTCTACATAGATACTGTTTTCATTCTTAAATTTGGCATTGACCTTTTGAGCATGTGGTCTAGCCGTTATGCTAGTATTTTCAATAAGTTGCATCACGATCTCCAAATTGTAAGAGGTAACAATTTTGGTACTTGTTACCTACGCAATGTCTAGCAAAATTACTAGACAATTATAAGTTTAGAGGATTTTACGCCGTTTGTCGACCGATTTTTGAACAGATTTAACACGAATTGCAACTTCTTGATGACTGCTTACAAAGCCTAAGTATTCATATTCTAGTTGTTTTTTTGCAACAAACTCTTGCCAAGCACGAAATTCATCTTGTTGCCAACCGGGAAAATTAAAATATTCGTCAAAAACAATCACAGTACCTGGCACGATTTGATCAGATAGATAGTCAAGTACATATTGAGCACTAGAATAAAGATCACTATCAATATGTAGGAAAGCCACTGGACCTGTCATAGCCCATTTAGGTAAGGTATCCGAAAACCAACCCACATGTAGTTGGACATTTTTTGGAACTTTGGGCAATGGCTGACTAAAGTGCCCTCGACGTATATTCCATAACCAAGTTTCGGGTAACCCTTCAAAACTGTCAAAACCATGTATGGTATGATTTGGCCATAGTCTAGCCCAATGGCGTATAGTACGACCTGTGGCTACACCAAATTCTAAACGATGACCTTCAATCGCGACCCAGTCTCTGACCGCTTCATGTAAGTCGTAGTCAGTGTCAAACTTTTCAGCTTGACGCATTTTAGACATTAGGTATTCGGCACTTGACTCAGCGGCCAGTCTTCGTGCTGTAAAATCTAAGTCAAAACTGTCAGTTTTTAGTCCTAACAAGGTTCTTTGTAACCAATTTGGTTGAGGATATTTTAACCACTGCGATAAGCGGTCTTTTAGTTGATGTATATTCATGTAGTTATTTTATACGATTTCTAACGTAATTTTCAAGATCACGTAGCTGCGATTCTAGCCGTTTATTTTTGGCTTCGACGTATTCTAGACGATGACGTAAAACAGTCATTTCTAAAGATACCCTTTCTTGTTCTTCCTTGGTTAATCGCAACTCCTTGACTTGTCCTAGCAAAGTAGGACGAGGCGGTGCATTGGGATCAACAGGTCTTTTTCTTTTGGCTTTGAGTAATTTAAGAAAGGCCGGGTTCATGTATAATATTTATCGCCCAAAATCGATGGTTCCTTTACACAGACTGTGTAAGTATCCTCCAAATACTCGCAAAAGAGTTCCTCACCGGGCATGATTTCAAACATGTCTCCGGTACGAAAATGTTCACCATTTGCCACAACATGCCCTTGAGTAATTAAACTTATTTCTCTAGCTACTTTATGTAAGTGACGTGGACTAGTGTCGCCACAAGGGTTGAATTGATAACTGACCTCATACTTATCAGTACGCCAAATGGCTCGGTCAAATGCTCCTATGAACCAACCACGCTCACCACTTTCCGATAATTTATATCGTTTCATTTAACCTCATTAACGGTGTCCACGACCCTAACTTCTGACGTTGGGGCAAATGAGAATTCTGAACCTGTAGATTCAATTGTCTGTGTAGGGGTGTTAAATAGGGTAGGTGGTACCTGCTCGGGGAATAAGTTAAAATAAAAAGCAGGATCAATTTGCAACATTATATCTTTGGTGTGCTTGGGATAGTTGCCGCAAAAATATTTAAATAGTTCTTCAAAGCTAGACTGTTTGTTCCATGAGTTTCTAACGACCTTTTTATTAGCTAGGTCTATAATAATTTTGCCCATGGAGATATCACGATTTTTTAAGTGTCGTGTTACAGCCACTTGCTCGTCCCAGCTTGTATTACCTTGCTCTTTCATCCAACCTGGGCGATTAGTTCGAACACGACTGTGGGCCGGCTTTTCAAAGTAATAAGCCACTAAGTAAATACTTTTCATTTTATTTTCCTATTGATGTTAATTGAATTAAAGTTGCTGATAAGTTAATTTCTGGGTCTAAGCAAAAATTATGTGCTACGATGCCATCACGTATGGCAACGATCGCTTCATCTTGGCCTTCATCAGTTTTACTCCAAAGGTCAAGATTATCATACGCCCAGCGATAAAAATCATCAATTTCATCGGGGCGAATTTGACTGCAAATCAAAGTACGTGCTTCGCGAATACGTTTTTCTCTAAACAGAGCTACCGCCGACAATTTGTAATCTTCTGTGGTACTATCTTCTGACTTAGGATTTTTTAAAGACCCCGTAATACTATTGGCCTGCAACAGATTAAGACATTTTCTCAAATCTGGATAAGTTGCGTCAATATAACTCATCAAATCTTCTGCATCGAACTCGACGCCTTCATTGGTCAAGATTGTGATAGTTCTTAAGGCAAACTGTTCTTTGTCGGTCTTACTGATTTGAATTTCTTGGCAGCGACTTTTTAATGGTGGAATAATACGGTTAGGATAATTACAGGTTAATATGAACCTAACCGAATCTGCGTATTCTTCCATTAAGTTACGCATGGCCGGCTGCACACTGACATTATTCAAGTAATCAGCTTCGTCAATGATTACCACTTTGAAACCGCCAATGTTCATAGGCATGGTTTGACAGAAGTTAATTAAACGGTCAACCCACTCAATCTTACGTCCTTCTTTACTACCATTTGCAAACATTACATCAATTGGATCAATGTCCAATTCATTTACTAATAGTTTGGCTAAAGTGGTTTTACCAGTTCCAGCCGAACCGTGAAATAACAGATGCGGAATACTACCGGTTTTGATCCAGTGTTCTACTTGTTGGCGAACGTGCTCGTCAACAAATACATAATCATTAACTGTACGTGGACGATACTTCTCAGTCCAAATTTGCTTGATTGACATGATTGGTCCTTGTGTGTTAGCACAGGAATTATACAGGAATTAAAGGCCTTTGTCACTGAAAGTATCGTCTTTCGGCTCGATGTCTGACACCAAAAGTATGTCTTTGGGATCGATTCTACGTACAACGGTTTCGCCGTCGGGTAAATCTAAACGCACACCACGAGTCCATCGTCCATGGTCTACACAGATCCATTGGCCAACTGCGACATCTTGTTGGTCTGGACCTACTGCGAATACTCGGCCCCATCTTGGTCTAATACCATGATTCTTACCATTGTCACTGGGAATAAAAATACCGCCCGATGTTTTTCTATCGGCGAAATTCATTTCTGTCACCAAAACATTATCATGAATTGGTCTTAATTGATTTATGCTGTTAACAAATACTGTCATTCTACACCATCTTGATCTTCTAAAATGCGTTTGGCATTGGAGCCGCGAACGCTACGGTTTGGTTTAACTTCTTGTGAAGCTGCTTGTGATTGAACTGAGACTGGGTCTGAATTTACAACTCCGCCATGCATACGATAATACTCGTCCATGACTTCGTTTCTAGTTTTGATGACCTGCCCACCTGGGCCCAATTCGTCGCCTCTTGCGTTGACTTTCATATTTCCTACGGCAATAGTTTCTTCATTAGTCAATCGTAAATGATCCATGTCAACCGATTTGCCTAGTGCAGTTCTATAACTTTTCTTCATGTTCCTCCTTTAAAAATTCTGTGATTTTTAAATCATACTTTAGTGAATCAATTCTATGTACCCCTATCTTATACAATACATAACTGGCAACACTACTACCTCGACCCACTCCCCATACTATGTTATTCTCCCGCATAGTATCTACAAAATATTTAAGATAAATCAATAACGGCAGGAGATTTCTTCGATCAAATTCAACTAATTCTTCTAGAACTCTGTCAATTTCAGTGTCACTGTTGCATTGTTTAACAAGCCATCCAGCTATATCAAATGTTTTGTAGGAATCTGGTATAAACCAATTGTCCTGATTCTTACGATCAAACTCTTCTATGGGAACGTCGGACGGAAGGTATGTAGACAGTTTAGGTAATTTGAGATGCAATAAATCCAAACTGTTGTTATATTGATCCGGATCAACTAAACTTAGATTATCTATTTTCAAACATGGATCGCGATATAACCAATCAAACAATGTAGCAGCATCAATGACCGGTTGACCGTATTCGTCATATTTCATTGAATATCAATAATATTTTTGAAGTTCCGATTTTTATTACTGGCTTCGTCTAACATTTTTTGTTGCCGCCGGCCGATTTCTTGACGAAAATCCTCTAGCAAAATAAACATTTGTCCTACAACAGACCCTGAACCTACACGCTGAGCCTGCTGGAATTTTTTATTGAGTTCGTTGTATTTTTCCATTAACTCATCCATGTTTAATTTGCTAAGGTCGGGTGCTAGAGGATGTAACATCATAAGTCTCCTTGTTTTCGATTTTCACTGTGATAAACATCAAATTCACCACCAGGATAACGACTTTTTAGTTTGTTGACATTTTCGGCAATGACTTCGTTAGGATCGAGATTTAATGCACGACACATGTTTGTCCAATACCATATAATGTCACCTAATTCGCGTTTCATATGGAACAGGGATTCTTCGGTCAATGGTTTACCCTGAAATGTAATTTTCTTTACAATTTCCATTAGTTCGCCGGTTTCGCTGCTTAAGCCCATGACTCCGGTCAGCATTAAAGGTACATTTACATCAGGCCCATGCTGACTGTTAGCGAAATCATAATTTCCATCTAAAACATCTAATCTATTCATGAAAGCAGTTAGGTCATTGCTGGCTTCGCTGGTAACCGCAGACACAAATTTCGAGTAAGAGTTAAGATCTACTGTAGACATAGTAATTCCAAAAATTATATAATACTGTTTTATTTGGTAATTGTCAAGACTTTATAGTCCTATGTGCCGTTTAATGTTTTCAATTTCAGTACGAAGATCTTTTATAGCTTCAATCAAAAGTGCGTTCATGTTTCCATAATGCACATGTTTTAGATCGTCGCTTTCGGAAACTAACTCGGGAACAACTTGTTCAATTTCTTGGGCTATAACCCCAATTTCATGTCGTCCAGTGTCGGTTCTTGTGTAACTAACACCACGCATTTGACAGATTTTATCTAAAGAATTTTCTATACGTTCAACATCTGTTTTTATTTTTTGGTCACTTAGAATTGGCACCCCACCAATCACCCTAATTACACCATTGTTAATGCCAATAGTGACCCCGTCAACTTTGACACCGCCCAATGTGCTTGTGGTTGCGACCGGCAATTGGTAAGGACTAGATGATCCTGTGCCACCGGTCTCTAACCCTTGTACGCCGACTAACCAATATTGATTAGTTTGATTTACACTGATTATCTCAATTAGGTAATTGCCCACAGTTGGAAATTGTAATTTACCAGCAACAATGTAATCAACCTCAGTGCCATACACCATATCAGGCGGTATAAAAAGTCTATGACTAATATCGTTTACTGTTACCCAAAGAGTTAATCGTCCTACAGCATTATGTGTTGGAAAATTGCTAAGGCTTAAATCTGCGGTTTTTGTTAAGGTTACTTTTTGAAAGTTGCCGTTTATGAAATTAACAGATACAACAACGTCTGCTTCACCGATGTCAAAAAAAGTTTCAGAGTAGGACTTCATTTGAGCCCTGATTAACTTAAAATAACTTAAATCATTATCGTGTGAAAAAATTTCACCTTCTTCTAGTTTTCTTAGTACGTAATTCCGCAGTTGAGTTAACTCAACTGCTACTTGCCCAAACGTGCCTTTAATTTTGCGGAAGTTATCTCGTAGACCTTGACTAGAATTGTTGGTTCCCGACACAGGATAATTTTCATTTAATCCATCTGTATTGACTTGACTGTTATAATTTGTATAGTTTGTGGGCATGTTTATTTAAATACGTTGTTTTTTGGGAACTTCAAATATTTATCGTATGTATGTTGTTCTACGTACTGCTCTATGTTATCAACAATCTTGGTTGACCCTTGGTCAAATACAGTAGTATCATTGTCAAAAATTGTAACATTCCCTGGGGTGAATTTTTGAGTCGCTGTGTCGTAATATTGGCTTAGATAATTTTCAAGCTGATACCTGTCAAATTCATAGGTGACAAAGTCGAAGTCAATCTCTTGTAGTCTTTGAGCAATAAACTTAGCTTTACCGGGTAGGGTATAGGCAACGATTACTATAGGCACGAAACCTATAGGAGCAAGGTAATCATTACTGTCTTGATCTATTTGTAGACTATTTGCCCATTCAGGTATAAGGTTACCGTAATCATCTACATAACCTATATTATCACGTACTCGGTATTTCATATTATAAACAGTGTTTTCTGATATTATCTTATTTTCTACCTGTGGTTGATTTTTATAGTACCATAAATCAAGTTCGTTGACCGTAGTGTAATAGTGACTACGTGAGCCACTTAAATCAACTAAGTTGTCTTGTGGTTCAGACAACCTATGTTCTAAGTCACGTCCCAATATTTGATCTTTTATAGTCAAGTAAACTATTTCGTATTCTACTTGATTATTTTCATCCAAAACTACTGCTGAACCCGCTGGCCCAAATTTAAACTCTTTAGAATAATGATTTTCTTTTAATACATACTCATACTGAGATAATGTTGTTTTATTTAGACCTACTCCGAATTCTATGTACAGATCTTTCCTTAAGCCAAACCAAGGGTCAGTGGGTCTAAACAAATCATTAGTAGAGATTATATTTTGATTGGTAAAAATACTATTCAATCTATGACGATTCTCCATGTTTGGAAAAGCTCGAATATATAGATTATCACTAGCACCGCGATTACGTGGCCTTATTTTAAGGGTAAATCTACGATCACTGAATGTTCTATCATATGGTGAACTTGCACGTACACTAAAACTGTAAAAATCATCAACAGGTACTGTCACGGGATCATGGTTATATGTTCTGAAACTTGGACGTCCGATAAGCAGTCCATCAGGTTGTAATATAACTCCTTGCGGCAATCTAGAATTGCTGTTTGGTGTTATTCTGTAATTTAACTGTTGATTAGAAAGGTTAGTTACTCGTATTTGTTTTTTACTAATTCCACCATTATCGATATAACCTAAATCAGTGGTAGCACCTTGCCAAAATGGTGCATCAGCTTCGCTGGTCAAAACTAGGAAATATAATTGATTGGGATCCACAACCAATGTAGAACTGTTTGTAGTAAACCAGCTTTCGTAGATTGGTGCTCGTAAATGTATAATTCTCACTGTGATAGATATGTCAACTGAACCAAAACTGTCTGCTAATTCTAAAACAAACTGATAATCAAAATCGTGAGCTCTGGTTAAAAATGTTCTTAGCCATGTTTCCCATGTGGTATCATTGTTAGTTGAGTTTTCAGTAAAACCGGATGGTAAAAATTCTCTACGAGCAAATGGCCTTATTACATTTTTTGCTGTTACACTGATAATTCCATTGGGATCTAGTTCAGCCGATGGTGGCAGTAATCCCCATTTTAATTTCCATGTTTTACCAGTTGCTGCATCAACTTGAGATTGGGTGATAATTTTATATGAGTAGTCTTTTTGATAGTAAGTTATACTTGGTGTATTAAAAGTTTCAGGAACAAATGCTCCGTTTGTGACTACTGATATACTATATTGTCTGTAGATGGAGTCTTTCGTTATCGGATCGTTTATTATGCTTATAAAAGAATATATATAGATTGGTTGTTCAAACTTATACTCAGTGTCAGTCACTACCGGGGTACCGGAAATTATACCAACGTTACTTAAAGTAGTTCCTAACGGTAATTGCCCTCGAGCAAATAAGAATTCTTTGTTGGGTTCTTCGATCGGTAGTTTTTTAACATATACCCTATTCAATAGTATGCTTAACCGTGATACGGTACTATCCCAAATGGATGCTGGCAGTGAGCTTGTTGTAGTTGATGTTGTACTTGTGGTAGTAGTTGGGCCCGGCCATCCGCAATTGGCTGAAAACCTCATTATGATAGCACTGAAATTTCTAGCGAATTGATCCTCAAATAAACCCCATTCTGTAAAATTATCACACCACCTCTTTAGAAGTTTAGAGTTTGGTGGATAGACTGGATAAGGTATGTATGGTGCTGCTGTGGTTGTACTTGTTGTTGATGTTGTTGATGTGCTTGTAGTTGTAGTTGATGTTGTACTTGTGGTGGTAGAGGTAGTTGTAGTAGTTGTAAATGGAAGACTTTTATCATACGCAGAAACACAGACATTGGCTGTTGGTAATGGAACTTTAGACCTAGCTCTAAACCTTTGATTGAATTGAGTTTCATATTGTCCAACTGCTATCCAGTACGTACCCGGAACTATCGGTATTTCTAGATAACTTAGATCAATTGATCCAGTGTCGTCATTTTCGCCAATGAGGTCGCCATTGGAATCATATACACCGATATGAGTATCGTATATAGGAGAACTAAACAAGGTATCAACTACTAGAGTCATTGCCGAAGAAACAGAAAAACTATACCATGCTACATTATCTACAACATTAATATTGCCGGCCACAGGAACTGGATAGCATTGAAATGGAAATGGTACTATTTGAGCCGGCGGATAGTATAAAGTGGTAGTAGTAGATGTGCTGGTTGTTGTAGTGGTTGATGTAGTTGAAGTTGTAGTAGTTGTTGGTGCTACGGTGGTTGTAGTGGTACTGGTGCTAGTAGTGGTAGTTATCCAATATTCTCTATAAAAAGCATATCGGTTTGGTGTACCAGCTAAATCAAAAGGAGTCTCATAATCCACTAGTTGGTTTGGACGAGCAATGTCCATGACAGCTAGTTTCATGTTCGATGGTGTAGTAAGTTGATTGGATATATCGCTTAAGAAAAGAGCTATAAAGCCGGTTATCTGTGGAGCGGCAAAGCTAGTACCATCGCCCACCGAAATACGATCAGAATTTAATCCTCTAAAATCTGCTGCTGAGTTTGGTAATACCGTAGTTCTATTAACAGCACTTACTATGCCAGATCCTGGTGCCATAATATCGATACCGGGACCACGATTTGTGTACCAATCTACGCCAGGTGCGTAGGAACTTGCATCAATGGCACCGACGTTTATTGAATTTACACTTGCGGCACTATTGCGTTGGTTGTAATAATAATTACCACCACCACCGGTCAAGGTTATGTTGTTTGAGTAATCAACGCCACCTGATACATCTTGTACTATTCCATCATTGCCAGCAGCAACTACTACATGGATGCCAGCTGCGATTAGATCTTCAACATCAGCCTGCCACGCAGTTATTGGATATGAAATTTTTAAATACCAATTGTAATCACCTACACCACGCCGATATTGTTGTGCTCCAAAATATCCAAATCCCAGTTCTTGGTAAGTTTTGCCATTAGTACCATAATTAGTCCAAGGTCCGTTATAGGTGACTCCTCTATGTACAATCGATTGTATGTTAAGTACATTTACATATCTATACATACCCCAACTTAAATTGACAACAGTTGGGTTCTTGTTACCAGTAATACCATTGACAGGTTTTATGGTTTGATGCCAATACTTGACATAGTCCAAGGCATCTTCAGCTGCGACTGCACCGGATTCATTGTAAGGACTGATATTGTAAATAGTTGACTTTCGTGCCCACCCTTGTGTGTTACCAGCAGCGATAGCAGCAACCATGGCACCATGGTCGCCGTTGGAAGAATTGTAATAGCTAGAGTAGTCATAGCTAAGTGGAACTGGGGTGACCCCTGGGGTTGTTGGGATAATTTTTCCAATGGCACTGGCATAGGATAACCAATCGATTTGATTAACACGACTACCACCGGTACCATCATCATTAACAGCGAATTCTGCGTGATTGGGTCTGACGTGACCATCAACGATGACAACATCAACATGAGTACCGTCTAGTGTAGTTGATATTGAAGCTGTATGTCTTTTCTGATCATCGAAACCATGACCAGGAACATCTACTCCGGTCAACATACGCAACAAACCCCAGTTCTTGTCTGTTCCTACGAGATCTGGGTTACTACTTGGACTACCTTTAAAAAAATTTCCAGTCTGCGTCCAAACTGGTTCTATTTTTATGTTTTGTTCTTCTAGGGTAAGCTCAACTGCCCAAACCCTGGGATCTTGCCGAACTTGCTCGGCTTCGGCTTCGGCGAGCCAATAAACAGTGTTTCTACTTAATGGTCTACGTTTAGCTAAATCAACAGCACGATCTGGTATATACAGGTTGCCGCCCGGAGTCTCCATGTCCTCATAGAATGACTCCAGATCTTCATACCTGTGAAGGGTTACTGTATATTGACGTATCATTTAGTTAGGTACCGAATATGTATTTATCGGTACCTAACTGGGCTACCTACGCATATGAGCAGCGTCTACCGCAGCCTGTTCACTGAATACAGGTTGGAGGCAACTTTTGTGCATGATAGTTACACCTAGCATTTTGTCACCAGTGTACACAGGCACATCTTTCTTAGCGGCAACACCCACACCGCTGTCACGGCTGGGGATATACGGGGTCTCACGACCAGGTGGGGGGCCTAACTTAGGTACAGCACGAGTCAAAGGGCGAGCGGCGGCGGGTTTAGCCATAGTACGTTCCTTAAGAGCTTGCCATTCTTGTTGCAGTTGTTCGTGTTGACGCTTGGCTTCGGCACTGGCCCACTTAAACTTACCACGACGGCGGCCAGTAGTAGATAACCAGGGACCCTCAAGATGCATAGACATAACAGCCTCCTAAATTAGCACTGAATTACAATTATACAGGGTTATTTTGGTCTAGTCAACCTGTTGTTTTCCCACAACATATGGGTCATCCATAAATACTTGCGTTTAGAGGAGATCAAAATGGCAAAAACTGATGTTCGAAGCAATAAAAAATCCGTGGTAAAGCGTACTAGCCAAGGCGGGTCTAAACCCAAAACCAGTTCGATGAACAAGCATCAACGCCGTGGATATAAGCCAAGCCGAGGGCAAGGACGATGAATGATAGAACTGCTATACACACTAATCGCGACACATTTGACGATTGTCGCGGTAACCCTATACCTACACCGTGGGCAAGCCCATCGTGGCATAGAATTTCACCCTTTATTAAGTCACAGTATGAGGTTTTGGTTGTGGCTGACTACTGGTATGGTTACAAGAGAGTGGGTGGCAGTTCATCGCCGACATCACAGATTCACTGACCAATACAACGATCCGCATAGCCCTCGAATATACGGAATCTGGCGTGTGTTATTTGGTGGGGCTTGGTTATATGCCGATGCTTGCCGTGACCAAGCAATGGTACAACAATATGGTGTAGGTTCTCCCGATGACTGGATAGAACGTAACTTATATAGCAAATTCCCATTAGCCGGTGTAATCAGTTTATTAATCGTCAATACTTTATTGTTTCACGGTTGGGGTATTGTTATTTGGTTAATACAGATGGCTTGGATACCCTTATGGGCAGCAGGTGTGATAAACGGTCTAGGGCATTACATAGGATATAGAAATGGCAAAACTAACGATCATAGCAGGAATATTGTTCCTTGGGGCATTGTTGTTGGCGGTGAAGAATTACACAACAACCACCACATCGATCCCAGCAGTGTCAAGCTCTCGCGGATGAAGTGGGAATTTGATCTAGGCTATGCTTGGCTTAGATTGTTTTGCTTAATTAGGTTAGCTAGGATACGGTAAATATTTCTATGAAAGCTAGAGAATTTATTGGTGAGGAATACGTACATCGTGTCCAAGTAGATATAAAAAATCTAGCCCGTAATATGGCCGCTGCCCGTTTCGCATCTGAACACGGCCAAGGATTAAATTATACTGATAGTCTTATATATCTAGGATTATTAGGAGATCCCGGTTTAGAAATAGCTCTCAAGCCCAAGGCAATTGGTGCCTATTATCAAAAGAAGCATAGGCAAGAAAAGGGAGATGATCAGATTCATCAGGCTTTCAAAACCACAAGTCCCACTGCTACTACAATGGGAATATATGGTTGGGGAGTTCATCCTGAGCGTGATAGGGCTCGTAACAACTTAAGTCAACAACAATATGATTTATACAGAGATAAAGATGTGGAATATGACCTATTTGTCAGTGTGGAAAATGGGGAGAATTTAGAGGATCTTGCCACAGCTCAGCCCAACACCATAGCCAATTTAGCACATGAACTACGCCATAGAGCGTTACAACTTGCTAAATTTATTCCTGGTCTTAAAGGACAATTACCATATAATAGAATAATGGATAATACCGGTCATGTTTCTGACCCAACAAGTATATACTATATGAAAGCTGTCACGGCTAGGTCAGGACCTAGCCACAATATGTATGTCGAACACGCCATGATGTATAGCATTGAACGTCAGTACACGAAAGGGTTCCTTGGTTTGTATGATAGTTTAGAACAGATTCGAGCCTATCAAGATTTATATCGCGAAACAGAATCATTTATTAGATCCTGGTTAAATAGAAACCAAAACAATCATCGAGCTTGGCAAGATCTTGTTAAGTATATAGATCAAAAAACACCAGGCACCAATACAGTTAGGATAGATCAAGATAATCAAGGCAAACCTGTTATAGTAAATCGTGAGCCAGCAACTACGCCTACAAGTGTTGATAATAAAAGTTCTAATAAACTAACTGTCCCTGCACCAAATAATACTACACCTATTAGACAAACTCCGGGAATAGTGCCGCCAGGCTCGCCTTGGAGCAGACCCGAAGGACCCTCCTCAAGCACTACAACTCCAATAACTACATCATCTCCGTCAATAGTACAACAACGGCCACCTTTGCCAATAAACCCCAACGATGGAGCAGTGGGCCAGGCTTTAGCTCAATTAGGAGTAAGTATTCAAAATAGACGAGATCAAAATTTTGTAAATTCTATGCTTGGGGCAGGGTACCAAGCAGGAAGTGCGGCTGCTAATTTAGCCCTATTGAAAAAGTTGCAACAATCAAAAGGCTGAAAAAGGTAAATAAACATATGAGAGCTAGAGAATTTATCATTAATCTTCCTATCCGTATTAAGATAGGGCACGAAGACCCAGCCGCTGACTCGCCTGCTGACGACGAAGAACCCGAGCTAGATACCATGGTTCCCCCATTGCAGCAAAAGCTCGAACTCATGAAGCGTAATGCAGGCATGAATAACGTATTTGACGAAGCCAACGACGACGAACCTTTAGATTAAAGGGCTAGAATATGGGTTTTACTCAGGATTTATTCACTAGCCGAAGAAATTACAGCGACGGTGCTAATCGTGTAGGACAACCAGGAAGAATTTGGTACGACGGTGAAACTGGAAGTTTTCACGTTGGGGATGGTGTTACTCCTGGTGGATCTGTAATTGGTGTTTCACACATTACCACTACCGGTGTTGGCATATCAGTAAATCAACCAACCGGCAATGTTATAATCACAAGCAATGCCACTCATTTAAACATACCCAATACAATTGTTGCTAGAGATTCTAACAACATCAGTAATATTGGTACCATCA
>Ga0214923_10005157_pt1 | contig 15325 bp, 16 predicted proteins | sample LL1510_MetaG_FD_177993 | JGI IMG/M metagenome (GOLD analysis project Ga0214923, IMG submission 177993) | Freshwater microbial communities from Lake Lanier, Atlanta, Georgia, United States - LL-1510 | ecosystem: Environmental > Aquatic > Freshwater > Lake | place: USA: Georgia | collected...
GTACGGCTGGTTGTTCTTGAAGATGATGTCCATTGCGGCGACGTCATTGCCTGATTTGGCAAACCACTCCGTCATGGAATCGATGTTTGTGAAGCTGGGCGTCTTGTCGTACAAGGCGTAATAACACCCGTCGCTGCCCCCCACAAGACCGGTCTGCGGGCGGGCCGTTGCCGGACGAGCCGTCGATCTGGTGCATGGCAGGTTGATGATGCCGGGGGATCCCCATACGGTCGTGATCTCATCGGGGCTCTTATAGGGAGCATCATTGAGGTCCTGGAGCTGCTTGTCGACATCAACGAGCTCCTTGTTCGCTCTGGTCAATGATAACGGTATCGTCGATAACATATAACTGCACAGGCTGATGATGATGACCAGCAGTGCGATTGCAATAACCATCTTCATGCTGTCATCGATCTTCAGCCTTGACACGACAATGACAAAAATAACAATGCCGCCGATCAACAGCATAAAGGGCAGGAGGAGGAGCATCCATGCTCCCAAGTCCAGACCGACGACCTTGGCCGTCGCGGACTGATCCACGACCGTCTTGATGCTCTGCTGCGTCACGAGCTTGTTGACCGCGCTCGCCATGCAGTCCTGGAAGCTCGAAACGTCCTGACCGATCGTAATGTCCTTTATATTGACGTTGCCGCTGGTATCGCTGACATTGATGGCAAAGAGGGCGGAGGCGGATGTGGAGCATGTTGTGGAGATGTCCTGGTTGACGGCGATGGCGGAATTGGAGTATGCGTTGATTGTATTCTTGGCGTCGCTGGATCCGAGGGGGAGGCCGGAGAGGAAGGCGAGGCTCTTTTGGGCGAGCTCGCTGGAGATCTGTTGGACGATGGACGAGTCATTCATGGCCTGGAAGACCGCCTTGGCCTTGGCCTCGACCTTTTGGTTGCTGTTGACGCCGCTGATGTTGACATCACCCTTTGTGTTGGATACAGCGATAATGGCCGATGCGGTGGAGTTGACCACGCTGTTCTGTGATGTGTTCTGACTCGCTTTGAGGTAAGTTTCCGAGACCATCTTTGTGTAATTTGAGGATTGTGCCTGACCCATTGTGTTTGTTTTTGATCAATGCATGATTTTTTTTTTTTGATTAAGGACGACACGTTCTATCAATGAAAGATGGACGTGTCTGACAACCCGTGGGATCCGTCGCACGATGTCTTTGTGGCCTGTCTGTCGAATGACTGGACAGTGCTCGTGAGCAGGGCAGTCGATCCGTGTGGGTACCACATGATGAATATACTCGGGGATCTCTCCGGGATTGATGATCTGACGGGCTTATTGGTGAATGTCTTTCTCCCCGCCATGCTATCCAAGACCAACGGCTGCGAGAGCGCGCAGGTGCTCCTGATGAGCCTGTCGAACAAGGCGACCGAGCTGAGGCGATTGGTCGATATCATGTTCGCCGAGGTTATCCATGAATTGGAGGATAGCGGGCTCATCGGTCAGGCGAGCATCTGTCGGAAGTGGGACTGGTGGCCGTTCGTGAGCCGATGCCACGACGGCAAGAATGGCGATCCCATCGCGTCCATGTCATCGCTCGCCATGACGCATAATAGCGTCGTCATTAGCCCGATCGTGTTTGTGCTGAGGTGCCTGATCCATACCATCATCGAGGACGATATCCAGAGCAGGATATCGCCGTGGTTCGAGACCCACAAGGCCTACTGGAAGCTGTTGACCGAATGGCTCGAGGCTTTTTATGAGACCCTGGGGGGTTGGCAGCAGATCCATGACAAGAAGGGCGTCTGGAACCAGCCCCACGGCAAGCTGTTCCGAGCCATAAGGCCGTTCTCGACGCATGTGCCGTGCATGAGCCTCGTGTTGATGCGGAATAGCACGATGGACAAGTCGGGCATACTGAGGATCGTGCTCTACCACACCATCATGTTCACGAGGCTTCTCAGAGCGTGGAACCGTCAGCTGGTCGGGTGGGGTATTTCCACCCGCGCGGACGATCTCGAGGCATCGATGGACAACTTCATCAGGGTCCTGTCCTCGGTGGGCATAACGCGCGTAGGGTGGCTCCACTCCATCCTCTGGGGGGACAAGCATCTGCCCACGGTCGTCCCCATGCCTCCTGCCTTGGAGGGATGTGGTCGGCCACAGAACGAGGCGGTGCGGTTCGGTGAGATGAAGAATTTTGCGGCGACCGTTGCCTACCAGCGCAACCTTTGCCTCCAGATGCTCATGGAAGCCTTTGCATTCACCGACATCTTCAAGGCACCCCTCGACGAATTCATCCGCTCCAACCGATCCGTCTACGAATCCATCATGACCATGGAAATCCCAGAACCCACTCCCGCTCCTTAAGCAATGCGGGTTTACTCGGACGGACTCATCGCATCCATCATCTTTTTTAGATGGAGCCTTAAGGATTAAGACGAATCCTTAAGTTGGGTTAAGCCTGGATTAAGTGGGGTTGGTTTGAGTTCGTATTCTCCAGGTGGGATTGGCACTGTTGTTCTTAAAGTTGTTGGGATCTTCGAATAATTTGTACAAGTGGCTTATACAGGAGTGGAACGATTGGAGTTTTTGTTTTTGGTTGAGCAGTTGTAATGTCAAGATTTTGTCGAGTTTTATGGAATCGAAAAAGTCGATTGTATGGAGTTGATTGAGGGGTGGTAAGTTGTGAATTTGTCTATCATCTTTACCGGGTATTGTCGTTTTTATGACTTGATCAGCGGGGACCGCAAAGATGAAGGAGACAGCGTTCTTACCATCTGATATAGTTATCCTTAGGGAAGTGTCAATATTCCAAGTATAACATACAAAAAATTTGTCATGATATTCTTGTCGCCTGTAAAATGTCTTTTTATCTGCCCTAATTTTGTATTGTTTCGCATCCAGTTCAGCGGTCCCATGAAAGAGTCGTAGGGCGCCATACATTTTTTGGATCTTCATGATATCCGCCTTGTCCTGCTTGGTCAATTCTGATTTGTTGAAATACTGTTTATAAACATATTCCAATGTCGGATTTATTTTTTGGGAATGAAAGAATTTTTTGCCGACGAGTGGGAATAATAATCGGCCCATCCAAGTGTCGGGCTTTCGCTGCTTGAGCCGTTGTGTCAGCTTCTGAGTGCTGCTTTGTAATGCCGAATCATCCTTCCTCAGTGCGTCATACAGCTTCTTTGGTATCGTATCAGCCATATCGACCATATCGACCATATCAGCCATATCAGCCATATCAGCCATATCGACCATATCTTTTTTTTTCAACATGAAAAAAAAATTCGGATTCTTCATTTCACAGGAGTCCGAGCGGGTCGTGCCCGTCGTGAAACGACAGGAGCCTGAATACATGGCGTGCGTCGTCCTCCCAGCATGTAGGCCGATCACAAATATCGGTTATATAGGGGTAAAGGTCGGATAGCAGCATATGCGTGGGGTTGGAGATCTTGGGGCTGATGAGTATGAAGCGCTTGGTGCTGTAGCGCTCTTCGATGGACATGCTGGCGAACTTGGCAATGATCTGGTTGTTGATGGAATGTGGGTCATTGTCCCTATCGTTGCGGATGCAGCGGTTATTGATCTCCAGGTTCTTGATCATGAGCTCGAGGGAGAAGAACTGATCCTTGATGGGGCATGTGTCCATGGTGACGGCGTTCTCGACCGAGTATCGACTGATGTGGCGGAGGGAGCGGTATCTGGTGGGTGATAACGAGTGGATGTTTGTGCAGTCCGGGCTGGTGAAGACGATGGGGCGGACAAAGGGCGTCCACCTGTCGATGAATTTCTTGGGTCTCTTGATGCATAAGCAGTAGACCCGGTTCATATCGAAGTTGCCGTTCTTGTATTCTCCGCATATGGGACACAGGCGTTGATCGAGGTGCTTACGCAGGATGCTCGACATGATCGGGTGCATCGGCGGGAGCCTGCCCAGAAATCTGAGGATGACCATGACGATATCAAAGGGCAGATCCACGACGATGAGGCCTATCGGGTGCGACATGGATTAGCCAATCTTTTTTTTTTGCCTGCATTTCATTTTTTTTTTAATGGTTTGGACAGAATATAAAGGATCTTTGGATTGGAGTAAAAGCGGAGGATGAGCAATTTTATACTGACGCTGGATTCGGATTACAGGAATCCATATCTGTTTCCGAATAATACGGATTACAATGTGGTCATCAATCCCAACACGCCGGGCAATGAGTCATCGTCGGCATCGAACGCTGCGACCTCGACCGAGGTGATCAACCCGGTCTTTTCGAGGTTCATGTGGGTCGGAACCGAGACGTTCCCACTGTCTGTGCTGACGCCGGGGGTTACGGATTATCCGTCCAACGCCATAAGCGGCACGATATTCAAGTATTATGGTCTGGACACGTTCATGGTTGATTTTGTCCTTTCGGGTGCACAGATCCCATCCTCGGTTGATTATTTTGTGGGGTTGACCCTGATGATTTATGTGCCTCCACGGAAGCAGGGGACCTTCCCGACGACCGAGTATGAAACGGGGCTTATTTCCAATTATGATCCGATCACCCAGATAGTCAGGACGCAGACGTCGTTTGACCAGGATTTTTTGGATCGTGTCATGACCAAGACGACGGTGCTGACGACGAATTTTGTCATTATCAATCCGTCCAAGACGCTGGGGAATAATCTGGTCATCCTCGGACAGAATAATCTGGACAGCCTGAGGGGTCGGTGCCCCAGCACCCCCGTCGGTGGGTTCTCCAACGAGGATTATCAGAATTATGTGGGCGCCCTCGCCCTCAAGAATGCACCTACCGATTCGCTCTTTGTTCAGAATGTAACGAGGAACTGGATCGTCCCCATGATCAGCCTGCAGCCGTACAACAGGACCGCATTCCTGGCGCTCAACCCGGGGGCGCCCTGGGAGCTGACGGACATTTTTCAGCTGCGCGTCAGAGGGGACGTGCTGACCGTGCTGGTGGTGGCCGAGTCGATCGAGGACATGGTTATCGATAGCGTCATTGTCCGGCCCGGGTCGGGCTACTCGGTCGGCTCGGTGGTTCCGGTATCTCCGAGCGGATCGGTCAGGATATTATCGGTCGATGGGAATGGTGGGATCGTGGGCTACGAATGGGTGGTGAGATCATCGATGGTCGCAGACGGCCAGATCCTGGACGTCGGCGTGGGGAGTGGGATGCTGCGGGTCCTGAGCATCGCTCCTGTCGCATTGCCGATCGGCCCGACGGATGCCGTCAGGATAGGGAGCGCGGCGTCGGGGGTGTCCAAATTTGTGGTGTACATACCGGTTATTGATATCGACTTCTTCAAGTCCATCGCCGAGTTCAGGGGTATTGTGGAGGCTCCGGATGGTTCGTACCTGTGCGTCTCCAATATCGGCAACCTGTGCCGTCCGACCGTGGAACCGGGGACGTATGTGGAGTGCATGCTGTACCGGGGCAACATGACGGGGTTGGAGGCGCCGGTCGTTCCCCATCAGCAGCAGGTGTGCTACAGGATCCGGCTGCTCACGCTGATCCTGCCGAATCAGCCGGTCAAGGGGTTCAACCAGCTCCCGTCCTTCTTCCCGTATCTCTTATTAGAGTTGTACAATACGAACTTCAGGAGCAATAATATCATGTATTCGAACAACCCGCACACCGACAAGGTCGCCTTCTTCTGTCCGATCGGCAATCCCAGGAATCAGCTCATTTCGAATTTTGTAACCGTGTGGAGCAACCAGCACAATATCGTCAAATGGTCCAATATCGGGTATCTCCACTTCCGCGTCCTCCTCCCCAATGGGAGCACACTCGTGTACAAGTTCAACAGCACGGTCGATGGCATCAACAAGGCGTACAACGACCTCAGCGACAACTTCCAGGCGTTCGCACTGACCCTCGTATCCCAATACTATGAACAGCCCGTTATCGCCAATTTTCAGTTCGACATTATCACTTAACACTGTGTGTATCTGATGATAAAAATGCTGTTGGAAGAGGTTGTTGCGGCGGCGCGGGAGTATGAGAAGATTGATTGCTCGATCCGGGAGATTCGGAGGGAGATGAATCAGGTGAGGGAGTCCTTTGCAAAGAGGCTGGATCCCTTGGTCAGCAGGTATGAGGATCTGAAGCGGCTGTTGATCAATTATCAGGTGGAGAACAATCAGCCGGTCTTTCGGTTGGAGGAGACGGTATTCCAATTGGAGGAGATCCCCATTTACCTGCCCAAGGATGCCAAGATTGAAAAGATTCTGAGGGAACAGACACCCGATACGCCGCCGGACGTGGTTACACGGAAAATCATTACGCTCCTGAGCAAGCGAATCGTGGTCGAGGAGGAGAATGATCCCGCCCGACAGCAGTTCCGGATACGACTGATCCGCCCCAAGAAGAAGTAAACATGTAGGATAACATTTCACACTCGGACTTAGATTTAATACAAATCTAAATTGGATTGGATTCAAGTAGACCAGCTTACGACTTTTGGGATTGTTTGGGTTTGTTTGGGCTTCCATTGTCGCATTGCCCATTGGACTGAGTCGTTATTGAATCCCAAGTCTATGAATAATATTACGAACTTGTAGTAATCGTTGCTGTTGGCACCCGCTGATGATAATTGGGTATTGAGCGCTTCGACCTTTCCCTTCAAAAGGTCCAATTTTTGGTCCGGAATGCGGGCAGCCTTGAGTGCATTTAGGATTGTGTCTGACTTTTCCAAGAGTTTCATAAAGATTGGACCGATCAGTTTGGCCATTTCATTCAGAATGGCATGGTATTTGCTCATAGCAGATTTGATCTTCTGCTTCATCATATAAAATGAGAAATCATCGGTTGATTGGTCCTGTTGTTGTGCTCGCAACAATCCAGCGCCTGATGGCCTCCTGGTGGTGGTTATTTTGTCAACTTCATCCTCAAATTGTTTTTTGATAGCATCCCAACCGGGATTGATCGAACCTATCCCCTCCACATATTTTTGGAATGTTTGGAGCAATTTTTTCTGTTTATCATCGTTCAGATAAAAAATGCATGCATCTCCAAAGTCTATCAGGTATGGAGTACTACGTTCTTCAGAAAAGATAATGTTGCCCAATGATGGATCCGTGTGCACAACGAATCTATTGACCTGGTTACGAGGATAATGGGCCATGTCTTGAAGTAGGCGCCTAATGGTTTTAATGACTTCCGGAATCGCATGAAAGGCATTATACGAGAATCCACAGTACTTTTTCACATATTTAATAAATTCCTCATTATCTGGATTACCTTTGTTTTTTATAATATATAGTATTGCCAAAATGACTTCGTGCATGATTAATTGATCGTTAGTAGCCCATCTGCCTTCAAAGCTGTCTGCGCTATGCTGGATCAGCTGCTTAGCGGTCTTTCCCTTGCAATATTCCATCGAAAAGGCGTCATAACCATTCCAATATACTAAAGGCTTAGGGACGCTCAGGGAGATATTTACACGATTTCGATAATTATGCCAATACTCATACTGAGAAGGATTAAATGTTTCTGATTGAAATTGCTTATGTGCGATCATCAATGTATTAAACTCCTCCTTCATGTCAAATTCTGGGACTTTTGATTCAACGAATATACGCGCTTCCAGTATATCAAGTCGATCATGACGATTCTGATACTGTGGATAAAACTTAAGAAAGATTGTTCTTTCTCTGTTGAATCGTTCTTTTGCATTCGGACTCACCATCTTGGTGGCGACTTTTTCATCTTTATCAGCAAAGACGGTTGCTATGCTCGCCGATGCAATCACATGATCGAATAGTTGAGGAGAAAATGACGACTGCATCTGGTCCGATGCTTCACTGTCGGTGGCTCGCATGCTTTGCTTCAATGACGACTGACTATATGCTTCATCGTCGATGGCTCGCATTCTTTGCTGCATGGCCGGTATACCGCGTATCTGTGATATCTTCTTCTTACCGTCCTTCTGTTGGATGCTGGTTGATCGCACTCGTATCTGCTTATTGACCAGCCTCTCCCTCCAATGCAGGAAGTAAGTGAGCCAGGATGCCTCCGAGTGCGGGACCTTGATCGTCTGGCATATCTTCAGCATGATCGTCCCCATAATCCGGAAGTACATCTTCAGATACGTCTTGAAGCAGATCCATCTGCGCTTGAATGCGCTCACGATCGCGGGCTGGTATAAATGATCATGCAGCACACTGAATACGGTGCGCATATATTTTGCTTCGATGGAGGCCAGCATAATCCGTTTGAATTCGACACCATGATCCTTTGCAATTTGAAGACACAGGAACAAGGGATCGAACCACCACTGGTTCTTGTTCTGTCTCTTCATCTTATTCACCTGCTGGGCCACTCGCTTCACCTGTCGAGACGATTGCTCAGTCGACATTTATTAATTTAAAATATAATTTTTTCAACCCATTCGAGACTTTAGATGATGGATATTGTTATGAATGTTGATGATGAGAGGTTTCCTTCAGTCATGATCGTGGATTATAGAAGCGAGGTCTTCGTAATAGAGGGTGTGGCGGTCGTGTAGGGCGTCGACGATGGCGTTGAGGGTGAGACGGTTGTTTTCGAGGATGCGTCTGGCGTCCTGGTATACCTTGCGGATGATGGCAATGACCTCGAGGTCGGCGTCATGTCGTGATTTGTCGCTATTTATGGGGTGGAGGATCTGTCTGCCCATGCCGAACTCGATGACCATCCTCTTGGCGATCTCCTTGCACTTTTTGATATCATCGACCGCGCCCGGTGTGACGCCAGATGGGCCAAACACGAGCTCCTCGGCGATACGCCCACCGAGGAGCACCGCCATGTGATCCATGAGGTGATCGCGGGTGATGAGGCTGCTGCCTTCATGATCCGAATCGCTGCTGCCACCAAACTGGGTGAATCCCAACGATCGCATCGAGGGCGATGAGATGGTGACCTTGATGGGATCCGGGTGGAGCGGGAGGAGGACGGCCGTCAGCGCATGACCGGCCTCGTGGACGGCGATCCGATGGAGCACATCGGGGGACAGCCGTCCCCTGCCCGCGTTTGTCGATTTGCCACCGAGGGACACAATGTCCTTGTACAGCTCGATAATGTCGCTGCCGACGGGGAGCTCGTCCTTCCGTATGCCATGGAGGGACGCCTCGTTCAGTATCGATTCGATCTGGGCTCCGGTCATCCCCTGGGTGATGACCGCGATCTCGTCGATGCTCGCGTTGATCGGTTTGCCCCGCATGTGTATCCTAATGATTTCTACCCTGGCGTCGTAGTCTGGGAGGGTGACGTAAAAGACCTTGTCGAGCCTTCCCGGGCGCATGAACGCGTCATCGAGGATATCGACGCGGTTTGTTGACCCGATGACCAGGACGCCCTTATTCTCACGGAATCCGTCCAACTCCACGAGGAGCTGGTTGAGGGTCTGGTCCCTCTCGGCCTGGGCGTTGTCGCCGTCGGTGCCCCTCCTCCGGGCGAGCCCGTCGACCTCATCGATGTAGACCATGCAGGGCTGGTTGGATCTGGCAAACTCAAAGAGTTCACGGACCCGGGATGCACCCGTTCCCACATATTTTTCTTGGAATTCCGAACCGGACGTGGGGATGAACGGGAGATCGCATTCCCCCGCGAGACATTTTGCCATGAGGGTCTTGCCCGTCCCAGGCTCTCCGTGAAGGAGGATCCCCCTTGGCAGACGCACATTATACGACTCATACCTCTCCGGGTTCTTCATAAAGTCAATGACCTGCGTCAGCTCGCTCTTGAGACCGCTGTACCCCCCGATATCGGCAAACGTCATGTTTTTTGTCGCCGTCTCGATCCTGAAGCTCCCGGTCGAACTACGACGGTTCATCTTGCTGAGCTGGAGCTGCCGCCACACCGACGGATCCAAACGCTCCGGCTCGACCGATGCCGACGACGAGTTCATGATGCCATCCGTCGTCGTAATGACAATGACCGGGTCCGCCGTAATATTAACCGGGGCACGCCTCCTCAGCCTGTCCAGATACGAGAGACTCGGCCTGCCAAGACGATCCAGATACCCATCCGTCCGCCTCGCAAACTGGCGCACAAACGCTTCCGAACCGCACGTCATAAGGACCATAATCACCGAGAGTCCCCTCATGGTTTTAAGACACCTATGACGACGTCCTTAAGCTGTCAAATAAAAAAAATGTGCGGGGAGATAAAATGGTGGTCATGTTGGAGGATCTTCCTCGGAAGAGGAGGAGGTCGTGGTCGCAGCAGCAGCAGCAGCGGCCGGCAAAGAGGTTGAACGCGATGGAGGTGCCGGCGTGGGGAAGATTCCGTCTGATTGGGGAGTCGGGCCGTTTTGGACGGTTTTGGCTGAGTGAGAATATGGTGAGGGAGGCTTTGGATGATAAGAGGTCTCGGACCTTTGCCATCCTCCGATATGTCCATGGGGAGGGTTATGGGTATCAGTTGTTTTACAGGTCGAGCGGGCACAACTCGGTCGCTCCCGGGACATGGTTCCCGTGTGATGGGTTCATGCTCTCCAAGGAGCGTATCGAGGGCGATACGTGGGGGTCGTTCAAGGCGGTGGGGGCGTTTGTCAAGCTGACGCAGACGGTGTTTTCGAGGAGGATGAAGGAGGACAAGGCGTTGATCAGGACCATCCTCGGCATGCATCACCCGCGGCTGACCACTGACAACGAGGTCCTCGATTCTCTGCTCCGGCGGTTCGGGACGGAGCGGTTCATGCACGCATCCTGTGTTATCGGGGGCGGGGTATGGGAGGACGAGCGCGTCGGTCCGGTCATGATGGATCGTTTTGACATTATTGTTGGCAGGCGGGCTGCCGCTATACAAATGACGATTGCGGGTGTCCTGGAGCGGGCGACGCACCTCAACTTATTCGCCAAGCATGCGGTGTCGACAAATTATTGCAAGGAAGAATATGTCCACGGCACGACGGCGTTTGTCGATCTTTCGAAATGGATGCGGGGCGATGATATCCCCATAGGCATCGACTCGGTCGTGAACAAGACCCTAAGGCGTCTGCGATCGCAACCGGTCGAGTGCATGAGATCGATCCCCGTCCTGATAAGCGGCGTGCCGCACATCATTGAAGATTTTTACAATTTTGACCTCGATACGATGGACTGCAATGTCTTTGACGGAATCAAACGGACCTTTCTTAAGATTATCGAAGGCGGAAGGATCCATATCTAACAATGTAAAATTTTTTTAAGGAGAAAATAAATGGAATGGTTATTGGCATCATGTCTCATCTTATTCAGTGTAATATGGTTCACCAGCGGTATCTTCATTGGGCCTCCACACTATATCCCGTCTCTGTGCACGGTATTTACCCATCTCAATCATGAGTGCAGGTATTTGCAGCTGATACCGTTCATGTGCGCCCTGACGGTTGATCTCATACTGGTCATGATGCTCATCCACAGGCTGACCGGGAGCATGACGGTCGTCATTCTGTTTGGTGGTGCCTGGATCGTGTTTTGCATCGAGCTGGTCCGTATCAGACCATCGGAGGACATGGATCCATCCTTTGATTGGATCCACACCGCCATGTCCGGGATGATCTACTCGTGCATCATACTGACAATCGCCATCCTGACATCCCCCGCCGTCGCCTGCATCATTGTCCTGTGCCAGGTCATTCTCGAGACCATACGGGCCACGGACAGCAGCATGTACTCCCAGCTCCTCGGCATATCTCAGCACATTTACCTCCTCCTCTTTATCATCGCATTCATCATCAAAATTGAACAGGGGGGGTTTAAGAAGAGAATAAAATAAGATAAAGATGGCGTTTGTGGATTTCGATGAATTGAAGATCAGCACGCAGACGATAATTGCGGATACGGGCATACCGATGGACATTGAGGATATCTTTGCGAGGGTGTCGGTGGACAATGACGTGAGTGGTGTTGGTGGGGCGGATTGGATGAGCCTGGTGGATACGGTCAGGATCAAGGCGATGTACTACAAGGAGCAGACGGTGGTGAGTGAGGGGTACAATTTTAAGAAGCGGTCGCGGTTTTTTAGGAATGCGTTGAATGTCATCTTGTGCATCGGGGGAACAAAGATGATCAACTTTAAGCTTTCCAAGAATGGCAAGTTTCAGCTGACCGGGTGCAAGGACGCTGGACATGCCAAGGCGTCGGTGGTTGCTTTTTTGAGGCGTGTGCATGCGGTGTGCGGATGTCTTCCTCCGACAATGACGGTCGTTATTCAGACGGTCATGACGAATGTTGATTTTAATACGGGGCATGCGATCAACAGGACGATTCTGGATGACAACATGAACAGGCTGACGCCGTTCTTTTCGTTGCTGGAGACGAGCTTTGGGTATACGGGGGTGAATATCAAGATACCGGTGCCACAGGATTATTGGCGCACGCTGGATGTGCCGGTCATAACCATTGAGGAAGGTTCACGGATCAAGGAGGAGACTCGTTTTCTGGGGGATGTGCTCCAGGCTCAGGATCGACAGAAGGTGATGAGCAAGCCCAAGTACAACACTTTTCTGGTGTTTCATAGCGGCAATATCATTATGAGTGGAATGTGTCCACAGGTCATGCGAGGAGACTACAAGATTCTGACCGGCCTTCTCACCGAATGGCGCGGTCAGATTACTGAAAAAATGCTGGAGTGATTTTGTTCGAGCGTTCATATCCAAATTGAATAAAATTTGGATTCATTTAGCGGCGTTTTTTGGTGGATTTTTTGGGTGAATCGATGGACACGGAATAGAGCATGATGCCCACACCAATGACGGTCAGGATGATGAGGATGATTGTCGCGGTCATGCATGATCCGCTGTTATTGGTGGTATTGAGTTCATCGGTCCATATGCACTTGCACATGCCCGATGGATCGTTATTGCCATCGGTCGTTACGATATTGCGGCATACACATACCCGGTGCCTCTTGTCCGGGTCGAGAGGGATGCTGCTGCCTTCCATTTGATTAGTCGTGGAAAAAAAAAGTTAAAGAGGAGTCGAGAATGGAGGAGAATAAATATGGAGACTCAGGGTGGGACGATCGGATGTGCATTCTACCCGGTGCTTGCCCGCCCTATCATCGATATAGCCAAAGGCGTCATTGTTTGTATAAGTGTTCGAGACGGACGAACCTCCTTCCGGAAACAACTCTTCCGACAGGCGTCCGTCCAGGACACGGAACAGACACCCTCCGGATGGGTGCCCGTGGATCGACGTCTGTTGCGATGGCAGCCACGCGATCATGACAATCTCAAACTGTTCGCACCAGAAGATGATGTGGCGCTGATATTTTTTTGGATTCGTCAGACCGGTCGTGAGAGTCTCATCCTCAATGATCGGTCGGATCAGGCGATCCCAGTTGCCCCTGATGAGCTCCTCCATCGATTCGCGCAGCGCCAGCAGGCATCGCCCGTCCAGCTTCGACCGGATCATCTCACCGAGACGAATGATATCCTGCATTTTTTTTTGAATGTTGTCATTATTAAACATGGAAAAGATACCGAATTACTTTGGGATGTGGGATCAACAGATCTCGGCAAACATATGGAACCCATCCCTCGTCGACATGGCCAACCGATTGCGCCTCGACCGCACACTGCCCCCCCGCCCACCACCCACAAAGGGCGACATTATCCCATGGCAGTTCAGCGCATGCGGGCAGTCCCCAAGGTGCATGAACGAATTCCAACCTGGATGCGCCTACGTCGACGGCGTGTCTTAATAGACCGTCATGATATAAGAAATGGACCAGGCACAGGATCTGATAAGCCCCGATACGCCACCCTATCGTGTAGAATCGATAGCGGGGATGACGGGCATGTACAACACCTTTGATTCTGTGGAGGCTGCAATCCGACGGGGATTCCTTACAAAGGATCACGCCCCACAGAAGGGGTACATGATCCACGCCCGACCGGGTGCGCCCTGCATCTACAAACCCGGAATGTGCACAAAGGTATACGAGATAACGGATAATCACACCATGATATGTGTGTGCACCATATCCGTCCAGCTATGGCGCTGCTCCAGCGGCGCCACGACCAAGTGCATCCAGCACACCGAGCATATGCACCTCCTCGACACGATCGCACAAAAACAACACATATGCCCCGATCTCATCCCCCTCGTCTGGTCATTTCTTGAACAAAAACTGATTTAAGGATGTTGTATACACATAAATAAAATGAGGAATATTATCATCATGATTATGATGATAGGTGTCATGGGTGCATTCGAGGGGGACGGGACGTTTTATGGGAGTGGCGGGGCCGGGGAGTCGGGCGTGCATGCTGAAGAAGGGGTTCAATGGGGTGGGGGTTACGTGTGCGATGAACAAGGAGGATTACATGAATGGGGCGGTGTGTGGAAGGTGTGTTAGGATTACCGGAAGGGGGGAGGGAGCGGGGATGACGCCGATCCTGGGCCCGATCTATGCGACGATCGATAATGAGTGCCCCGAGTGCAAAAAGGGCGATGTGGACCTCGGCCTTGGTGGTGATGGCAGGTGGAGGATCAGTTGGGATTATGTCCCATGTGATGAGGCAAGGAGGGGTCATCGTCTCCTCCGCTGATTGTGGGTATGTGTGTGTGCAGAATGGACAGGTTTCCGAACGAGATTCGTGCCGAGATTTATCAATGGGACGCCACCTTCCTGTGCATCCTCCGAGAGCGGGTCCTTGCAGAGATGACTGGAGCATGGATGTGGGATGTGGCCGATATGCTGGATCGCCATTTCACCATCCGTAACTACATGGAGGATTGGGCCGTCCCGCCACCCTGCGTGCTTAACGGCCAGCTCTACATCCGAGGATTCCCCTTAGTCGAGAGTGCTCGATCATCGTAATGGAAATAACCCATGTTGAATATCGTGGTCATGTTCAGTTCCTTCTTCAATGGATCCATCTAATCCTTAAGGAGAGGGGATCTGTGTTCAGGATCGGGTTTGATGACTTACTTTTGAAAAAAAATAATGTCTTTAGATGAATGAAAATTTTATGAGGAATAAAATTTTTCTAAGGAGTATATAGAAATTCATCTTTTATCCATGGAGCATAACAAGGTATGGTATGCGCCCAATAGGAAGGAGGCATATGGTGAGAGGGAGATTTCTGCGGTGGTGGAATGTCTGGAGGACGGGTGGCTGGCGGGCTTTGGACCCAGGACGGTCGAATTCGAGAGGAGGGTGGCCGCTGAGTTTGGCAAGAAGCACGGTCTGTTTGTCAACAGCGGGTCGTCCGCCATCCTGCTGGGACTACATGCTCTGGATCTTCCTGCCGGGACGGAGGTGCTAAGCCCGGCGTGCACATTCTCGACGACCATCGCTCCCGTCCTGCAGACCGGGCTGAAGCCCGTCTTTTGCGATGTCGAGCTGAGGACATACGTGCCATCGGTCGAACAGATCTTGACCAAGATGAC
>Ga0214923_10005159_pt1 | contig 15323 bp, 12 predicted proteins | sample LL1510_MetaG_FD_177993 | JGI IMG/M metagenome (GOLD analysis project Ga0214923, IMG submission 177993) | Freshwater microbial communities from Lake Lanier, Atlanta, Georgia, United States - LL-1510 | ecosystem: Environmental > Aquatic > Freshwater > Lake | place: USA: Georgia | collected...
GATTTATTAAGTATATTATTAAAGAAGCATTAAAACGAGACTTAAATATGAATATTAATCTAATTGTTTGTGCTGATAATAATTTTGGTATTGGTAAAAATAATACATTACCATGGAATTATTCAAAGGATTTAGAATTTTTTAGAAATTCTACATTTTCTAATAATTCAAAAAAAATCAATATTGTTATTATGGGAAATAATACATTTAAATCAATTCCAGAAAAACACAGACCATTAAAACAAAGATTAAATATTGTATTAACTAAGGATAAAGAATTATATAATTATAATGAAGATTTAAATATTTTAGATACTAAACTAGTATATTTTAATGATATTATTTCTATTTTGTATTATTTAGATAAAAATAAAAAATATATCAATGATGTGTGGGTATGCGGCGGATCATATATTTATACTAAATTTTTAGAATTACATATTGTAAATAATATTTATTTAACTTCTATTGTTAATTTAAATTTTGATTGTGATACATTTTTTCCAAATAAATATTTAAAACATTTTCAATTAATTGATAAAAGAATTAATTTTGAATTTAATAACAACTCTAATTCTTTTTATAAAGATGAATTACATTTTTTAATATATAAATATAAAAATAAAGATGAATTACAATATTTAAATACTATTCAGAAAATTTTAAATAAAGGTATTGAAAAATTAGATAGGACACAAGTTGGGACATTATCAACTTTTGGTAAAAGTTTTAAATATAATATTCGAAATTATAGATTACCATTATTTACACATCGTAAAATGTTTTATCGTGGAATTATTGAAGAATTATTATTCTTTATTTCTGGTAAAACAGATACTAAAATATTAGAATCTAAAAATGTTAATATTTGGAAAGGTAATACTTCAAGAGAATTTTTAGATTCAAGAAAATTAAATCATTTAAAAGAAGGCGATATGGGTGCTGGTTATTCATTTCAATTACGTCATTTTGGTGCAGAATATATTAATGCAGAAACTGAATATATTAATAAAGGGTTTGATCAATTAAAATATGTAATTGATTTAATTAAACGTGATCCAAATTCTAGAAGAATATTATTTAGTTATTGGAATCCATCAGATTTAGATAAAGTTGCATTACCTAGTTGTTTTTTAAAAGATACATCAGTTTTAACAAATAATGGTTATATTTCAATTCAAAATTTAACACTTCATGATAAAGTATATACACATAAAGGTAATTGGAATAATATTAAAAGTTTATATTCTCATAAATATTCCGGTATTATTTATTATATTTCTTGTGAGTATAATACTAAATATATTAAAACAACAAAAGAACATCCATTTTATGTAACCTATGAGGATAAACTTGGAACTTTACCATATTGGTGTAAAGCAGAGGAATTAAATAAAAACCATTTATTATGCATGCCAATTAATAAATCACAAGATATTAAAACTTTATATTCTAATAATAATGAAATTGTAATTAATAGACAAATCACTTATGAAGATTGTTATTTCTTTGGTTATTTTTTAAATACTGGAACATATACACAAAATAAATATTATATTTCAATTTATGATTCAGATTTAATTAATTTGACTGAACATTATGATTATTTAGATATTCAAAAAGAATCAATATCATTACAATCAAATTCTTATACTAACTATCAAATTACAAATTATCAATATTATAAATATTTAAAAAGTTTTGGTAATAAAAAATATAATAAAACAATTCCAGAATGGGTTATTAATTTACCAGAAAAATTTTTAATTTATTTTGTAAAAGGATTTAATAATAAAAATAAGAATAGATTTATTATATATTCTAAATCATTGGCATATAATTTACAACGTATATTTGCTAAATTACATTTATATTTATCAATTGAATATAAAAATAAAAAACGAAAACATTATGTATTAAAACTTATTAAAAATTGTAATTTAATTGATGATAATTATCAATATTTTAAAATTAAATCTATTACAACACATAAAAAAGAAATAGATGTATATAATATTGAAGTTGATAATGATAATTCTTATATTGTTCAAAATATAGCAGTTCATAATTGTCATATTTTATATCAGTTCTATATTAATAATGAAAATAATGAATTATCATGTAGTTTTTATCAAAGAAGTTCAGATTTTGTATTAGCAGCAAATTTTAATATTGTTAGTGCAGCAATATTAACATTTATGTTATGTCATATTACTGGTTATAAACCAGGAAAAATTATTCATACTATTGGCGATATTCATATTTATAAAAATCATATTGAAGAAACAAAAAAAATGTTAGATAATATTCCATATAATTTTCCAATTTTACATATTAATGATTTAAAAAAAAATATTAAAAATATTGAAGATTTTAAATATGAAAATTTTAAAATCTTATTATATAATAGTCATGATAAATATAATTTTAAAATGGCTATTTAACTGTTAATAACATAAAAATTGATGATCTATCAAAAATTAAAAAAAAGAGTTGGTAATTTAGTATAACTATATTTTTGCAAATATTGGTTTCTAAGAAATTTATATTTCTTATGTTTTGTATTTTTTTTATCTATTAATATATTAGTAATATATATATTATCTTCATATTCTACATATAATTGATTTCGAATAATTTGTAATAAATTATTAATTTGAGATTGATTTGTTGATGCATATTTAATTTTATGATAATAAAACATTAATAAATTTGATTTAGTAATACTATTCTTTATTATATAAATTATTTTTTTATTATTTATTAAAAATAGCACTTCTACAATTTGGACAATTTAATTTAGTATCAAACCATTCAAATAAACAAGTTTTATGAAAATGATGATTACAATTTTTTATTATACTAATATTTTTATATATATCTGATGATAATTCAATTAAACATATACTACATACACCAATTGAATTATTTATATAATTTTTTATTGAGCGTGGTAATTTAGTATTATGAATATATTTAATATAATTATTAATATGATATTTTTTATAATATTGTGGATAAATATTTAATAATTTAACTAAAGTAATTGGTAAATATTGAATTTTAGTATTATAACATTTTAATATTTTTAAATTAATAAATGATTCTGGTATATTATTAATATTAGTATAACTAATATCTAAATATATTAATTTATCATAATAATTAGAAATTTTATTAATTTTATTATTACTAATATCTAAATATGTTAAATTATATAAACGGTATGATATATATCGTATATTATTAAATTTACATTTTAATGACACTAATGAAGAATAACTATTAGGTATCATATAAATATTATTATTACTGCAATGAAGAAATTGTAATTTTCTATAACTAATTGGTAAAATTGTAATATGACAATGTGAACAATTTAATTTTTCTAGTTTTTTATAATTATATGGTAATAATCGAATTTTAGTAAAACTACAATCTAATTCTTCTAAATTAATATATTTATTAGAAATAGAATATATTAAATTTTTAGAACAATTTAAATATTTTAATAATTTATATGAATTTGAAATTTCTTTAATTTTTGTATTTGAACAATTTAAATATTTTAATTTAATAAATGTAGAAGAAATATATTTAATTTTTGTATTTGAACAATTTAAATAAATGAGTTTAGACAGTGTAGATGGTAATTTTGTAATATTGGTATTTGAACAATTTAAATATTTAAGATTACATAATATAGATGGTATTTCATTAATAATTTTACATGAATTACAATTTAATGTAATTAATGATTCATTATAATCTTTTGTACATATAATACACATTTAAATTTTATTTATAAGATTATTTAATAATAGTAAATAAAAGTTAAAATATTAATTATTTTTTCTCCATAAAATTGATCTAAATTTTTCCATTAATTCATCAGTTATTTTATTATTTTGAAATATAGTATATGGTTTTCCTTTTAATCTAGAATATATATAAAATAAACTATAACTTCCACAATTTGCAGTATCTGATCGTTGATGTTCAATTTCAGTAACTTGTATAAATTTAGCAGGATATCCATATTTAGTTAATTCATCAGCCATATTTTGAAAAAATTCATAAAATTTTTTTCTTTCAGAAATATGATCACCTTTTGTTAATGGATAGCCGGAAGAATTAAAATATTCAATTTGAATAGGTTTAGTTGTAAAATCTATAAAAATACTAAACCAATGAATCCCGCTATTAGTAGATAAATCTGTATTACATACTATACCAAAGTTTTTTAATTTGCCATTATAATTTAATTTATTATTATTAGCATTTAATTCTTCTACAAAATTAATATCTTTAATATTATATATTTTATCACCATTTAATATTAATTCATTATTATATGGTGGAAAATTAATTAAATCTATCATATGTATAGTTGAGTAATAATAGCCATTATATTTATTTTGTAATTGAAATTGTATATTATCTATTTCAGTATTATTAAGCCAATGATTTTTATCTAAAGATTTAGTTGGTATTTTAAAATATTTTAATTTTTGTTTTTCAATAGCATTTTCTAAATTATTATTATCAGTACCTTGTTTTATTTTAGTTAATATACATAATTCTTGTTGTTGTATAGATAAATTAGTATCACAACCTAATGATTTTGATATTTTTGGTATAATAATATTTGAATTAGTATTATTTATAGAATCTTTAATTGTTATACTTGAAATTGCTGTTATTGTATCTGAAGGAAGACAATGAGTTTTATGTGTATTTAATGCACATAAAGAATTTTGATTATTCATTTTATATTAATATTATTATTTATATTATATTAATATAAGTATATTTTTTATTAATAATTGCACAATGTCAAAATTAATAAAATTAGATAAAAATATTACAAATTTTCCTTCTTCTTTATATAATTTATTAGAAAATTTATATAAAGAAAATAATCAAATAATTAAAAAAACATTATTTGATTATCAAAGGTATATTTTTAATTATTTAGTTTTTACAGATGCAAGAGGTATATTATTATATCATTCTGTTGGTAGTGGAAAAACATTAACATCAATATCAATTGCTGAAGAATTTCGTAAACTTGGAAGAGATATAATAATTATATCATCAAAATCATTACAAAATAATTATAAAAAAGAAATAAAAACATATTTAGATAAAGTTTTATTAGATGAAAATAAAATTACTGAAGATGAAACTAATAAAATTATTAATCAATATAAATTTGTAACAAGTAATGCAAAAAATATGATAAGTTCATTAGATGATAAATTATCATCATTTTTGTCTAAATATAAAAATGATGATAATACTTCTACAAATTTAGAAAATAAAATTATAATTATTGATGAAGCTCATAATTTATTTAATTCTATAGTTAATGGTTCTAAAATCGCAAATGAATTTTATGATATTGTGATGAATACAAAAAATATAAAATTAATATTTTTAACAGGAACACCTATAATTAATAATCCATTTGAAATAGCAGTTGCATTTAATATGTTATATGGTAAAATTATTACAGATAGTAATACTAACAAAAAAAATTATTATACAATACTTCCAGAATATTATTCTGACTTTCAAAAATATTTTATAGATTTAACTACTAATAGTATTAAAAATGAAGATAAATTTAAAAATAGAATCTTTGGTTTAGTATCATATTATGGTGATATGTATATTAATTTAGTTAAATCAATTAAAGAAGATATAAAGGAATTAAAATCAAAAGATAATTATCCTGATCGGCTACCAATTAAAATAGAAACTATTGAAATGTCATTAATACAAAATATAGAATATATGAAAGCTAGAGATATAGAAAAAAAAGAAACTTCTAAATTTTATGGAAATAATGAATTTATAGGATCTAGTATAGTAAAAGAAAAAAATGCATCATCAACAAGTTATAGAATTAAATCAAGACAATTATCTAATATATATATCCCAGATATTCAAGAATTAACTCTTTATAATTTTAATAAATATAGTCCAAAACTAGTATCTATATATAATAATATAAAAAATAATCATAACAATCAAATTTCATTAGTATATAGTACATTTTTAGAATCTGGTTTATTGTCATTTATTAAATATTTAGAATTAAATAATTATTCTTTATATTCAAATAATTCTGATTCCAATAAATTACATTATGCTATATTTTCTGGTCAACAATCATCAGAAGAAAAAGAAAATATAATTAAAATTTGCAATTCTGAAGAAAATAAAAATGGAAAGTTAATATCAATTTTATTAATTTCAAAATCTGGAGCAGAAGGTTTAGATTTAAAAAATATTAGATCTGTACATATTATGGAACCATATTGGAATTATAGTTTAATTGAACAAATTATAGCGCGTGCTGTTCGTTATAAATCGCATGATTTATTACCAAAAGATGAACAGAATGTTCAAACTTATATATATTTATCAGATTATAATAAAGAATATTTAAAAAAAGAGAAAGAAAAAATAAAAGAAAATATAAAATTAACAAAAAAAATATCAAAAATAGAATTTACAACTGATATAAATATTTTTAAAAATGCAATTAAAAATCAAGAATTGATTCAACAATTTTTAAAATGTATTGCTTCTACATCTATCGAATGTAAATTTTTAAATAAAAATAAATCAGATGGTAATGGAATTAATTATAATTGTTTTAATTGCATTGCAAATAATAAACAATTATATTACCCAGATATACATAAAGATATTGAGTTATCAAATTCATGTATTAAATCTAATAAAATTATAGCAGAAGAAATTATATTAAATGGTGATAAATATTATTATACATATGATAAAAATTATAATGATATAAAAATATTTCAATTTAATAATATATTAAATGGATATCAATTAATAAAAGATAACATAATAATTGAAAAAATAATTAAACAAATATCTAAAAAATAATGTTTAATTTAATTCATAATAAAGTAAATAGTAATTATTTTATAATTAATATTAAATTACATTTTCCTAATTCAAATAATTTAAATATATATAATGAATGTATAGATTTAAAAAAAAAATATTTAATTATTATTAAAAAATGGATAATGAATATTTTAGATAGATATTCCATAATGTCTAATTGGATTTTATATATAACTAATTTAAATTTTAACACTGTTAGAATTTTTATTTATTTAAATTCTTTAAATTATAATAATATGGATGATAAGAATTTAATATATTTATCTGATATGAAAAATTATGAAACATTATTTAAAATTAATATTTTAGAATTTTCTAAATTATTTCATATTGAAAAATTAAATTTATTAATTGATTTAGAATTTAATTTAATTAAACCAAATTTAGAAGAATTATCAGATGATTCAGATAGTTTAGATAGTTTAGATAGTTTAGATGATTCAAATGATTCAGATAGTTCAAATAATGTAGATGATTTAAATAATTTAGATGATTCAGTTAATATTCAAGTTAATAATAATGTAAAACAATTAAATAGTTTTGATATAATTGATTTTAATTATTTTACTAAAAATCAATTATCAAAATCTCAATTAGTTAAACAATATAATGAATTATGTATAAATGAAAGATATAATATTATTACTGATATTGGTATTTCTGGATTAAATAAAGTAACATTTTTTAATGAATTAAAAAAATTAAATTATATTCATAATAGTAATATATATTCCAATAAATATTTTAATATATATAATTATAATTTATACACTAAAATTAAAGAAAATAATAAATGCTATTGGAATAAACAACATTCACATGATTTAACTAATCATGCACTTAATTTAATATTTCATTATAATTCCCAATAAAAATAAAAATATTTAATATTTGACATTTTTTTTCTTTCATCTAATTCTCTTTTAATTAATTCATTTTTAATTAAACTACATATTTTAGTTTTACGTAATTTAATATTATTTAAATTTATATTTAATGTTTTACAAATTTGAATCATTTCTGATTTATCTTTATTTAAACAATTTAATCCAGTTTCTAAATTACGTAAATCTTTTTTATTTTTTGTATTTTCATTTATATTAGGTTTCCTTAATTTAAAAATAATATCAAAACCACTTTTTGTTTTTTCTAAATATCCAATTATAAATTTATTTTCAATATATTTAATATTTAATGTATTATAATCTAATTTATTAAACCAATATTTTGAAGGATGATAAAATTTAATTTTATCATCATATATATGACCAATTGGTAATAAATAATCAAATATTTTAATTTGTTTTTTACGTGATAATAAATAATTACTAACTTCATTTGCTGCTTGATTATAAAAATTAAAATAAAATTGATTATCACCATAACTACTAGATTGAGATTCTGAAGATAATTGTGTAATTAAATTATTATAATTATAATTTTCAGTATTATCATTAGATACTGTAAAATTCATAATTTTAGTTGATAAAATATATTTTCCATATATTTCTTCTAAATCTTGATCCATTTTATTTGCAAAAATTATAATATTAAATTTGTTATAAAAATATAATAATTTTAAATAAAATTCATGATTAATATGAATTTTATAATTTAAATTTGTATATAAATTAAAAAAGTATTCTATAATTTCTTCAATTAATTGTAAATGAAATTTATAGTCATATTCAGAAATTATATTAAATAATTTATTTATATTTTTATTTTTATATTTATTTATAAAATGTTCTTTTATATATTCATAATTATTTAAATTTATATCTTCTTCAATTATTTTATTAATATTAATTAGACGTTGGGGAATATTTTGATAAGTATTATACATTATATCATATTCAATATTATCATATAATGTTAACTTATTAAACTTAGTAATATCTGACGAATAAGGTATTAATATATAATATTCATTTATATATATTATAATATTTGTATTATTATGTATATCTATAATATATTTTTCATATGAATTAAATAAATTTGAAATTAATAAATTTTTATTAATTTCTATATTATGTTCTGATTCTTTATTTAAATTAAGTTCTATAATATGATTTTGATTTTTATTATACACTAAAAAATCTAAAGCTATTATAATAGAATATTCAGATATATATTTAGTATTTTTAGTTGTTTGAAACTCTGGATTATGAATTGCATATTTTAAATCAGAAAATTTCCAAACTTTAGATGTTTCTATAAATAATCTTTTAATTAAATATTTACAATAATCAATTTCATCTTGATAATAATAACTTTGAAATGTTGATAAATTAATTTTATTATAATCAATTTTTATTAATTGTTGTTTTATTAATGGTTTAATATGATATAAATCATTAGTATCAATTAATTCATAATTAGGAAAATTAATATTATAATTTATATTTCTATCTATTGCATTTTCAATAAATATATTCATAATATTTTGTATTATTTGATAAATTTGTAATTTATATTTATATTTCATTTCTTCATATGAATAAATATATGTTTTATTTTTTTTTTGAATATAATCTGGTATAGTATATACCAACATATAAATATTTACTTTTCTATTTTCTGGTGGTAATTCCATATGAGAATTTTTTCGAATTGCACGACCAAATATTTGTATTAATGTTGAAATATTATCAGGTTGATGTGTAATTATTAAATTTTGAATCGCTTTTAAATTATATGATTCTTTAATTGCTTTAGAACCTATAATAATTCTAATTAATTCACCATTACTATTATTATTTAAATTAAAACTATCTAATTGTTTATCAATAATATTTTTATGAATTAAACTACTAACCATTATAAATCTAATTGGTTGAAATTCATGATTTATATGTTTTTCATCTCTTAAATTATAACAAATATTACATCTTGATAATTTATTACTATTATCATCTAATGATAAAAATCCATTTTTTTTTAAAAATTCAGCAATAAAATTAATACCAGAAACTTGAATAAAATTATGATATATAAATATTTTACCTTTTTTATTAAAAATAATATTTTTAATAATTTGTAATAAAGAAAAATATTTAGATGAATATTTTTTTATATTATTTTCTAATAAAATATTTCCAGTTACAGTATTTGTAAATAATTTATTATTTTTTATTAAATTAATTTCATATTTATTTTTCCAATCATTTGGAGCATTTTGTAATTGTTTAATTATATCATTTTTTAAATACATACCAATTGAACTATTTGGCTTTGGTAATATAAAATCATTTAAAAATCTTTTTTCTAATTCTAAATTAATTGGATATTTTATTAAATCTTTATTAATAACTTTAATTTCTTCTTTAATTTCATCTAAATTTATATTAGTTTCTTCTGTTTTTAATTGAATATTTTTTTCTTTTATATATTCATTTGATACATTTTCATAAGTTTTAAAATGTAAATCAGTCATTGGACATTTTATAAATTTTAAATATGGAATATTTTTAATATATTCACCATGTATTTCTTTAATAGGATATGATGATATATCCATATCTTTTAAAAATGAAACTTTTCCAATAATATATTTTTTTATAATTTCATAACCATTTGGTTTAATATTATTAGAATTATCAAATATATCTTTTTTACTTATAGATAAATCATCATTTAATAATTTTAATAAACTAATAATTTCAATTGGATTATTATTAATTGGAGTAGCACTTAAAAATAATACTCTAATTGATTTTCTAGTTTTATAATAATTAAAAATTATATTTAATGACATTCCCCAATTATTGGTTTCTAAAGAATTATAGACATTATGAATTTCATCACATATAATTAATGATTTATCAAACTGTTCTAAAAAATCATAATTTAAATCTATTATATCTTGTTCAATAAGATAATTTAATTCTTTTTCTGATTTAATATTATTTAGTTGTAATTTAATATCTAATTGTTTTTTAATAATTAATTTATTAACTAATTCTTTATAACCAATAAAATCAAAAAATCCATTACCTATTTTAGATTTTAATCTTATACTATATTTCATTTTTAATTCTTTTAATTTTATAATATCTTTTTCATCATTATATTGTAATATTTGTTTTTTAATATAAGTCATTTCATCAATCTCATTTTGATTAACAATTCCAAATTCAACTCTACTAAATAATTCTTTTTTAAATACATTTTTTGTAAATCCAATAATATAAATCATGCCTGCATTTTTTCCAGTTTCTATTAATTTTTCTTGTTTATATACATTAATAAAATTTAAAGCAGTTGATAATGATGTTATAGTTTTTCCAACACCTGTTGAATGAATTAATAATAATCTATCAAATAATGTATTAGGATTTATAAAATTGGTAACAAATTTTTGATAATTAGATAATTCTAATACATTACTATCTTTAATCCTTTTATCCAAATCATTTAATGTATTATTAGGATAATATGTATTTTCAATAAATTCTTTTCTTAAATTAAGATCTTCTTCAAATTTAAGATCCTTTAAGTTTAAATAAGCCATACTATAGTAGTACTAGAATCTTATAAATAATATTATAATATTATTTATATTATTATTATTAAATCAAAAAAAAAATAAATGAATTAACTATTTATATAACTTTAAAAATTATAAATCCAGAATGTGTAATAAAAATAGTAATTTTTTTTTTTTTAACTATTTTTTCTACTTTTTTCCATTTTGGTGAATTAATTAAATAATAAATTTTTTTTAATCCATTTCTTAACATTTTATAATAATCATATTTTGTCAAGAAAATTTTTGGATAAAATGTTTTATTTTTGTAATGAATTACAGCACTTTTTTGAATATATGTTTTATATGGAATTTTTAATTTTAACATCATAATATCCAATTTACATAGTTTATAATTAATATCTTGAATTTCTTGTATATTATTAATCGTTATCATATTACAAACTCATATTAAATTATTTATTAAAATATTCAATTTTTTTTACCAGCCTAAAAATGCTAAATCATTAAGATCTAATTGATTTATTAATAATTTAAAATATTTATTATAATTATTTAATAATATTGATTGATTGATTATATCTATAATTATTAAACTTTTATTTTTATTAAAACTTGATATATTGTATTTAATTAGTTGTTGATATAATGATAGACGATATTCTTTTGGATAAAATAATATATAATAATTTCTAATTGCTTGTAAATTTTCATCATCATAATATTCAAATATCATTTCTAATTGTAATTTATATTTAATATAAAAATTTTCAATAATTATAATTTTTGATTTTAGCATTTTTTTAGATTCATTATAATGATATTTATTAATAAATATTTTATCATGAATATTTAAATATGAAATAATATTATTAATAATATATTGATCTGTTAATTTACACATTAGTATTTAATTATTAAAAAAAAATTCAATTTTTAATATGAATGATAATATATTATATTCTTTAAATATTTTATCATCTTTAGAAAATATCAATGAATATCCATTTAATTTAAATGATAAATTATATGATAATATAATAGAAACAAAAAAAGAAATTGAATTAGAATATATAAAAAATTATAAATTACCAGTTTATCAAGAAAAAGATAAAAAAAATATAAAAGGTGCATATGAACATACTATATATATATATTAATCAAATTTAAGATTATCTAATTTCTTATCAAGATCTTCTTGTTCTTCATCAGAATCATCTTCATATTCAACATCATCATTGGATGTTGTTTGAATAATAGGAGATTGTGTTTTTCCCATCATTAATTCAAATTCTGAATCATCAAACATATGATTATTATTTGACATACTATTTTTATTTGATTTAACATAAAGATTTCTAGAAAGTTTTGTATTTAAATTAAATGATTGTTTTGACATTACAACTTGCATATAAATGGTTCCAGAAATTAAACTATTAACTGTAATAAATTTATGAACATTAGCATTATTCATAATATTTTTATTTTCATCAATAGCTAATTGTGGTTTTTTATTAATTACATTTTCTAAATCATAAATATTAAGATCAAAATCCTTAATATAAAATGGTTTATTATCTCTTTTATAAGAAAGACCATCTAAGATTTCTAACTGTTTTTCTTCATCAGCGGTATATCTTTTAAAATTTAAACCTAACCAAAGCATTGGATTATCTAAATTTACATTAATATTTTCTTTATTTTTGGCTTTCTTTTGAAGAGGTGTTTGTGGTTTACAATTTGGTACAATAATAACATTATCATTATTATTGTCATCATCTTCATCATCATTAATAATACCATTAGTTTTCATATCTTTTACTTTTTTTGAAAATGTATTACAAATTAATTCCATTGCTTCTCCAAATTTTGAATCTTCATTAGTTGGATCATCTTTACGAAGAGCAACCTTTAATTGTTCAAATTCTCGATCCATAGGAGTTTTAATTTTACCTGCAACGGTTAAATTAATTAGTTTAATAATTGGCACAACTTCTTGACCATTTTCTTTTTTAATTTTTAATTGACAATATTTAACAGTTTTAGCTTGATTTTCTTTAATAGTTGAAAAATCGATAATAATAAAATCATCTCCATAAATATTATAAGATTTGATAATATCTTCAGGATAAAGAATAGATTGATTCATTTTAGTTATTATTCTTTTGATAACTTAGTTTAATGTATATTATATTGTCTTATATTATTTTATCTTAAAATACAAATTCAATTTTTTTTTTAAGACCAATAATATTTAAAATTGAATTAAATATAATATTATTAATTATATAGTAAGATTAATAATAAAATTATGTTTCCATTAGTAAGATGTCCAACATGTAATAATTCATTAGGTGAATATTTTGATTTATATGATTTATTAAAAAATCATATTTATGAAGAAGAATTAAAAAAAATATATAAAGATAATTATAATCCTAATCAAATAGAAATAGATAGTCTTATTGATATAAAATTAACAGAAATATTTGAATTATTAAAAATTAAACGTTATTGTTGTCGTCGTATTTTAATTACTAATGTTAATTATGATTCATTATTATATTCATCAATTAATAATTAAATAACAATTTTATTTATAAATAAGTTTTTAATTCTTCTAATTGTTCAGTTGATAAACCACCAACAAATTCTTCTAAACTAAATTCTAAACCACCACAATGCATTTTTTGTAATTCATCACGATTAGATCCTCCACAAATATATAATGAATTATTAGAACTATTACCAGCTCCACTAATAGTATTTTTTATTTTTTTCATAATATCATCATTATATGGTGTATATAAAAATGCATTTGATTTTATAAATTGCATAATTAATTTATAAATTTCACTTTGTAATAAATTTGATTTTGGTACTTTATTAAATAATACTAAACTTCGTTGTGGGCTATCCCAATCAATTAAATTTAATGTCATAATATCTTCTCCATCAAATTCAATTAAATCAGAAAAACGAAAACGTAATTCATCTTCTAATAATTTATGATAATTAGATTTATATGCTTTTGTAACATCTTCAATAGTATCTTTTAAACCAATTGCTTTAATTTCTTTACGTTTTTCAATAATAGTTTTTAATTCCTTGTTATCATAATTATTAGATGACATTAATTCACGAATTAAATCTACATTTTTTATAGGAGATTTATATGTTTTTTTTGCCCATTTTGCAAATAATGAATCTGGAATATGTTTATTATTCATTCTGGCACTTGGTTGAACTAATAAATACCAACTAAGAATCATATTAGGATCTAATAATTTATGAATTTCTTCAAATAAAGATGCATCTTTTGATTTTATAAATGCTAATAATGAATTAGTAGCATATGCAAATACTTTATAATCTTTTTCTATCATATAATTATTAATTAATTCATTTGTAACTTCAACACGTATGGCAGATTCTTTAGATCCTTTAAGTTTTTTAGGTTTATTTTTTTTACTGCTAGCAACTGCTTCACCTTCTTTAGGAAATTCTGTAATATCAAATACATTAATATTAGATGACCATTTATTAAAATTTTTAGATTGACTACCTTTAAGATTAGTAATACTTTTACCATTAAAAGATACATATTTTGCAGTTGATGATAAAGAAGTATGTTCACCTTCTAAAAATAAACTTTTTAATTTAGTTAATGCATTATCTGAATCTCCTTTATCAATCATATTTTGAATTTCATCAATCATTTCTTTAGATGGATTTAAAAAGGTTTTATCCCCGCGACCCTTAAATATGTTTTCAGCACATAAATCTTCGACAATTGAAAGTAATTTTGAATTATGTGATTTAATAAAACTATAGATATTACAAAATTTTTTAGACATCTTTTAATTACTAAAACTTTATATTA
>Ga0214923_10005160_pt1 | contig 15322 bp, 17 predicted proteins | sample LL1510_MetaG_FD_177993 | JGI IMG/M metagenome (GOLD analysis project Ga0214923, IMG submission 177993) | Freshwater microbial communities from Lake Lanier, Atlanta, Georgia, United States - LL-1510 | ecosystem: Environmental > Aquatic > Freshwater > Lake | place: USA: Georgia | collected...
ACTGCTTCTCCGACCAGGTGTAATTAGCTGCAATTAAACTCTTAGCAATCTCGCGAGCGCCATCTGGTTGGCGGGCAAGATCGACCTGACGAGCAGCAACTGAGATCAGCGCCATCGCCGAGGCATCTACCGTCTTAACCGCATCTAGCTCCAATAATGATGGGGTCAGGTCAGCGCCCTCATCCCCAGGCAGTGGGGTGGTGCTCTCCAGATTGCTGGCAACTGATGGGATGGTTACTGAAAAGGTCAGGTTGCTAGAGGCGTAGGCCGGCTCGGAGATAAATAGGAAGAAGGCTAGGCAGGCAGCGGTCATTGAGATGCGCCGAACCCTAGGTGTGGTGATAGTTAAAGCTTTCGCTTTCATTCTTGCACCCCTTCCTTTTCTGCCAGATTGCCTAGATAGACCCTTCTGGAACTGCTTTAGGGTGTCAGCCAGGGGTGGTGGGGGCAACTTTATCTAGGCGCGTGGCGCGATTATCTTTATATTCACAGGTTTTTCCAATATTAAAACCGCAGGTCAGATACAGTGAAGTCCGATTTATCCCATATGTCGTAAGCGGGGTATAAATCAACTGGTGAAGTTAATTGGCTCCTCTAATAGCTCCGTAACAAGGGCTGCGATCTGGCTCCGTTCACTTCTAGTTAGGGTGATGTGGGCAAAGAGGGGGTGACCTTTAAGGGATTCAACCACTGCAACCACCCCGTCATGTCGGCCAACCCGCAGGTTATCCCGCTGGGCGATGTCATGGGTGAGAACGACCCGGGAGCCTTGGCCAATTCGAGAGAGCACAGTTAGTAAAACTCCTCGCTCTAGGGATTGGGCCTCATCAACAATTACAAATGAGTCATGCAACGAGCGGCCCCGAATGTGAGTTAGCGGCAACACCTCAATTAATCCCCGCTCCACCACCTCATCCAAAACCTGCTGGCTAACTAATGCCCCCAAGGTGTCAAATACAGCTTGAGCCCAAGGAGACATCTTTTCATTTTCAGTTCCGGGCAGATATCCAAGCTCCTGGCCACCAACTGCATAAAGCGGACGAAAGATCACCACCTTTTTATGTAATCGCTTCTCTAATACCGCCTCTAAGCCTGCTGATAATGCCAAGGCGCTTTTGCCAGTTCCAGCTCGACCACCTAAGGAAACTATCCCTACCTCTGGATCCAACAAAATATCTAAAGCAACTCTTTGTTCTGCACTTCGCCCATGCAAACCAAAAGCGCTGCGATCTCCTCTAACTAACTGCAGATGTTTATCTGGGGTAACTCGGGCGAGCGCACTTCCTTTTTCAGAGTGCAACACCACACCAGTGTGGCAAGGATATTTTTTTGCAATCTCATGTGAGATTTTTTCATTCTCATAAAGTGAGTCAATAACGGTAGAGCCAACACTCTCCTCCACCATGCCACTCCAGCCACTTGTGCTGGCTAACTCTGCGCGATACTCCTGCGCCTCCACCCCAACTGAGGATGCTTTAACTCGAAGTGGTAAATCTTTGGTAACTAAAACAACTTTCCGGCCATCTGACATTAAGTTTTTTGCAATTGCTAAAATTCTTGAATCATTTGAGCCATCCCGCAAAAAGCCGGCTGGTAACTTTGAAACATCAGCGTGGTTTAATTCAACGGCGATGGTGCCGCCCTCATCATTAATTCCAATTGGTTTATCTAAACGCCCACTTTTTACCCGCAAATCATCTAAGGTGCGAAGGGCGGCTCTGGCAAAGTAGCCAAGCTCTGGATGATCTCGCTTGGTCTCTAACTCACCAATTACGGTGATTGGAATGATCACTTCATGCTCGGCAAATCGGCTTAAGGCAATTGGATCTGCAAGTAAGACGCTGGTATCTAGCACATAGGTAATGCGGGCTGCTTGGGCTTGTGGGGATACTGACTTTAAGACAATAGATTCACTAGCCAATTAGTGTCTTCGCAATCTCTTTAGTTGTGCTCAATGGTTTTGGAAGAATAGGTAAAGGGTAAATAATCAACCTGAATAATCGGTGGCAACACGCAAGAGTTAAAGGTTAAGTTTAGATAAAGGCTTTACCTACCATCGGCCGCTCTTTACCCGCCGTTCAATCCAAATCGATGCCACCGGCAAGGTGCCAGCTAGGAGAAATAGCCCGGTACTAAGTAAGGACTTTCGCTTGACCGCACAAAGGAGTAAGGCTGCAACTAAATAAACAGGGTAGGTAAAGCCATGCACAATAGGTATCCAGATAAATTGCTCATAAAAACTCTTATCGCTAACTAAGTACTTAGCTGGCATATAAACAAACCAAAGCAGAAGTGACATAACCCCTGCCCAAAGCGCCCAAAAACGGAAAAAAAGAGTTATGCGCCTCATTTTTTTAAACCCACTTTCTTAGTCTTGCTCACCTTGCTATTTACCTTATCGCTTTTGGCCCTAAATTGAGGAAAGGCTGGTGCGATTAAAAGCAGTAATCCCATAAACCACCAGACCACAACATAGGAGATGTGTTGCCAATAAAAACCAGGCAGGCGATTGGAAATTTGTTCTGAGGCCACCAAGGTTAAATCACTACTTTGATTATTGCCGGTTTTTTCGCTCTTTAAAACAATGTAACCATCATATAAAAATGGGTTTTCCTTACTTACTACCAACGCTGGATCAATTCTGGAGAGCTCACCTGGTTTTGCAAAGGCTCGATCAACATTTTGCCTTGGGTATAACCGGCCAGTTATCGAAACCTCAGAATTGATTTGATCCTGCATTTGTCCAAGCACCTCTCGAACTACCAATACAGCATGGCCGGTGGTTAGTTTTAACAATCTAACATCAAGATTTGCAACTTCATCTTCAGAGATTTCTTGATCTCGTGCAACAAAAGATGTGGTGTAATTTCCAGATGCTGAAACAATTCGATTAACCGCTTTGATCGGCATATTCATGCCAGCAGATGAAACCTTTTCAAGTGCTATTAAAGGTTGATCTGGCTTTGGCGCGGTTACCTTATTTAATTCTTGGGCTCTATGTAATTGCCAGATACCTAACTCATAGCAGGCATAGATCAGGCTTAGCCAGATTAAAACAGTTGCAGCCTTTTTAAACACCTGCTTCATTTTAAAAGAACTTACTCTTGGTCTTTACGATCGATTAATCTCTTATATCTTCGGTAAAAACTACTTAATAAGACCACCATAGCTAAAGTTAAAAAGATCATGGTTAATGAGCCAGCAATACCCATATCAAAACTTTTGACCTCATCCATTTATTTCTCCTTTACGCCAGGTGCGATAAGCCTACTTTCTGATTGCAATATTGGTTCTACAATATGAGTGTGATGCATCCCAAAGTTCTATCTGACCCCACCTTGCGCGAGAGGTATGGCATAAAGGCTGCCAATAATCCACGTTATCTACTTGCTGGGATTTTACTTAGCATTGTTGCCGCTTGGTTTATATGGAGTGGTTTTAATGCGGCAAATCCAGATGTTAGATCTGAATTAATTTCATTTAAAGTCCTTGATGATCAAAGCATTTCTATTACTTATAAAATAACGGTGCGAGATTTAAGTAAGGACCACAGCTGCTCGGTCGTAGCTCGGGATATTGATAAGAACACTGTTGGACAAGTTTCTGACCTAATGCCAGCTGGCACATTACTTGCTGGCGCTAACCTGCGCGCAGTTGAGATAACTACCCGTTTACCTGCGGTAAATGCGGGAATTACCAGTTGCCAGTAACCTTTACTCTCTTATGAACCAACCAACTCAAACCTGGCTCACCCAAGAAGCAGCAGATCGGCTTAAGGCTGAGCTGGCGCAATTAGAGGGTCCACTTCGTGCTGAGATTATTAAAAAAATTGAAACTGCTAGAGCTGAAGGTGATTTAAAAGAGAATGGTGGCTACCACGCAGCACGGGAGGAGCAAGGAAAGATAGAGGGCAGAATTCGCCAACTAAAACATATGCTCGAGCATGCACATATTGGTACACCGCCGGCAAGTGAATCTGGTGTGGTTGGTCTTGGCATGTTGGTAACTGTTGATATTGGTGGGGATGAACTTAAATTCTTACTTGGATCCAGAGAGATTTCCTCCGGTGATGTTGATGTTTACTCTGAAAAATCACCACTTGGTGGGGCAGTACTTGGCGCCAAAGTTGGTGAAACTGTTAATTACACCGCCCCTAATGGCAAATTAATTAAAGTTGCAGTGCTTGAGGCGCAACCTTTTAATTAAATTACTTTTTAGCTGCGTTGTTGTATTTGCGAACGCTAAGCGGAATAAATATTGCCATAATTAAAATCATATAAATAATTGACATTAATAATGGGTTCTCGCTTGGAAATGAACCAGCGGTAGCACCAAACTCATTTTGTAAGCCAAATAGTTCACGGCAGCCCGCCACCATTGTTGAAACAGGATTCCACTCCGCAAAGTACTGCAGTGGTTTTGGCATACCAGTTGTTGGCGCAAATGCATTAGATAAAAATGTCAGTGGAAATACTGCAATAAAGGTGACGTTTTGAGCCACCCGCTCTTCTCGAACTGATAACCCAATTAATACACCAACCCAGGACATGGCAAAGCCAAAAACAAAGAGAAAGAGAAATCCTAAAAATACATTAAATGCTCCAGAGGTTGGTCGCCAGCCCACTAAAAAGCCAGTCAAACCCATAACTGCAAGGACAACAATATTTAAAACACCATCTCCTAAAGTTCTGCCAAAGACCACCGCAGATCTTGAGATTGGTAGGGATCTAAAGCGATCAATCAAACCTTTTTGCATATCAGCTGATAGACCAACTGCAGTGGCAGCTAAGGTGAAGGCAACAGTTTGCACAAATATTCCAGGCATTAAAAGTTGTACATACCCACCAGGTTGACCGGTATCGATTGATCCACCAAATACATATCTAAATAGGAGTACAAACATTACGGGCTGAATTGTTGAAAAGATTAAAACTTCAGGAACTCTGGCTAATTGCAGTAATTGTCGCTTAGTAATGATTAAAGCATCCGAGATTGCATTCATTATTTCTTGCCCTTCTTACGTCCGGTTGCTATTTCTAAATTTTCATCACTTTTTTCCTCAGCCACATGGCCAGTTAAGGATAGGAAAACATCATCAAGAGATGGGCGCTTTAGGCCAATATCTAATGGGTGAATACCTTTTTCATCTAACAACTTAGCTGCTTCAATTAATGCTTTGCTACCAGTTGTAACTGGTGCTGAAATTTGGCGCAAGCCCTCATCAACATTTACTGCACTGCCACTTACCTTTGCCACAATCTCTTTAGTTGCTTGCACATTTTCATTCTCAACCACAATCTCAAGCCGCTCACCACCAACTTGTTTCTTTAGTGAATCAGAGGTGCCGCGGGCAATAACTTTTCCATGATCAATTACTGCAATTTCATCTGCTAAATGATCAGCCTCTTCTAAGTACTGCGTAGTTAAAAGCAATGTAACTCCACCCTTAACTAATTCATCAATTACTCCCCACATATCCTGGCGTCCTCTTGGGTCTAATCCAGTAGTCGGCTCATCTAGGAATAAAACCTTTGGCCGAATAATTAATGAGGCCGCTAAATCTAATCTGCGGCGCATACCGCCAGAGTAAGTTCTGATTGGACGTTTTGCTGCATCAGAGAGTGAGAACTGTTCTAGTAATTCAATTGCACGTACTTTGGCTTCCTTTGCCGATAGATGATAAAGCCGGCCAAACATAATTAAGTTATCCCAGCCAGTTAAGGTTTCATCAACAGCTGCGTATTGACCAGATAAACCAATTATTTTTCGAACCTCATCTGGATGTTTTAATACATCAATTCCACCAACAGTTGCGCGTCCTGAATCCGGTGCAAGTAAGGTTGCTAAAACTCTTACCGTTGTTGTTTTACCAGCTCCATTTGGTCCAAGCACACCAAGTACAGTTCCTTCTTCAACATCAAGATTTAAACCATCTAATGCTCGAACTGAGCCCTTGTTGTAGGTCTTAACAAGATCTTCTGCAATAACTGCTTTCATATGTTAGATCTTAACAAAGAATCAGAGTAAACTATTCCCCTCAGGCAAAGTGCACTTAAATGATGCTCAATCCGACAACTTAAGGTGGATATACAAAGATGGCTATGGCAAAAAATAACTCAAAATATGATGAATCAAATACTCCCAAGGATGGCCCACTGAGCCATAAGGAAATTTTAATTGTTTTAAGTGGGTTAATGATGGGAATGTTGCTAGCAGCATTGGATCAAACAATTGTTTCAACGGCTTTAAAAAATATTGTTGAAGATTTCAACGGACTAAATCACTACACCTGGGTGGTAACTGCTTACCTTTTGACTTCAACCGCATCAACACCACTTTATGGAAAAATTTCAGATCTTTATGGCCGTCGGCCAGTATTTCAGTTTGCGATAATTACCTTTCTAATTGGATCATTTTTAGCTGGGGCATCACAAAACATGACCCAATTAATATTTACTCGTGCCTTGCAAGGTTTAGGTGCTGGCGGTTTAATGGCCTTGACCTTCGTAATTATTGGCGACATCGTCTCACCGCGTGAGCGTGGCAAGTATCAAGGCTACTTCGGTGCAGTTTGGGGGCTCTCTTCAGTTGCAGGCCCATTACTGGGTGGATTTTTTTCCGACCACGCCACAATTTTAGGTATTACTGGTTGGCGCTGGATTTTCTACATAAACCTGCCATTTGGAATTCTGGCATTAATTATCACATCAGCTGTGTTACATATTCCAAAGGTAAAACGTGAACACAAGATTGATTACCTTGGTGCATTTTTATTGGTTTTAGCAGTTAGCTCAGTTCTACTTGCAGTTTCAGTTTATGGCCCAGAGGATGGCTGGACCGATTCCAGAACACTTCTTGTAATCTCTACCGGATTAATTCTGACCTTAGCATTTTTATGGCAAGAAAAAAGAGCAGTAGAGCCAATCTTGCCTCTTAGATTATTTAAGAATCACACATTCTCTTTGACCTCAGTACTCGGCTTTATTATTGGAGCAGGGATGTTTGGCGCCATCGTTATGTTGCCGCTATACCTACAAGTTGTTAAGGGAAATTCAGCAACTGAAGCGGGATTAAAGTTAATTCCATTGATGATCGGCATTGTCTCAATGTCTATATTTAGCGGTAAAAAAATCTCAACAACCGGTAAATACAAGATCTTCCCAATTGTCGGAACTGCGATTATGACCATTGGCTTAATTCTTATGTCCACTTTGAATGAAGAGACTTCATTTGCACTACTTTCAATCTATGCAGTCTTAGTTGGAGCTGGCCTTGGTTTCTCAATGCAGACAATTGTGATCGCTCTACAAAATGCTGTTGATTTTCAGGATATGGGAATTGCCACCTCATCCAATACCTTCTTTAGATCGCTAGGCGGTGCCTTTGGAACGGCAATATTTGGAACTATTTTAAGTAATCGTATTGCTTATTATTTGCAGGATAACTTTGCAAAATTACAAAGCAGTGATCCAGCGGCATTGTCTGACTTTGATTCTTCCAAGTTAGACTTGATCACTACCAATACCTCAATTATCACTACCTTGCCTCCAGTGATTAGAGATACTGTTTTGCATAGCTTTGCTCAAACTTTTCAGGTAGTCTTTTTGGCTGCAGCCCCAGTAACTTTCTTGGGATTTGCACTTGCTTTCTTCTTGAAAGAAAAGCCATTGCAAAGTAGCTCAGCCCACCACGCAGCAAAGACTGAAGCAGCAGGTGAGGCGGTAGGTTAAATAAAAATCAAAAAGTTGGGTAGAAACCCTTTCGCGCAACTGCCGCGAGAGGTTTCTATTCTTTCAGCTGTCTCTTTTTTTGTTGCGGTTGGATTTGGATTAATAATTCCAGCAATTCCAATATTTGCCGCTTCATTTGGGGTTAATAAAACTGCAATTGGATTAATCATCTCAAGCTTTGCAATTATGCGTTTTTCTTCAGGCTTAATCTCAGGCAAATTGGTTGATCGATTTGGTGAACGAGCAGTACTTGGCTTCGGCCTATTTATGGTCTCATTTTTCACTCTACTAACTGCACTCTCTCAAAGCTATGGCCAACTACTTACCTTTAGATCTCTAGGTGGCCTAGGCTCTTCAATGTTCTCAGTTTCCGCTGGTTCCTTACTTATGCGCTCTGTGAGTGATGATGTTAGAGCTCGCGCTCAATCTCTATATAACGGCGGATTTTTGCTAGGTGGGATTACCGGGCCCGCATTTGGTGGGGTGCTTTCTGCAATTTCACTTCGCGCACCATTTTTTGTCTACTCCACTACCTTGGCAATTGCCGGAACTATCGCTTTAGTTTTTTTAAGTGAAAAGCGACTGGGTAAAAAAGTTGATGCGCCAACAAGTCAGGTTGGTCAAACTACCTTAAACCAGGCATTTAAATTACTCCCATATCAGGTTGCATTAATGCTCGCCTTTATAAATAACTGGATATTGTTTGGATTAAGATCTTCAATCTTGCCTTTATTTGTTACTGAAAAATTAAATTCCACAGCAGCAATCGCTGGCCTTGGCTTAACCATTGGCGCCCTTGTCCAAGGTGTATATATGTTGAGGGCTGGAAAGTACTCAGACTTTAAGGGAAGAAAATCTGCCTTTTTATTTGGTAGTGCCTTCGTATTATTTGGAATTTTGATGTTGGCATTCACGACAAATGTCACATTTTATTTTGTCGCAATGGCGCTATTTGGATTAGGTGGGGCTTATGTTGGAACTGCGCCGGGCAGCATTGTTGGCGACATTATTAAAGGTCGTGGTGGACAAGTGATTGCCGCATGGCAGATGGCCGGTGATGCTGGCATGATTTTTGGTCCAGTAATAGTTGGTTTACTAACCGATTTTTTTAGTTATCAGGCCGCCTTCCTGGTCTCTGCCGGGATCTGGATAATTGCAATGTTGCTGGCAACTATTTTGCCTGAGACTAGATTGTCGCATTTAGAAAATGATTTAATTCCAGACAAAAATAAACAGGAGCTGTGATCTCTCACAGCCCCTGTTGGGTAATTATTTTTTCTTAGCGGTCGTTGCGAAGAATTGAAATCAAACGCAAAACCTCTAGGTATAGCCACACTACGGTGACCATTAAGCCAAAAGATGCTCGCCATGATTCTTTCTCAGGCACTCCAGCTGCAACACCCTTTTCAATCTGATCAAAATCTAGAACCAAGAAAAGGCTTGCAAGACCAACACCCGCAACAGCTAGAAGTAAGCCAAGACCAGATACTCCGTAGAAGCCATAACCTTGGCCGACGCCAAAGAATGATGCAATAAGTGAGGCAAGTCCAAGAATGAAATAACCAATGGCTGCACCAATTACCGCACGAGTAAATTGTGGCGTCGCTCTTAAAGTTCCATTGCGGTACATAACTAATACACCTGCAAATGCTGCGACAGTTCCAATTACAGCTTGGCTAACAATTCCTGGGTAGAAAGATTCGTAGTAACTGCTTAAAGTTCCAAGTGCTAAACCTTCTAGGCCAGCATATGCAATTACAAGTCCAGGCTTAATATTTTTACTAAAGCTAATAACCATTGCTAATACAAATCCACCAAGGAAGCCGAGCAAGACTGCGCCCATTCCTAGGTTTGCACTCCAAGCGAGCGCACCAACAACAACTAATATCGCAAATAAAAATCCAGTTTTCGCAACGACATCTTCAATTGTCATGCGACCTGTTCGCATTGATGAGGCGGCTGGAGCGTTGTAACTTTGCTCTAGTTGATCAAACCGCGAAGTTGTCGGTTGATTAAATGCCTTTCCAAGTACAGGGTTTGAGCTTTTCATTCTTCTCCTTCTATAGAAGTAACTAATGGGTTATGTTTATGAGCCACTTAGGTAGTGAACAAATATTAATGATTCACAATTCCCTAAGCCATCGCTTTGGGCTAAATCTGACTTAATCTTTGCTGAAGATTCGCGGTTATTGAGCGTGCCCCCGGTGGGGGTCGAACCCACACTTGTGCGATTTTAAGTCGCATGCCTCTGCCATTGGGCTACAGGGGCGAATCTTCAGAGGGTAAATCTACCCGTCTTTTTTAACCGCCAAATCCAGCCAAATCTTCGCCTACTTTGTAAGTGACCAAGCAATTCCATCCAAAATATCTGACTCAGATGCAATGAATTCACTAGCCCCAGTTGCCGCCATGATTCTAGATAACACCAAGGCACCTGCGGTAATTACATCTACTCGGCCAGGGTGCATATAACCAAGGGCAGATATTTCTTCCTTGCTCATTGATTGAAACATGCCAGCCACTTTATGAACTGATTGCGCAGGTATTCGGGCAAGGTGAATTAAATATCGATCATAATTTTCTAAATTAAGTGCAGCTGCTGCAACTGTAGTTGCAGTTCCTGCCACTGCAATCAAACTTTTAGCTTCAGAGATTGGTACCACTTGAGCAGCTTGGGCGATTGCAATATCAATATCAATAATTGCTTGAGCGATCTGGGCCATAGATGGTGGCTGAGTATTTAAGTGGCGCTCACTCATTCGCACGCAACCAATATTGACACTCTTTGCCGAACTTACCTTTTCACCACCGTAGACAAACTCAGTAGATCCTCCGCCAATATCAACTACGAGAAATGGTCCTTCATTTTGCGATAACTCTTTGGTTGCGCCAATAAAAGATAGCTCCGCCTCTTCCTCACCTGGAATTACCTCAACCTCCACATTCAAGATTTTTTTAACACCATCAGTAAATAACGTGCGATTTGTGGCATCCCGAGTTGCACTTGTTGCGCAAAATCTAACTTTCTCAACACCCTTACTACTTATTTGTGAGCTAAATTTTTCAATAGCGCTTAGTGTTCTAGCGATTGCATCCGGGTGAAAGGATTTATTTTGATCTACCCCTTGACCAAGTCTGACAATCTCCATCTGGCGAACAACCTCTTTGAAATTACCATTGGTAATATCGGCAATCAAAAGGCGAATTGAGTTAGTGCCACAATCTATTGCTGCAACCCGACTCAATTACTCCACCTCATCCAATAAATTACTAACTTGAGAACAAGGTTTAGTTAACCACCAAGGCTTTAGCGCGCTAAGTGCTTCATCCCCAAGTGGATTAACACCGGCTCCAGCTGCTAATGAGTGCGCCACTAGTGAGTGCAAACATTTAACTCGATCTGGCATACCTCCAGCGGTAACTCCAGTAATTTCTGGAACTTGCAGGTTTTCTTGCTTAGCTAAGGCAGTTCTAGCTGCTTCATAATCAATATGTGCTGCTAAATACTCACCAGCAAGCTGTAGATCATTTTGTAATCGCTCATTCATCTGCGTCATCAATCCTGAACTTTCTAAAGTTGAAATCGCTCCAGTAAGTCTTGGACAAGTTGCATAATAAAAAGTAGGAAATGGAGTGCCATCTGCTAATCGTGGTGGAGTTTGGACCACATCTACTTGCCCGCACGGACAGCGGTGTGCGACTGCAGAAACATCTCTTGGCGCTCTACCAAGTTGGGCAGCAACAGTTTCTAAATCTTTATCTGTTGGTTTTTCTGCCACATATGGATCGGTTGGCTTAACCATATTAGTTATTTACATTGGTGCTAGTAATTGATGAAATCAACCTTGAATACCAAGGTAGACCAACTGGAAGTTGGCTGGAGATTTTTGTCTGCTCACCATCACTAGTAATCTCATCATCGCCGACAACTATGTACTGCCGCTCACCTGGAAAAACAAAATGCAATCTAGCTCTGGCTTGGCTTGCCACATACTCAGGATCATCCCATTGGGCTAGTTCAGCCGCTGCCTTATCTAACATCGCTTGATTATCTGAAATTTGTGTTTTTAATGAATTTATCTGAGCACGTTGGGTGAAGTAATGTTGAATTGGCGGAGCCAAAGTAATTGCTACGACAAAAAGAACGATTCCAACAATTAAAGCCCGATTAGATAACCCTCGTTTTTTTAATCCAGTTTGAATACTTTTCTTTGTTGACGAAACCAGAGTTGCTGCAAAAAATCTACGCCGAGCCATTTAAATTACTTCTTAAATCTAGGGAAAGCGGATCGGCCAGCATAAATTGCGTCTGAACCTAACTCCTCTTCAATTCGAAGAAGTTGGTTGTACTTAGCAACACGTTCAGATCTAGCTGGCGCACCAGTTTTAATCTGACCACAGCTTAAAGCAACTGCTAAGTCAGCAATTGTGGTGTCCTCTGTTTCACCAGATCTGTGACTCATCATCGATTTGTAATTGTTTTTATGAGCTAAATTGACTGCATCAATAGTCTCAGTCAAACTTCCAATTTGATTTACTTTAACCAGTAGCGCATTTGCGGTTTTGCTTTCAATACCTCTAGTTAATCGCTCAATATTGGTAACAAATAGATCATCACCAACAATCTGGATTTTTTCACCTAACTCTGCAGTTAACTTAGCCCAACCGCTCCAATCATCCTCGTCCAATGGATCTTCAATGGAAACCAATGGATAGGCTGAAACTAATTCACTGTAGTAGGCAATCATCTGCTCTGAGGTTAATAACTTGCCTTCAAACTTATACTTGCCATCTTCAAAAAACTCAGTTGCAGCCACATCCATTGCCAGAGCAATCTGAGTGCCAGCTTTGAATCCAGCATTTTCAATTGCGACTAATATCAAATCCAAAGCTGCGCGATTGCTCTCCAAGTTAGGAGCAAAACCGCCTTCATCACCGATGCTGGTCGCTAATCCTTTTTTCTTAAGCACTGACTTTAGACTGTGATAAATCTCAGCGCCCCATCTTAAAGATTCTTTGAAACTTTGAGCACCAATTGGTGCGATCATAAATTCTTGAATATCAACATTTGTATCTGCATGCGCACCGCCATTTAAAATATTCATCATAGGCACTGGCAGAGTTTTAGCACTTTCACCACCTAAATATTTAAATAAGGATTGATTTGAAGAAATAGCCGCAGCACGTGCAGTGGCAAGTGAGACTCCTAATATGGCATTTGCACCAAGGGATGATTTATTTTTTGTGCCATCTAATGCAATCATTTTTTCATCTAAGGATCTTTGATCATTTGCCTTCATACCAATCACAGCTGGTGCAATTTTTAACGCCACATTTTTTACCGCAGTCTCAACACCTTTTCCTAAATATCTTGATCCACCATCTCGAAGTTCAGCGGCTTCAAATGCGCCAGTTGAGGCACCACTTGGCACAGCGGCTCGTCCAATATTTTTATCTTCTAATCTAACCTCTACCTCAACAGTTGGGTTTCCTCGAGAATCTAAGATCTCTCTGGCGGTCACAGAGTTAATAACTGACACTAATTTGCCCTAACTATTTGTTTGATATGTGAATTAACTACAGTAATTCTACCTTGTCTCATGCTCCTGAATCTGAGCAATTAACTCTTTTGTTGCCCCACGTAAGGCAGCCTCAGGATCTAACCCTTTATCAACAGCTTGAGTGATTAAACCAAGAAGTATCTGGCCAAATTGATCCTGATCAATATCTTCCTTGAGTTTGATTGGCTCAGAAACAGCAAGGTCATAATTTAATTTTTTTAATCGATATAAAACCTTTGTTGCCAGCGGCAGTGCTGGTTGAGCTAGTGGCACGCCATCAATTGCTGATGTTCGCCCCTTTTCAGATGCCTTTTGCCTCTCCCAGTTCTCTAATACATCTGCACTTGAATCAACTGCTTCGCCAGCAAAAACATGAGGGTGCCTTCTAATTAATTTATCTGTAACCGATTTAGCTACATCTTCTATATTGAAAGGTTGTTTTGCATCTTCTTCGGCCATTCGAGAGTGAAAGTAAACTTGGAGTAAAAGATCGCCCAGCTCTTCTTGCATTGCATCTCGATCATTATTTTCAACTGATTCAATAAACTCATAAGACTCTTCCAATAAATACTTTAGAAGAGAGCTGTGATCTTGCTCTGCATCCCATGGACAGCCTCCGGGTGAGCGTAGTTTGTCCATTACCTCCCGTAATCGAATGAGCTCAGAACTCATAATTTATCTAAGGAAGTTGCGTTACTGCGCCATCAGTTGCATCACTAGCTTCAATTGATGCATTTTCAACATTCCACTTACCGTACTTCGAGTTAACTTTAATTCCCATTTTACTTGCAGTCTCAATTACTAGTTGCTCAACATATTTAGGAGCAGTATTTTCAGGTACTCCGGAATTAACGAAATATTGGTGCAGGCGCTCTGAAATAATCAACACTCGAAGATATGATTCAAGATTTGAAGTCGCTAAGTTAGCACCTACAAGTGCTGCTGCTAATGCACTTTCACTTCCTAATCCAGAGATAATATCGGCCCTACGTGCCGCTACATCAGCTGGTGTTACCGTTACAGCTTGATCTTTAGCAACTTTGTCCATTAAAACTCTTACAATAAAAAATTGTGCTTGCTCACGAAGCAATTCCGGACCAACTATTAAATCCATTCCAGATGTATCAACATTTTTACGCGATGCTAATATTTCATCAACACTCTTTTGAATCTCAGTTGAGGTGAACTCTTGATCCCCGACCTTTACTCCGCTGCTCATGCTAGAACAGCCGGCGAGTAGTAGTGCAACTAATAATGGTGAGATCAATTTCTTAAACAATTTCATCCTCATTCTCTCTTAAGTATTACTTCTAAGTTTTATTGGTTCAATCAGTTCGCGTAGTACTGAAGTAACCCAGGTAAGGGTAGAAGTATCCCCTACCGACGCACTTTCTATCCAATTGGGGGTAGAGGGCCTTGCAACCAGCAGGATTTGAGTCGCATTTTTATAGATCGATCCTGGGTAAATTCTAGATAGTTTTATTTGTGCTGACTCTGGCAATGCAACTGGTGTTAGTCGAAGATTCTTTCCAGAGATAGAAACATCGGTTAAACCTAAACTCTTAGCAAACAAGCGTAGTGAGGCAACCGCCATTAATTCCTGCGCTGCTTCAGGGATTGGACCAAATCGATCTAAGAGCTCACCACTAATTTCAGCCAACGCTGCATCATTTTGGGCATCTGCGATTCGACGATAAAGATCAAGTCTTAATCTTTCTGACTCTATGTATTCAATTGGTAGATGTGCATTAACTGGTAGCTCCACCTTGCATTCGTTATTTTTTGGTTTCTCATCAAAGTATCCGCTCTTAAATTCATCTACAGCATCTGCAACCATTCGCATATACAAATCAAAACCAACTTCAGCAATATGACCTGACTGTTCACCGCCGAGTAAGTTGCCCGCCCCTCTAATCTCTAAATCCTTCAAGGCAACCTGCATGCCAGCCCCGAGATCAGTATTTGTCGCAATTGTGGTCAAACGATCATGGGCCAACTCAGTAATTGGTTGCTCTGTTGGATAGAGGAAGT
>Ga0214923_10005164_pt1 | contig 15315 bp, 16 predicted proteins | sample LL1510_MetaG_FD_177993 | JGI IMG/M metagenome (GOLD analysis project Ga0214923, IMG submission 177993) | Freshwater microbial communities from Lake Lanier, Atlanta, Georgia, United States - LL-1510 | ecosystem: Environmental > Aquatic > Freshwater > Lake | place: USA: Georgia | collected...
CCTGGTGTTCTACAATGCTTTTTTACCGGAAATTGCAGAAACAAAAGATCAAGATCGGATCTCTGCCCAAGGCTACATTATGGGATATTTGGGAAGCATGGTTTTACTCATAATTTGTTTGGCGCTGATTATGGGAATTGATGCAAGTTTGACTAAAGTTAGTTTTTTACTCGTCGCCGTTTGGTGGATTGGTTTTGCACAGATGACCTACCGCGTTCTTCCCAATAATGTTTACGGTAAAAAACCGGAGAAAGATTATATTTGGAAAGGATTTCGTGAACTCAAATTGGTATTCAAAGAATTTGTTCAAACCCAAAGGCTCAAAAAGTTTTTGTATGCATTTTTCTTCTTCAACACAGGCGTTCAAACCGTCATGTTGATGGCCACAGTATTTGCCAGCAAAGAAATTGAATGGCCAGATAAAGGAGCAAAAACAGGGTTAATTATAGCCATCTTGCTGATTCAATTATTGGGTGCAGTTGGCGCTAAATTATCGGCAATGCTTGCGAAAAAAATTGGAAACATCAACGTGATCATTCTTAACGTTGTCATTTGGATAATAATTTGTGTTTTTGCCTATATTATTACACAACCTGTAGAATTCTACATTTTAGCTGCATTTGTGGGATTGGTAATGGGAGGAGTTCAAGCTGTTGCTCGCTCAACCTATTCCAAGTACTTGCCGGAAACAACCGACCATGCCAGTTATTTTTCATTCTATGATGCGACGGAAAAAATTGGAATGATCCTCGGAACTGCCTTTTTTGGATTAACAGAACTCATTTTTCAGGATATCCGTTACTCTGTCTTTTCTGTGGCTTTATTCTTTATTCTTGGGTTTATTTTTCTATTATTTGTACCGAAAGAGGAAAATACCATCGTTTCATTGACAAAAGACCAACATTCATGAAAGCACTTATAGAAGAAGCATGGAATGACCGCACCTTGCTACAAAATCCAAATACCATAAAAGCGATTGAGGAAGTAATTGAAGAAATTGACAAAGGCAGATTGCGTGTTGCTGAACCTCTCGAAAAAGGTGAATGGCAGGTAAATGAGTGGGTTAAAAAAGCAGTTGTGATGTATTTCCCAATTCGTCAGATGGAAACAATTGAAGTTGGCCCCTTTGAGTTTCACGATAAAATGGCGTTGAAACGAAATTACAAAGAATTGGGTGTACGTGTGGTTCCGCATGCCATTGCACGTTATGGGGCGTATGTGGCTTCAGGTGTCATCATGATGCCCTCCTATGTTAACATTGGCGCCTATGTAGATTCAGGAACCATGGTAGACACATGGGCAACCGTGGGAAGTTGTGCTCAAATAGGAAAAAACGTACACTTAAGCGGTGGAGTTGGCATAGGCGGCGTATTGGAGCCCTTACAAGCTGCGCCGGTTATTATTGAAGATGATGCTTTTATAGGCTCGCGTTGCATTGTTGTTGAAGGAGTTCGGGTTGGAAAGGAAGCTGTTCTCGGTGCCAATGTAGTCTTAACAAAATCTACAAAAATCATAGATGTAACAGGCTCTTCACCGCAAGAAATTCGCGGATATGTGCCGGAAAGAAGCGTTGTGATTCCCGGGTCTTACACCAAGACTTTTCCTGCAGGTGATTTCCAAGTGCCTTGTGCCTTAATCATCGGTAAACGCAAAGCATCGACTGATCTTAAAACCTCGTTGAACGACGCCTTACGCGAACACAACATTGCTGTTTAAAAGATCAAATCAAAAAACTTTAAGAGGTTTTAATTCCAATAGTATTTTCTCAACTTAACTCGAAATCTTTGAATTTAGAAGACAAAACCCAACTGGAGTGGGCAAAACAGAATGAGGATGACATAAAACGTAACTTCCGTAGATTGAGCAAGACAAAATCTAGGAACCTCGACGATATTTTTCATTCTGAGCACGATAGTGTTTTTAAAAAAATGGACTGTTTGACCTGTGCAAATTGCTGTAAGACAACAAGTCCTATATTTCGTGATACCGATATTCGTAGAATTTCGAAATTTCTCAAATTGAAAGAATCTCAGTTCATTAATAATTTTCTTAAAATCGATGAAGATCAAGATTATGTTTTAAAATCTTCACCTTGTTCATTCTTGGGCGACGATAATTATTGTAACATTTACGTAGTAAGGCCACTAGCTTGTCGTGAATATCCTCATACTGACAGAAAAAATATGTTTCAAATTCTAGATTTAACTGCTCAAAACTCAAAGATTTGTCCTGCAGTATCGCGAATTGTACAGAAAATCACTCTTGAGAAAAAAAAACAGCAGTGAGAACAATCTCATCATTTATATTCAACTAAAACCACCTTTTCTGTTAAAAAAAACTCCATAAAAAAGTGAAATCAATTTAATACCGGTAACTATAAATTCTCATACAATCTCTTTGAAATTTTAAAATTAATAGGTTAGTTTGTTTTCAGTTAAACGAAAATAATTTACAATTTTGTCGAATAAATAAAAATTGGTGATTTAATTTATCTAATTTTTGACTAGTGAAAAGAAATAAGTTAGTTGATATATTTTTGGTAGATGGCTGTGGGAGATGTTCCGACTATAAAACTCCCGCTTGTAAGGTTCATAAATGGCCCGAAGAACTAAACTTTTTAAGAGAAATTATACTAAATACCGAGCTTACGGAGGAAATTAAATGGGGATTTCCGTGTTACACACTCAACGGTAAAAATGTATTGATGATTACAGCCTTTCGAGATAATTGCGGATTAAGTTTTTTTAATGGTGCCTTCATTAGCGATCCTCAACATTTACTTAAAAAAGCAGGGGAAAATAGTCAAAATGGACGTGTTTTAAGAATTACAAAAGCTGATGACATCTTTGAAAACAGTGAACAAATAGAAAAATTGATTCAAGAAGCAATTCAATTACAAAAAAACGGAACTATTCCAAAAAAAGTTGCTCCATTGGCAGTTGAACTTCCCTCTATTTTAGCGGACATTTTTAACGAGGACAAACCCTTTAGTGATGCTTTTATGAAACTTACTCCGGGACGAAGGAGAGCCTATATTTTATTTTTCAATCAGCCTAAAAATGAAAGCACCAAAATTGCTAGAATTGAAAAAAATAGAGCTCGCATCTTACAAGGTTTAGGAATGCACGATTGAGTTATTTTTTTAGTTTTTCCTTAACGAACCTTTTCTTCGTTAAGGATTTTAATAAAATGAAATCCTCTAGGTGCAAATCCTTCGTTATAAAACATTTTATGTGCTTTGTAGTTAGTGGTATATGAATCCAAAGACAACATCGTGCACTTTTGTTCTACTGCTTTTCTATTTAAAAAATCAACTAACAACTTCCCTACTCCTTGACTTCGGTGATTTTGACAAACAACAATATTGTCTAACTCCAAATATTTTCCGCACCACAATTTATTTCCAATCCAAAAGCCGCTGATGCCGAGGCATTCTTCTCCGGAAAAAACACCTACTTGACCATAATTATGTTGGAGCATAAAACTTAATTCTTCCTTATATGATGATAAGGTAAGCGAGGGATACAATTCATTTAGAACATGTAAATATTTAAGCATTTCATCTATTCCATCTAATTCTCTAACTATTAATGTATCCATATGCAAGATAATTGAACGTAAAAATAGCATATCTATCAAGAATAAAGTTCAATCCACACAGTAAATCTTTTAAGAATTGATCTATTAACCTTAACTTCGCCGACAATGAAATTGATCAAACGATTTCTGGCAAAAATACTACCTGTATGGCTTTATCTTCGAACCATGCACCGCGGATTTTACCTGCTCTATTCATTGGGGATGTTAAAAAAAGATGCCAAATTCAAGTACCATTATGCTGTAAAAAACTGGATACAAAAAACAGATTACGTTGTGGATATTGGTGCCAATTTGGGTTATTTTGCTAAAACATTTTCAAAACTTGCGCACGAAGGAAAGGTAATTTGTATAGAGCCGATCCCCATGTTTTATCAAACTTTGACCCATTTCTTAGGTTCTAAAAAAAATGTTGAAATCCACAACATTGCGCTTGGAAATGAAAATGGTTCTGTTACGATGGCCTTACCCGAAACCGATGGTTTTATTCGAACGGGATTGCCTCATGTAATTAAAGATACGAATATTGACCCAAAAACAAAAACCCAGCAAGTTCGCGTTTTGAAAGCTCATGAATTTCTTTTTTCATTGCCGAAAATAGATTATATCAAATGCGACATTGAGGGATATGAAGCCGTTGTTTTTGAAGATTTAAAGGAAACTTTAGCAAAATTTCGACCGATTGTCCAGTTAGAGATTGCCCAGGAAAACAGAACAAAACTGCTTCAACTATTTTCGGAACTCAATTACCAACAGTTTGGACTGGTTAATTTTCAATTAACCGCTGAAAATGGTGCGCAACAAGAAGAAGGAGATTTTTTATTTATTCCACTTGAAAAGAGTGCTGCTTTTATTGCTGGAAATAAGCCATGAAAATCCTACAAATATGTAATAAAGCACCCTATCCACCAAACGATGGTAGCAGTATTGCAATTTATAATATGTCTTTAGGTTTAATATCTCAAAATATTGATTTACATATATTTACATTAAACACAAAAAAACACTATAAAGCAATTGATTTAATTCCTGAGTCTTTTCGAAAAAGTACGAATTATCAGGCATTTGACATTGATACAAACCCAACTTTTTGGGGAGCACTACAAACTTTATTTACAAAGAAAAGTTACTTTATATCTCGTTTTCATCATGTCGATTTTGAGAAAAAATTGAGTGCTGTTTTACGTGAAGAAAAGTTTGATATCGTTCAGTTAGAGGGTCTATTTATGTGTTCTTACATTCCTTTAATTAAAAAGATTTGTAGAGCTAAAATTGTATTGCGAGCGCACAACGTTGAGCATTTGATTTGGGAAAGACATATTCAACAAACAGGGTCATTTTTAAAGAAAATGTATCTTAAGTTAGAAAGTAAAAAATTGAAAAAAATTGAACTTGAGGCATTTTCCACGGTAGATGCTATCGTACCGATCACAACTAAAGATTCATTTTTTATCAAACAGTATTGCCAGACCCCCTCTCATACAGCGCTCACGGGAACAAATATTTCAAATTACGACCTGAATAAATCATCTGATTTTAACAACTTGTCGCTTTTTCATTTTGGTTCAATGGATTGGATTCCAAATCAAGAGGCAGTAGATTGGTTTCTCTCTAAATGTTGGGAAAACATTAAACGAGAAGTGCCGAATGTTAAATTTATTATTGCAGGAAGAAACATCCCGAATCGCTATAAACAGCTATCCGATACATCACTTGTTATCGAGGAAAATGTTACAAATTCGGCAGATGTGTATCAAAAATACAATATTATGGTTGTACCTGTGCTTTCCGGCAGTGGGCTTCGCATAAAGATTGTTGAGGGACTTTGTTTTGGAAAAGCTATTGTTTCAACGAAAATTGGTGCTGAAGGAATTGATTGCGTCCCAGGTAAGGACATTATTCTTGCAAAAAATGAAGATGAATTCTCAAAAGAAGTAATCAAATTACTTAAGGATGCTAATCAGCGCGAATTACTAGAGCAAAATGCAAGAAATTTTGCAATCCATCACCTAAACAATGAACCAATTGCAGAGAAATTAGTAGCTTTCTACAAGAATTTAATTTCGTAAGAATAATGGAAGTTGCTTGGATATTAATAATTACCTCAGTACTTCTCATTCTGTACACCTATTTATTTTATCCTTGGTTGCTACAAATCCTACCTAAAAAAGAGCAGACTTGGGCCTCGACAAACTACCCCTATTCAATTGCCGTGCTTATTGCGGCATACAATGAAGAATCTGTCGTTCAAGCAAAATTAACGAGCGTTTTGAACCATATTCCTGAAAATGTTAAACTTGACATATTTGTTGGCTCCGATGCTTCCACTGATAGAACTGATGACATCGTTAAAGCATTGCAAGAAATCTATCCGAATGTTTTTTTGGAACGATTCGCGGGTAGAACGGGAAAAGCGTCCATCATCAATGCGCTTGCGAAAAATAAAAAACACGATATTTTTATCTTAACGGATGCCAATGTTTTGTTTACCGAAAGTACGATCAGCGAATTACTAATTCCGTTTCAAGAATCTAAAATTTCAATTGTATGTGCCAATATCGTAAAAATACCAAAAGGAAAAAGCTCTTTTGAATACATTGAAAAATCCTATTTAGACAGAGAAAATCGTATTAAAAAAATGGAAAGTGATCTGTGGAGAATTGTAATTGGAGCCGAAGGTGGATGTTATGCGATACGGAATACTTCATTTAGAGAAGTTCCTCGCAACTTTTTTATGGATGATTTTTTTATGACGATGCAGGTTTTGGAAAGAAAACAATCCGTAGTTTTCCAAGAAAAGGCCTTGTGCTACGAGGACATTCCCATTGCACCAGAAGAAGAATTTAAACGAAAAAAAAGAATCTCCATTGGTAATTTTCAAAATTTATATCGATTCAAAGGCTTGCTCCTTCCCAATAAAGGACCTATAGCGATTGCTTTTTTCTCTCATAAGGTTTTAAGATGGCTTTCACCTTTTTTTCTTTTGTGCATGTTAATATGCTCAGGATACATCTCGTTTTTTCAGAAGGAAATATTTCCAATGTTACTTGTTCAGCTAATGTTTCTACTGAGCCCATTGCTTTCGCGGTTAAAACTTAAAATTCCAGTTATTTCAACTGCAATTCATTTTTACAGCATGAATATTGCACTTTTTATTGGATTTTTTACTTACTTAAAAGGTGTGAAATCAAGTGTCTGGGAACCAACCAGTCGTGTTCCGTAACAATTACCTTGATTTGAATTCTTGAAATTTTCGTTTTACAAAGAGCGCCAAACCATAGTCACTTGCCGATCTGAAAAAATTAAGGTCCATGTTCATAAAGTCAACGAAATCATCCATTTCTTGCTCATCTATTGAAATAAGATTGTAAGAATTACACGTGCGAAGGTATTCCTTCAATAATTCACGCTGTTTATCCGCAAATCTTGCCTCCGCAACCCATCGTTTACTGCGTTCTTTTTGGGAAAAAGTTTCATACAAAAAGGTAATTGGGCTTTGCAACACATCAATCCCTGTTACAGAACGTGTTTTTCCAAGTGCCAATTTTTGCCTTTCCTCTTTAATTTCTGCAGCTGATTTAATTGGGCGCAAAATAACTTCATTTAGCTTTTTTGATTTGTATTTTAGAACAATAACTTTATTTAGTCGACAAGAAATTTCTTCGTTAACAATAAAGGTCTCCTTCGGGTATTCTTTAACAGAAACAACAATTGTATCGAATAATCTAGCTTGGACAGTAAACCAACCGTCTGGTTGACCAAACATTGCCGTCCCTCGCGACTTGTTGAAGACGACAACATGGTAAAAGGATTGAGGTCTCAAGGTATCAATAACCCTCGCTTTGACAGTAATCTCTGAACAATTAGATTGCGCCTTGCAATTTTGTAAAAAACTTACAAATAATAAGAGTAGAACAATCCTATTCATTTTATATTATTGGCGTCTTAAAATACCAATCGATGGAAATGTAATCCAAAGCGAGAAGCAAAAAAAGAAGCATTGGCAACGCGATTGTCGCGAAGAACCATACCGAAATCACTGAAATCTTTCCTAATATGCTAACATCATATCGGACTGGCGCTACCAACAATGCCTGAACATGGGAGGCGATAACTGCCTCATCAATGTTATCAGAATATGTAATATATTTCCGCAACAGGGTGTTGTTTTCAAGGACATAGCTTCGAAGCGCGGCATATTCCTCATTGGATAGATCTTGATAAGTACTTTCAAAAACAATATTCTTATCCTCTAGTTCTTTGCGCTGTTGTAGATTTTTCTGCAAATTTCTAACCCTTACTCCCATCAAGAAACCAAAAATCGTTAGCACCCATACTTCCAATAAAAAACCAGCAACGATTAGCACTAGAGAAGATACAAAAGCAAAGATTAGGAGAAATAAATCCCTTCTTTTTTTTGCTAACAATTTTACCATTTGGCCACCATCTAAAGGATCTAAAGGAAGTAAATTTATACTATTCAAAAATAGAAAAAGTACCGATAAATTTAAAAGGGATGGCACTTCGAAATAATTGGCAGTAAAAAAGAAAATTGTTCCAAATATTACTCCTGGAATTGGACCAGCAAGCACAACAATCAAACTTTCTTTTTGAGAATATTTATCCTTAAAACCTTGAACGAAAGCACCCATTAAAGGAATAAAAAGCATTTTAACACTTTTGTATCCAAACCATTTCATGGCAATAAAATGTCCGAATTCATGAATGATCAATACCAACACCAAGTGGGTGATAAATTCAAATTCATGGTCAAAGAAAAGTAGGAAAACACCGATGAATAAGACAATTGAAAAGATCGTCAACCCCCAGTTGCTATCTTCAGATGGTTTTGCTAAAACAGGCTTTTCAGGAAAGTCAAAAAAATTACTCATGTATTACATCCCTGGTATTCCACCCATGCCTTTTAAACGGTTCATCATTCCCATCATGTTTCGCGGGTTACTCATCATTTTCATCATCTTGCGCATGTCCTCGAACTGTTTCAGTAATTTATTTACTTCTTGAACATTCGTTCCACTTCCTTTGGCAATTCTATTTTTTCGAGCCATGTTCAAAATACCCGGATTTGCTCTCTCTTTTGGTGTCATTGATAAGATAATCGCTTCAACACCTTTAAATGCATCTTCTGGCACATCAACATCCTTCATGGCCTTACCCATTCCCGGAATCATTCCCATGAGATCTTTAACGTTACCCATTTTCTTAATCTGTTGAAGTTGCGCTAAAAAATCATTCAAATCAAATTGATCTTTCATGATTTTTCGTTGTAAGCGTTTGGCTTCTTCCTCGTCAAATTGTTCTTGTGCCTTCTCAACAAGTGACACGACATCACCCATTCCTAAAATCCTATCCGCCATTCGCTTTGGATAGAAAACATCCAAGGCATCCATTTTCTCACCTGTACCTACGAACTTTATAGGTTTGTTAACAATCGCCTTAATTGAAAGGGCTGCTCCTCCCCTCGTGTCACCATCAAGTTTAGTTAAGACAACACCGTCGAAATTTATTTTTTCATTAAACGCTTTTGCAGTATTTACAGCGTCTTGTCCTGTCATGGAATCCACCACAAAGAGTGTTTCACTCGGTTGAATAGCAGATTTAACGCGAGCAATCTCTTCCATCATTTGCTCGTCGATGGCTAAACGACCGGCGGTATCCACAATCACTACATTGAAGCCTTTACTTCGTGCATGTATTACGGCATCTTGGGCAATTTTTACCGGATTTTTCTCCTCGCGATTGGAATAGACCTCTATGCCTAATTGTTCTCCTAAAACATGCAGCTGATCAATTGCTGCAGGTCTATAAACATCACAGGCTACGAGTAAGACATTTTTTCCTTTTTTATTTTTAAGATAATTCCCTAATTTCCCAGTGAAGGTAGTTTTTCCAGAACCTTGTAAGCCAGACATCAACAAAATTGAAGGACTTCCTTTAAGGTTTAGTTCAGCTTCATTTCCTCCCATTAATTCTACCAATTCTTCGTGGCAGATTTTTACCATTAATTGACCTGGAGAAACAGCGGTTAGAACGTCTCTACCTAGCGCTTTATCTTTTACTGTATTGGTGAATTGCTTTGCCGTATTGAAATTAACGTCTGCGTCAAGTAGCGCTCTACGAACCTCTTTAAGTGTTTCAGCAACATTAATTTCCGTTATTTGGCCTTGTCCTTTTAGAACTTTAAATGCCCTTTCGAATTTATCGGTAAGATTTTCAAACATAAACTTAAGTTATCCTACAAAGATAAGCAATGACGGCCTGATAAACGAAGAAATTATGGATGAAAATAAATTAAGCGATGTCTGTGACTAATTGCTTTTTATCAATCATTTTTCTAATGTTAATTAATGCATAGCGCATTCTACCTAAAGCTGTATTAATAGAAATATTCTCGACGTCTGCTATTTCTTTAAACGACATATCTTGAAATATGCGCATTTCAACAATTTCTTTCTGAGCTTTTGGAAGGTAGTCAATTAGTTTAATCATTTGACATTCTAATTCTTCATATGATTTTTGTTGAAGGTAATTTTTTTCATCTGAAGCAAGTTTGTGAAAAACAGAATACTCTTCATCAAAGGAATTCGATTCTGAAATCATTCTCACCTTACTTTGTCTTCTGAAATGATCGATGACCAAATTCGAAGCAATTCGCATAACCCAAGATAAAAACTTTCCCTCATCGTTATAATTACCACTCTTCAAGGTGTTAATTACCTTAACAAAGGTGTCTTGAAAAATATCATTTGCAAGTGCAGAGTCTCGAACCTTAAGGTTGATGAATTTATATACTTTGTCCTTGTATCGGAAAAGTAGAAGTTCAAATGATTTCTCATTTCCTTGGATATAAGATTGGATTAATTCACGGTCAGTTTGAGCAGAAACGATCATTATTTACAATTTAAAGTTGCGTACAACGGTTAAAAGTAAAATTGATCTATAGGCGTGAGTTTTAAACTTTCGACTAAATTAGCACATTCAATCGATATGACCAAAGGAAATATTCATTTAAATCACCTTCTTATTCAAAATGCGCACTAGAATACTCATTTTAGGTTGGGTTACCTTACTTTTATTTCCAATCCCTGCTTTTATACTGTTATATTACATGGAAGGAATTTCGTTAATGGAATTTCTTGCATTTGATGAGGCGCGAATTATTCCAATTGGTTATGGCTTGGAGTTGGGCTTCGTATATGCTTTACTCGGTTATGTATTCATGAAGGCTCCATTTTTCGATAAGGTACCTGTAAAAGTGGAGCACCTTGTACGTCGTATGAATTTGAAATGGTACGATGGGATATTTCTTTCTATTTGTGCAGGGGTTGGAGAAGAATTATTGTTTCGAGTTGGAATTCAATATTACCTTGGTTGGTTACCTACTTCCATTTTATTTGTTGCCATGCATGGGTATTTAAATCCATGGAATTGGCGTTTTTCCATATATGGCTTGATATTATTACCATTTATTTTTTTATTTTCTATTGGTATGTACTCCTTTGGTATTTGGTTTTCCATTTCAGCTCACTTCATGTATGATGCGGTGCTTTTTAGTATTCTTATCAATAAAAAGACTTAAGATGTTTACTAATAAATATACTCCTGTAGGACTATGGTATCAGCAATTCATACGTTTGTTTTGGTTTGGTGGAATGGTAGTTATCCTATTGACTGACAAATATGAATTGCATAAAAAGCTTAATTCACTTGGGACGGGATGGCTAGACCTGGTGATGCGATTTTACACACATCTAGGCGATGGTGTTTTCGCCATTGCTCTTGGGTTATTGTTCATGATAAAAAATATTAGACTTGGGTTACTCATCATCATTTCTTATGTCAGCTCGGCCATAATTGCTCAACTATTAAAGCAAGTTGTTTTTACCAATTTTCATAGACCTTATTATTATTTTAAGGAGGATGAAACCTTTAGATTTATCGAGAATTTTACTTATCACTCACATCATTCCTTTCCTTCCGGACATGCCACCTCTTGTTTTGCAGTTTTTACACTTCTGGCCTATTTTTTTGAAGAAAAAAAACAATACCAACTTTTGTTTGCATTTCTCGCTATTTCGGTAGCATTTTCTCGGGTTTACCTTTCGCAACACTTTCTTCAAGATATCATTGCTGGCTCCATGATAGGGTATTTTTCTGCTCATCTTTGTTGGATTTTATTGCAAGACAAGCTAAGTAAATTAGATCGGCCATTTAAGTCAAGTTGAGTTAATTCACAATATTACCATTTCAAGGATCAATTCTTAAATGAATTTGTCATCGTTTTTAGCAAATCGCGAAAGAAAGAAACATTAAATTTGTCAAAAAAATTAATACAATGCCTAAAATTTCAATCAAAGCAGAGGCAATGCCAGCTTCTCCAATTAGAAAGTTAGTTCCTTACGCAGAAGCCGCAAAGAAAAGAGGTACAGTTGTGTACCATTTAAATATTGGACAACCCGATATTGAAACGCCAGAGGTAGCACTTACTGCCATTAAACAAATGGACCGAAAAGTAATTGAATATTCGCATTCGGCTGGATTCGAGAGTTATCGCCAAAAATTATCTTCTTCTTATATTCATCAAGGATTACCTGTGAATCCGGAAGATATTCTTGTAACAACAGGAGGATCTGAAGCCTTAATTTTTGGATTCATGACTACCTGTAACCCTGGTGATGAAGTGATAATTCCGGAACCATTTTACGCAAACTACAATGGTTTTGCCGTTACTGCTGGTCTAACTGTTGTTCCGGTTACGGCAACAATAGAAAATGGATTTGCTTTACCTCCTGTGGAAGAAATTGAAAAAAAGATTACCGAAAAAACAAAGGCAATTGTGATTTGTAATCCAGGAAATCCAACAGGATATTTGTATTCAAAGCAAGAACTTGAGCAATTACGAACTATCGTAAAGAAATATGATCTTTTTCTTTTTGCGGACGAAGTATACAGAGAATTCTGCTACGATGGAAATCACCCTTTTTCTGTAATGAATTTAGAAGGAATCGAAAATAATGTCATCATGATTGATTCGGTTTCCAAACGCTACTCCATGTGCGGCGCAAGAATCGGAGCGTTGATTACCAAAAACAAAGAGGTAATGGCGGCAGCTTTAAAATTTGGACAAGCGAGACTTTCTCCCCCAACGGTTGATCAAATTGCGGCGGAAGCTGCACTCGAAACTCCTCAATCCTATTTCGATGATGTCGTCTCAGAATATGTTGAACGCAGAAACATTATGGTTGATGGATTGAATTCAATTCCTGGGGTATTTTGTCCAAAACCATCTGGCGCATTTTATTGTGTAGTACAATTCCCTGTTGACGATGCTGAAAAGTTTTGTCAGTGGCTTCTGGAAGAGTTTAATTACAAGGGACAAACTGTAATGATGGCGCCTGCAAATGGCTTTTATTCGACACCTGGAGCAGGAAAAAATGAAGCCCGAATCGCTTACGTCTTAAATAAAGAATCGCTGCGTAATGCTGTCGAATGCCTTGAAGAAGCACTAAAAGTTTACCCCGGAAAAGTATAAAAATTTGTTCATGACAGTTGACCAACTACTTGCAGAAGTGATAGATGAAAGAAAATCTGCCGTTGAAAAATTAAGACAAACTATTCTTCAAAATTTACCAAAAGGGTTCGAAGAAACTGTAAGTTACGGGATGATAAGTTATGTCGTGCCTCATTCAATTTATCCTAAAGGATATCATTGTGATCCAAAAATTCCGCTTCCCTTTTTAAGTTTTGCATCTCAAAAAAACTCTTTAAACTTATACCATATGGGAATTTATGCGGATAAGGACCTATACAATTGGTTTACAAATGAATACCCTCTTCATTGTTCTCAAAAACTAGACATGGGAAAATCTTGTATTCGCTTTAAAAAAGTCAATGACATTCCCTTCGATTTAATCGGTCAACTCGTTCAAAAAATGACGCCTAAACAATGGATAGAGATTTACGAACAGGCATTCAAAAAAAAATAAACGATTTATTTTAGGAAGCAATTCTGATAGGTTTGTCTCTCAAATGCTGCTTTTTTCTAATTTAGTGTAATGAACTATGTGATAGTCGATGTTGAAACTACCGGCGGAAGTCCAAAAACTTCTAAAATCACTGAATTGGCGATGTATAAGCACGATGGTGAAAAAGTAATCGATGAATTCATCACCTTATTGAATCCCGAACAAGTAATACCTGATTTTATTGTCCGTCTGACGGGAATCACCGATAAAATGGTAGAAAATTCGCCAAAGTTTTTCGAAGTCGCAAAGAAAATAATCGAATTTACCGACGGATGCATTTTCGTCGCCCATAATGTTTCATTCGATTATGGCATGATACGGTCAGAATTTAAAAACTTGGGATTTGACTTTCGAATGCCACACTTATGTACCGTAAGATCTTCACGTTATGTTATTCCCGGTCATGCCTCTTACAGTCTCGGAAAGCTGAGCGCTTCTTTGGGAATTGAAATAGACGGTAGGCACCGTGCTGGTGGAGATGCATTAGCCACTACCAAATTGTTTGATTTACTTTTACGAAAAGACAATAACAGGCTCGAAAAATTCATTCAACAAGAGGTCAATCCCAGAAATGTCCACCCCAATTTAGATTTGGAAATTCTTGATGAGATCCCTAACAAAGCAGGAGTTTATAAATTTTTAAATGAATTTAATCAGATTATTTACATCGGTAAAAGTATCCACATCAAGAAACGAGTAGAACAACATCTTCGCAACACAAAAAGTGTTAAAGGTCTTAAGTTGATTCAAGATATTGTGCGAATTGAATACGAGTTAACTGGTTCTGAATTAATTGCCATGTTAAGAGAATCGCTACTCATCAAACAACACCAACCACTTTATAACAGGAAGTTAAGAAAAAGTCTCTTTCCTTGGGGATTATTTGATGAGTTAGACGATAACGGATATCTTACCCTCACATTAAAATCAATTGCAAAAACAAACGCTCAACCGATTCAATATTTTAACTCGAAGAAAGAAGCAAACGATTACCTAAGGTATTTTTGTGAGAAATATTCCCTTTGTCAAAAACTGTGTTCATTGTATCACACGAAAGAAGCCTGCTTCCAATACACTATAAAATCTTGCCATGGCGCTTGTTTGGGAGAAGAAAATGCGGAGGAATATAATAAGCGAGTAAATCAATTTATTGATGATAGTAGCTTTGACAAGGACAGTTTCTTCCTCATAGATAAAGGTCGCGACAAAACAGAAAAGAGTTTAGTTTGGGTAGATAATGGTCATTTTCGAGGCTATGGGTATGCGCCATTTCATTTTCATGGAAAAGAAGCTATTCATTGGACGAGATATATTAACGAAATAAAAGAGGATAAAGACATTAAAATGATTATAAAGTCATTTTTGAAAAAAGATGCGTCACATAAACTCGTAACTATTTAACTATGAGAAAAGGAATCTTAACAATTCTTGGTTCCGGAACTTCTCAAGGAGTACCTGTGATTGCTTGTGATTGCAGCACTTGTAACTCATCAAATCCAAAGGATAATAGAACGAGAAGTAGTGTCTTAATTGAGGTGGAAAACAAGCAATTCGTAATTGATACCGGCCCTGATTTTCGTTATCAAATGCTTCGAGAAAATGTTCAGTATCTAAATGGAGTGATTTTTACACATGAGCACAAAGATCATATTGCAGGCTTAGACGATGTTCG
>Ga0214923_10005165_pt1 | contig 15314 bp, 14 predicted proteins | sample LL1510_MetaG_FD_177993 | JGI IMG/M metagenome (GOLD analysis project Ga0214923, IMG submission 177993) | Freshwater microbial communities from Lake Lanier, Atlanta, Georgia, United States - LL-1510 | ecosystem: Environmental > Aquatic > Freshwater > Lake | place: USA: Georgia | collected...
AGAGCGACCGAATGTCGGGCGTCCTGCTGGTGGGCGTCCGGCTGGCGGTCGACCTGCTGGCGGTCGACCTGCTGGTGGGCGTCCGACGGGAGCCCGCCCCGAACGCACCGGCGGAGCCGACCGCGGTGCTCGTCCCGACCGCGGAGGTCGCAGCGATCGCTCCGGCGCACCCAGATCCTCGGGCGGTGCCCCTCGCGCGGGTGCTCCCGGCGGCGCATCCCGCGAGGGCCGTACCGACACGTGGGGTAAGCGCGAGTCGGAGCTGACACCCGAGGAGATGCGGGCGCGCTCGCTCAAGCGCGTTCGCGAACGCCACGAGGATCCCTTCATTGACGCGGATGTCACCCCCGAGATGCTCGTCAAGTCGGCATACAACGACTTGAAGACTCTCGACAAGGAGAACGCGGACGTTGTCGCCCGCCATCTCGTCATGGTCGCGCGACTGCTGGACGAGGATCCCGAGAAGGCGCACATGCACGCGATCAGCGCATCCCGTCGAGGCGGTCGCATGGCGCTCACGCGTGAGACGCTCGGCATCACGGCGTACACGATTGGCGACTTTGCCCTTGCCCTGAGGGAACTGAAGACCTACCAGCGCATCACGGGGCGCAACGATCAGATTGCGTTGATGGTGGATGCTGAACGCGGCGTCGGGCGACCCGACAAGGCACTCGAACTCGGCCGTTCGGTGAATCGAACGCAGCTCGAAGATTCCGTGCAAGTAAACCTCGCTATCGCGATGTCGGGTGCGCGACTGGACATGGATCAGCCGGAGCTCGCACTCGCGGAACTGGAAATCAGTCAGTTGCGGGCCGAGAAGGCGTTTGCCTACCACGTGCCCTTGTACTATGCCTACGCTGAGGTACTGCGTGACCTGGGGCGCAACGACGAAGCGCAGACGTGGGAGCGCCGCGGAGACCTACTTGCCGACGCCATCGATGCACGAGATGGTGCAGACGGAAGCGACGAAAGCATTGGCATCGTGACCGAGTACGAGCACGTCGACGACGACGGCGTCGAGGCGGGTGACGCGTCATGACGACACCGATTGACGGTGTGGATGTGGTACTCGCGGATCTCGACGGGGTCGTCTATGCGGGGACCAACCCCATCGCGCATGCGGTTGAGAGTCTCACTGCCGTGGCGCAGCGCATTCGTGTGGGATATGTCACGAATAACGCATCGCGCACGGACGAGCGCGTTGCCGAGCACTTGCGTGAGCTCGGCTTGTCTGTCACGGCACACGACGTTGTGACATCACCACAGGCCGCCATGTCGTTGTTGCGCGAACTCGCTCCGGCGGGCTCGACGATATTGGTTGTGGGTGGGGAGGGACTCACGAGCGAGGTGGCGAAGGCCGGCTTCGTTGTAACCGACTCGGCCCTCGATAATCCGGCTGCGGTGGTGCAAGGATTCTCGCCCGAGCTCGGTTGGAAGCACTTGGCCGAGGCCTCGTTCGCGCTCAACGCGCGCAAGCCGGGGGTGAGCGAGGGCATCCCGTGGATTGCGACCAACATGGACTGGACCATCCCCGTCGCGCGAGGTGTCGCGCCCGGGAACGGAACGCTTGTGTCGGCCGTACACCTTGCTGTTGGGCGTCTGCCGGTCGTGGCGGGCAAGCCGGAGCTCCCCATTTTTGACGAGGCACAACGTCGGTTCGCCACCAGCAACATGCTGTTCATCGGCGATCGCCTCGACACCGACATCAAGGGTGCCGATGCGGCCGGACTGAAGTCGGCACTCGTGTTGACCGGCATCGATCACGCCAAGCAGGCCTTGGCCGCGCCACCCGGGTCGCGACCGACCTACATTTTGGATGACCTGCGTCAGTTGCACGAACCCTACCCCGAGACCGTCACGCACGCCGACGGTAGCGTGAGTGTCGGCGAGGCACACGTCGTGAAGCGGGGAATGGAGCTTGTCGTGACGCGCGAGGGTACGCATCCACTCGATGCGGTTCGTGCCGCGTGCACGCTGATCTGGGACAGCGGCCTGGCAATTTACGGGTTCACCGTGCCCGAGCGGTTGCACGCGTACATGCCTAGAATTGACGCATGACCGAGGACCTGCAGGCAGAGCTCGCGCGCATCGAGGCGTTGCCGCTTGAGCAGCGCGCAGATGCGTACTCGAGGGTTTATGACGAGTTGAAGACCCGTCTCGAGCGTGTCGACGCACAGGGACCGAGTGCCTGAAGTCAGTGACGCGAGTGGGCAGCGACTGGATGCTGCACTCGCCACCCGCGGCATCGCGCGTTCGCGCACCCATGCGGCGGAGCTCATCGTGAGTGGGCGTGTGCGGGTGAACGGGCATCCGGTCATCAAGGCGGCTCACCGAGTGACCGACGCGGACGACATCGTCGTCGAGCGACTCGACCACTACGTCAGCCGCGCCGCCCACAAGCTCATCGCGGCGCTCGATGCCTTCGAAATTGATGTCACCGATCGCCGCGCGCTCGACGTGGGCGCCTCGACTGGTGGATTCACGCAGGTGTTACTGGAACGGCATGTGGGGAGCGTCATCGCCCTCGACGTGGGGCACAACCAGCTGTCGCCGTCGATTCGCTCGGATGAGCGGGTGCGTGTTCTCGAAGGCGTCAACGCACGCTACCTCACACGCGACAACCTGGCCGGCCTGCTTCGCCTGCCCCGGCTGCCCGATGAAGAAGCGCCGAATCTCGTCGTCGGCGATCTTTCTTTCATCTCGCTCACGCACGTGATTCCCGCGTTACGCGTGACCGCAACCGACGACGCCGACGTCGTGCTGCTCATCAAGCCGCAGTTTGAGGTCGGACGGCAAGGCGTCAAAGAGGGCATCGTGACGAATGCGGGAAAGCGAGAGGACGCCATCAACGCCGTGTTGTGGTGCGCGTTTGATACCGGGTTGCGCACCGCGGGCATCCTGTCTTCCCCAATCCTGGGTGGCGCCGGAAACCGCGAGTATGTTGCCTGGTTCAGCGCACGTGTCGGTAGTAATCCGACACAATGGAGGGAACACGTCCACAGATTGGCAGGAGGCGCGGCATGACAGCCACTCGTCGCGCGCTGGTCATCCCTCACGTGTTGCAGGACGTGTCACTCGCAACCGCCATCGAGGTGTGTCGTCAGCTGGTCGGTTCCGGAGTCGTCCCCGTATTGCGAGAGGCCGAGGGTCACGTCGTTGCATCGGCTGCGCCGGACCTGACAGCACTGGAATGGCTTGAATCCGGTGTTGCTCTCCATGAGGTCGACGTCGTGTTCGCGATCGGTGGTGACGGCACAATTCTGCGCGCCGCGGAGGTCGTGCGCGACGTGGCACTGCCCATCGTCGGCGTCAACGTGGGGCACATCGGGTTCCTGGCCGAAACAGAGCGGGACAGCGTGAGCGAAACGGTGTCGCGCGTTTTGGCCGGTGACTTTGCCGTCGAAGATCTCTTTTGTCTGGACGTGCGCGTCAAGCGCGGCAACGAGGTGGTTTTTCACACGTGGGCCTTGAACGAGGCGACCGTCGAAAAAGCCAGTCGTGAACGCATGCTCGAAGTCGTCGTGGAAGTCAACAAACGGCCACTCGAATCGTTTGGCTGTGACGGCATCGTCGTTGCCACGCCGACGGGGTCGACCGCGTACGCGTTCTCGGCCGGCGGGCCGGTTGTGTGGCCCGATGTCGAGGCGATGCTCGTTGTGCCCTTGTCTGCGCACGCGCTGTTTGCACGTCCGCTGGTCGTCTCTCCGGACGTGGCCGTGGCGGTCGAGATTCTCGAACGCAGCAGTGGCGGCGGCGTCTTATGGTGTGATGGTCGTCGCACATTCGATTTGCCATCGGGTGCCCGTGTTGTCGTTCAACGCTCCACCACTCCGGTGAGACTGGCACGACTCAACAATGATTCGTTTGCGGATCGCATCGTGAACAAATTTGATCTGTCTGTGTATGGCTGGCGAGGACCCCAATAACGTGATTGAAGAAATTCGCATTCGAGACCTTGGTGTCATATCTGAGGCGGCACTGCCACTCGGCCCCGGCTTTACCGCCATCACGGGTGAAACGGGCGCCGGTAAAACGATGGTTGTCACGGCACTCGGTCTGCTGCGCGGAGAACGGGCCGACGCCGCGACGGTTCGCCGGGGCAGTGAGGCCCTCTGGGTGGAAGGAACCTGGCGCCTCGATGACCCCGACACCATTCGTGGCGTCGTGGAGGAGGCCGGTGGGGACCTCGACGGCAATCAGCTACTCATCGCCCGTTCGGTTAGTTCCGAAGGTCGATCACGCGCCGTCGTGGGCGGACGGACAACGCCCGCCGGTGTTCTCCAGACATTGGCGGATGCCCTTGTTGCGGTGCACGGGCAAAGCGACCAGATTCGGCTCCGCTCGACAACCGAGCAACGCGAATCACTCGATCGCTATTCCGGCTCGGAATTCACGGAGCGACTTGCGGAATATCAGCAGGTGTTTCGACGGTGGCAACGCAATCTCGCTGAACTGATGGAACTCACCACGGAGCGCGACCGTCGAACGCGGGAGGCGGATGACCTGCGCACGGCCCTGGCCGACATCGAAGCGATTGCCCCTCAACCGGGAGAAGACGCCGAACTCCAAGAGCTCGCGGATCGCCTCACAAACGTGGAAGAACTCCGTGCCGCCATAGCGGCTGCGCACGGCGCGATTTCGAGCGACGACGATTCGTTCGATGCGCTCGGTCTCGTCGAGTCTGCGCGGCGTCAACTTGAACGTGTCGCGGGCGTCGACCCGGTGCTCGCAAAGATTCTCGAGACACTCACCGTGCTCAGCGCGCAACTCTCCGAAACGTCAACCGACCTCTCCCGCCGACTCGCCGACATCGAAAGTGACGGAGAACGAAGCCTCGACATGGTGCAAGAGCGCCGATCGGCGCTCGCGAGTCTGATGCGCCGATTTGGCCCCACTCTCGAAGACGTGCTCGCCTATGCGGAATCGGGCAGTGCGCGCCTGCTTGCACTCGACGGAGACACGGAGCGCATTGAGGAACTCGCCGGGGTCACGGCTCGCGACGAAGCAGATGTGCGGGCGATCGGTGCGTCATTGACGCAGCTGCGCTTGGCATCCGCCACCGCTCTCAGTGAGTCGGTCACGGTCGAACTCGCCGGTCTCGCGATGCCGGACGCATCCCTACACGTGCGCGTCACCACCACGGACGAGCCGACTCCCTTCGGTTTCGACGCCGTGGAGTTTTTACTCCAACCCCACTCGGGGTCTGACCCGCGACCCATCGCCAAGGGAGCATCAGGTGGTGAACTATCGCGAGTCATGTTGGCTCTCGAAGTTGTTGTGGCCGAGCGCGACCGCGTTCCCACGTACGTTTTCGACGAAGTGGACTCCGGCGTCGGTGGTGCGGCCGCGATCGAAATCGGCCGACGGCTCGCGCGATTGGCGCAAAATGCCCAGGTCATCGTGGTGACCCACCTTGCGCAGGTCGCGGCGTTCGCCACAAATCACCTGCGCGTCGAAAAGAACACCGAAGGGGATGTCACGGTCAGTTCGGTCACCAAATTGTCGGGCGAAGCACGCATCGCCGAAATGGCTCGACTCCTCTCGGGACTTCCGGATTCCGACACGGGGCTCGAGCACGCCAGAGAGCTCGTTCAGCTCGCTTCGCTGATAGAGTGAAATCCCGTGGCGGGCTCAAAGGGTGACAAGGTAACGAAGCATATTTTTGTCACCGGGGGAGTCGTCAGCTCGCTGGGAAAAGGCCTCACGGCCGCCAGTTTGGGCAACCTTCTCACCGCGCGGGGTTTACGCGTGGTCATGCAAAAGCTTGATCCTTATCTCAACGTCGACCCGGGCACCATGAACCCGTTTCAACACGGAGAAGTGTTCGTCACCGATGACGGTGCCGAAACCGACCTCGACATCGGACACTACGAGCGCTTCCTCGACATTAACCTCAGTCAAGCGGCCAACGTCACGACCGGTCAGATCTATTCGCAGGTCATCTCGAAAGAACGTCGGGGCGAATACCTCGGTGACACCGTTCAAGTGATTCCGCACATCACCGACGAAATCAAACGACGGATGCGTTTGCAAGCCGAAGACTCCCCACAACCCGACGTGATCATCACCGAAATTGGTGGCACGGTGGGCGACATCGAAAGTCAGCCATTCATTGAATCTGCACGTCAGGTTCGTCACGAGCTGGGTCGAAAGAACGTCTTTTTTGTGCACGTGTCACTCGTTCCCTTCATGGGCGCGTCCGGTGAACAAAAAACGAAACCGACGCAACACTCGGTCGCCACGTTGCGCTCGATCGGAATCCAGCCGGATGCGCTGGTGTTGCGCAGTGACCGACCTGTTACCGATGCCAACAAGCGCAAAATCGCGCTCATGTGCGACGTCGACGAGGACGCCGTCGTCAACGCAGTTGACGTGCCGAGTATCTACGACATTCCCACGATGCTGCATTCGCAGGGACTCGATACCTACATCGTTGACGCACTCGGACTCAGCGCGGGTCCCGTCGATTGGACGGGATGGTCTCGACTCCTCACCGCCGTGCACGAGCCGGCCCATGAAGTAACCGTGGGACTCGTCGGAAAATACATCGATTTGCCGGATGCGTATCTGTCGGTCACCGAAGCGTTGCGGGCGGGTGGCTTTGAACACCGCACCAAAGTCACCATTCGATGGATCCCCTCCGACGAGTGCGAGACAGCCGATGGGGCCGCGAAAAACCTGTCCGACCTTGACGGCATCTGTGTACCCGGAGGATTCGGAATTCGTGGCATCGAAGGCAAGCTCGGCGCATTGCGATTCGCGCGCGAAAACGGCATACCGGTTCTGGGTCTCTGCCTCGGGTTGCAGTGCATGGTCATCGAATACGCGCGCAACGTTGCCGGACTCGCAGGAGCCTCCTCGAGTGAGTTTGACCCGGAAACACCGATTCCCGTCATCGCCACCATGGCGGAGCAAGTTGACATCATCGAATCGGGCGACATGGGTGGCACAATGCGACTCGGGCTCTACGACGCGGTACTGAGCAAAGGCAGTCTGGCTGCCCAACTCTACGATTCCGACCTCATTCACGAGCGTCATCGGCATCGTTATGAAGTCAACAACGCTTACCGCGAACAGCTCGCGGCCGCTGGCCTCACCTTCTCGGGAATGTCACCCGACGGGACCCTTGTCGAGTTCGTCGAGCTACCGCGAGACGTGCATCCGTTTTACATCGCCACGCAGGCGCACCCCGAGTTGCGCTCGCGACCCAACCGCGCGCATCCACTTTTTGCGGGACTCATCGAAGCCTCACTCGATAGGCAGCAGGCAAGCCGACTCTTCGATATCGACGAGAGTTAGCCCGTGTCCGACCCGATCATCGATGAACCAGCACCCGTGGAGACGCTGGAGAGTGGAACGGTATTCACCGGTCGAGTATGGGACGTGGTCAGCGAACAGTTTCGCTACAACGGGGAGGTCTTGACACGGGACTTCGTTGCGCACCCCGGCGCCGTCGCCGTCATGGCCTTCGATGAGCACGACAGGTTTGTCACAATCAAGCAGTACCGACACCCCGTGAGACTGCGCGAGTGGGAGCTACCGGCTGGCTTGCTCGACCTCGAGGGTGAGAATCCGCTGGCATCGGCTCAGCGTGAACTCGCCGAAGAAGTCGATCTCGCGGCCGCTGAATGGCATGTGCTCACAGACTACTGCACCTCGCCCGGCGGAAGCGACGAAGCGATCCGGGTCTACCTTGCACGCGGGCTGACGCCCGCCGTTCACTCGTTCGAACGCACCGGCGAAGAGGCCGACATGATTGTGCGATGGATTTCGCTCGACGACGCGGTCGACGCGGTGCTCGATGGTCGGGTATCGAACTCAATCTTTCAGGTCGCCGTATTGACGGCACACGTCTCACGCCAACGGGGATGGTCGACGCTGCGTCCAGGTGATGCCCCCTGGCCCCAACTGGACTGGCGCGACGAACGCCGCACATGAAACTCGTCGACGCACAAGAGTCGTTCCTGCGCCACGTGACGATTGAACGAGGACTGTCGACAAATACCATCTCGGCCTATCGTCGGGACCTGACCGGTTACCTGGAGTGGCTCGCTCTCAATGGTGTCGACCCTGCGGCAGAGGAATCCTGCGAGGCAGTGACCTCTCAACTCGTCTCGGCCTTCATCGCCCACGTGCACGATCGACCGCACTCGCCGCTGACCGCAACGAGTCAGGCTCGTCTGCTCTCCAGCCTGCGCGGGTTTCACCGATTCGGTCTCGAAGAAGGTTTCGCATCGAGCGATCCAACGCTAGGTATTTCTCCGCCGAAACTTCCATTGCGACTTCCCAAGGCCTTGAGTATCTCCGAAGTCGAAGCACTACTCGATGCCTGTGACGGCGATGGCGATGTTCGGATTCGCGACCGCGCGCTCATCGAATTGCTCTATGCGACGGGCGCGCGCATCTCCGAGATTGTGTCCCTTAATGTGGACGACATCACCGACACACAGGGAATGTTGCGCGTTCGAGGTAAAGGCAACAAGCAGCGACTCGTTCCTGTGGGGTCGTTTGCTCGCGCGGCCCTGGACGCGTATCTCGTTCGCGTTCGACCCGTGTTCTCGGCTCGGGGTCGCTCGACACCGGCGCTCTTTCTCGGACCACGAGGGTCGCGAATGTCGCGCCAGAGCGCGTGGCTGGTCATCCAAGGAGCCGCCGAGCGCGCTGAGCTCACCACGCACGTCTCGCCGCACTCGTTACGCCACTCGTTCGCGACTCACCTGTTGAACGGCGGCGCCGATGTGCGGGTCGTGCAAGAGCTGCTCGGGCACAGCTCTGTTGCGACCACACAGATTTACACCTTGGTCACGGCGGATGCGTTGCGCGAGAGCTATCAGCTCGCGCATCCTCGGGCTCGGGCGACGAGCACCAGAATCGACGGGTCAGGCTAGAATCGTCGGGTGGCAAGCCCTTCCGACAACGCTAACCCGCGACCACGCGGGGCAGTGTCATTTCCGGAGCCGCCCGTTCTCACGTCACACGGTCCCGCTCGAATCGTCGCGTTGTGTAATCAAAAAGGCGGCGTGGGAAAGACCACGTCCACCATTAACTTGGCCGCGTCCCTCGCGGAATTGGGTCGCCGAGTTTTGGTCGTCGATTTCGACCCGCAAGGTGCGTTGAGTGCCGGATTCGGTGTGCACGCCTTTGACGACTCACCAACGGTGCTCGATCTCATTAACGGAAAACAGACCGACCCGCACGCGGTCATCAAACCAACGAGTGCGCCGGGCGTCGACATCCTTCCGGCAAACATCGAACTTTCCGTCGCTGAAGTCTTTCTTGTCACCGAGCTGTCCCGCGAGCACGCTCTGGCGAACGTTTTGAAAAAAGTTGCGCCCGAGTATGACGTCATTCTCATTGACTGCCAGCCTTCGCTCGGACTGTTGACCGTAAACGCGCTGACCGCGAGTCACGGTGTGATTGTGCCACTCGAATGCGAATACTTCGCACTTCGTGGATTGGCCATGCTGGTCGAAACAATTGAAAAGGTGCGCGACAGACTGAACCCGGCTCTGACGCTCGATGGAATCTTGCCGACCATGTATGACCCGCGCACACTGCACTCGCGCGAGGTGGTACAGCACGTCGTCGACAACTTCGGCGATGTTGTACTTCACACATCCATCGCCCGCACGGTGAAGTTTCCTGACGCGTCAATCGACGGACTGCCGATGAATCAATTCGCGCCCGAACATGCGGGTGCCGAAAACTATCGTCAGCTGGCCCGCGAGCTCATTTCTCGTGGTTCCCTTCCCTAGCGCGGTGAACGCCAACGACCTCTCCCACACGACGACCGCAAACGAGTCTCCCGTTGGTTTTCGGGTTTCGGTCGGCGATTTTGAAGGTCCGTTCGACCTCTTGCTGTCACTCATTTCGAAACACGAACTCGACATCACCGAAATCTCGTTGAGTGTTGTCACGGATGAATTCATCGCCTATCTCAAAGGAATCGATCTCACGCGAGGTCTCGAGGAGGCCACTGAGTTCCTCGTTGTTGCCGCGACGCTACTCGATCTGAAGGTCGCTGGACTCCTTCCCCAGGGTGAACTTGTGGACCCGGAAGATGCGGCACTCTTGGAAGCCCGGGATCTGCTCTTCGCCCGTCTCTTGCAATACCGTGCTTTCAAGGATGTTTCGCAGTGGTTTGCCACGCAGCTCGAGGCGGAGTCAACGCGCCATGCGCGCGTTGTGCGACTTGAGGAAAAGTATCGTCGCAGTGTGCCCGACCTTGTGTGGACGACGAGCCTGGAAGATTTCGCCGCGATCGCTCTTCTCGCCTTTGCTCCGCGATCCATTCCCACAGTGGGTTTGGATCACCTGCATGCGCCGCTGGTGAGCATTCGCGAACAAGCAGCCCATGTGGTGTCGCGTCTTCGCGAAGGCACACCGCTCACGTTCCGGGAACTGGTCGCAGATGCGGGGATTCCTGGAGTCGTCGTTGCGCGCTTCTTAGCGGTGCTGGAGCTCTATCGTCACGCGGCCATCGATTTCGACCAGCACGAGCCCTTGGGTGAGCTCACGATTACCTGGACGGCACAAACCTGGTCGGATGACGCCCTCGCACACTTGGGAGCACAATATGGATCTTGAACGCGCACTCGAAGCAATCTTGCTCGTGGCCGACGAGCCGCAAAGTATCGTGAGCATGGCCACCGCAGTGGGGTCGCCCGTGAAAGACGTCAAAGCTGCCATTGCCGCCTTGGTTGCCGACTACGACGGTGTGGCTCCCGCCGGCGCGGGTGTTCGTCGCGGTTTTGAGCTTCGGGAGGTGGGCGGCGGCTGGCGGCTGTATGTGCGAGCAGAATTTGATGCCGTCGTGACGGACTTTGTCCTCACGCAGAACCCGACCAAGTTGACGCAGGCCGCCCTTGAAACGCTGGCCGTGATTGCGTACCGTCAACCCATTAGTCGACCACAGATTGCGCAAATTCGTGCCGTCAACGTTGACTCGGTAGTGAGAACGCTCCTCGGACGCGGTCTGATTACCGAAGTGCAAACGGATGCCGAGACGGGGGCAATTCTCTACGGCACGACCGACCTCTTGCTCACGCAGCTGGGAATCAACTCCCTCGAAGAACTCCCGCCCGTTGCGCCCCTGTTGCCCGACGGACAGGGCGGCTTTTAGGTCATGCTCTCCGACGACGCGGTGTCGGGCGCAGAATCGAGCTCACAGTCGGGCGCGGAATCGGTTGATCGTCGCGATGCCGGTCGGGAACCGGCTTCCTGGTTCGTCGAACCCTCTGGTGTTCGATTGCAGAAAGTGCTCGCCGCCGCCGGCGTGGCGTCGCGCCGCGTGTGTGAAAACTACATCGTCGAAGGTCGCATTTCGGTCAATGGCCAGGTCGTGACGGAGCTCGGTCGTCGCATCGATCCGGAAGTAGACCGAGTTGAGGTCGACGGAACTCCGGTGCAACTAGACGTGAGTCGTCGCTACGTCATTCTCAACAAGCCCGTCGGCGTGGTCAGCTCGATGAGCGACGAAAATGGGCGACCCGACTTGAGTACCTACGCGCGCGAGTTCGACGAACGCGTCTTCTACGTGGGGCGCCTCGACGCCGACACCAGCGGGCTCATGATTCTGACGAACGACGGCGACGTGGCGCAGGCGCTCGCGCATCCTAAATTCGGTGTTCTTAAGACCTATGTGGCAAAGGTGCGCGGTCGCGTGACGCCCCAGATCATTGCGAAACTCACGGCGGGATTCGACCTCGACGACGGGGAGATACACGCGGACAAAGCGCGATTGTTGTCGGTCGAGCCATCGGGTAGGCACAGCATCGTTGAGATCACATTGCATTCGGGACGCAATCGCATTGTGCGGCGCATGCTCAAGCATGTGGGGCATCCGGTTATCGACTTGGTTCGGCGCTCATTCGGACCGCTGCACTTGGGAACACTGCCCGCGGGTGCGTGGCGTGACCTGACTAAACTAGAACGAGGCGAAATTCTCGCCCTCGCGCGTGGTGGTTCACGCAATGATGTGGAGTCAGCCGAACACGGCGAATGACCCCTCGAAGAAACGGACGTGACGTGAATCTTTCACCCGCTTCTGTTCGGCTCGCGGGAAAGACCGTGCGCGTTGTGGGAACGGGGCTGCTCGGTTCGAGCATCGGGCTAGGTTTGCGTGCCAACGGCATCACCGTTGTGTTAACGGATGCGTCACCTTCGTCAGCCCGATTGGCGCAAGATCTCGGTGCCGGGCAGTTGGCGGCCGCAGGCGACGTTCCGGACCTCATCGTCGTGTGCGTTCCTCCCGACGTGGCCGCCGACGTCATTGCGCGAGAACTTGCCGACTTCCCTCGCGCCATCGTCACGGATGTGACGAGCGTGAAAGTTTCCGCTCGCGATGATTTGGCGGCGCGCGATGTCGACCTGTCACGATACGTGGGGTCTCATCCACTTGCCGGGCGTGAACGCGGGGGAGCGATTTCGGCCCGTGGAGATTTGTTCATCGGACGCCCGTGGGTTGTGTGTCGTGAACACGAGAACCCAGAAATCGCGATACGGCTGGTTGAAGATTTGATTCACGACTTAGGCGCTAGCGTCATCGAGATGACGGCAGAGGAACACGATCGTGCTGTTGCCTTGGTGTCGCACGCGCCTCAAATCGTGTCGACCGTGATGGCCGGGCAGTTGCTTGCCGCCTCGGATGCCACGGTGAGTATCGCCGGTCAGGGGGTACGCGACGTCACACGCATCGCCGCGAGCTCGCCGGACCTGTGGGTGCAAATCTTGGGAGCCAACCACGGCGCGGTCGTGGACGTGCTCCGGGGCGTGCACGCCGATTTAGGGGCAGTGGTGGATGCTCTGGATTCGCTCGATGTCGCGGGTTCGCGCTCGACCCTGGCGCACACCCTCGCTCGTGGCAACGAGGGTGTTTCACGACTTCCCGGCAAGCACGGTCAAAATCGAAAGTTCTCGGTCGTGACCGTACTCATTGACGATCGACCGGGTCAGCTCGCCAACTTGCTCGCCGAAATCGGCGACCTCGGTATCAACCTCGAAGACCTCAACCTCGAGCACGCGCCGGGAGCCGCACTCGGCACCGTCGAATTCAGCGTGGTGCCGGAAGCGGTCGATCGACTCGTCACGGACTTGGAGCAACGCGGATGGAGAGTAGCCCGATGAGCGCCTTCGTGGTGGCCGTGGATGGACCGGCCGGAAGCGGAAAGTCAAGCGTGAGCAAGGCCGCCGCTCGAAAACTGGGATTCGCCTACCTCGACACGGGCGCGGCTTATCGCGCCGTGACCTGGCACGTGCTGCACTGCGGGGCAGATCTCGCGAGCGAGAGCAACATTGTCGCCACATTGGATTCGTTTCACTACTCGTGCGCGACCGACCCCGACGCGGTGTCCTTTCATGTGGGTGACGTGGACGTGAGTGAGGCAATCCGCAGTGCCGAGGTGACCTCCGCGGTGAGCACAGTGGCTCGCATCCCGGATGTTCGCTCGCATGTGAATGCGGTTTTTCATCACATCATGGCAACGACCGACCGACCCGGCATCATTGTCGAGGGGCGCGACATTACGACAGTGGTTGCTCCTCACGCGCCGGTCCGCGTGTTGTTGACCGCATCTGAGGAGGCGCGCGCAGCGCGGCGGGCAGCAGAATCGCCGGCGACGGAAACGGCGAACGCTGAGCTCACGGCGGCAGCCCTCAAGGCGCGCGATTCCGCCGATGCGAAGGTGTCGGAATTCATGGTTGCCGCCGATGGCGTCACCACCCTCGACTCGACGCACCTGTCGTATGACGAGACCATTGCCGCACTCGTCGGCCTCATCACGGCAGGAACATCAGATGGCTGACCCACAAGACCTGGTTGGCGACGCTGACGACGACATCATCGACGTCCCGGGAGAAGTTGAACAACTCTCCGAAATCGTGCGCGATCTCGACGACGACATCGCGCGTGCTCGTGCGGCGGCCCTTCGGGCAAGTCTCGACGACTACGACCTCGATGAGGAGGACTTCGACGTTCTCGATGCGGTCACCGAGAATCCCGACGAGATCACGTATCTTCCCGCATTGCCCGTGCTCGCCGTCGTGGGGCGACCGAACGTGGGCAAATCGGCTCTCGTGAACCGCATCCTGGGTCGCCGCGAGGCGGTGGTTGAGGATACTCCCGGCGTGACGCGCGACCGCGTTTCGTACAAGTCGGAATGGAACGAACGCAACTTCACCCTCGTCGATACCGGTGGATGGGAACCTGATGCAAAAGGCATCAACGCCTCCGTCGCGGCTCAGGCGGAAGTGGCCATCGATTTGGCCGACGCCGTGTTGTTCGTCGTCGATGCCAACGTGGGTGCCACGGCCACTGACGAGCACGTCGTGCGACTGCTGCGCAAAACGAAAATCCCGGTGTATTTGGTGGCAAACAAGGTCGATGACATGCGTCAAGAACCCAACGCCGCCGCGTTGTGGTCCTTGGGGTTGGGTGAACCGTACGCCGTGTCTGCGTTGCACGGTCGAGGAGTAGCCGATTTGCTCGACCTCGTCGTGGGCGCTCTTCCCGAAGTTTCGGCAGTTGCCAAGCAAGAAGTGGGCGGACCCCGCCGCGTCGCCATCATTGGGCGACCGAATGTGGGCAAGTCGAGCCTGCTCAACAAGGCTGCCGGTGAAGAGCGCGTCGTGGTCAACGAGATGTCGGGCACGACCCGTGACCCGGTCGATGAGCAGGTCGAAATCGGTGGCAAAGTCTGGCGCTTCGTCGACACCGCCGGTATTCGCCGTCGCGTGCACCTCCAGCACGGAGCCGACTTCTACGCCACCCTGCGCACGAGCGCGGCTCTCGAAAAGGCGGAGGTTGCCGTCGTTGTTCTCGATGTGAGTGAAACCCTGAGCGAGCAGGATGTGCGCATCATCGACCTCGTACTCGAATCCGGTCGCGCGCTCGTGTTGGCGTTCAACAAGTGGGACCTGCTCGACGACGATCGCCGCCGCTACCTCGAACGCGAAATCGAACAAGATTTGGCACACGTGGCGTGGGCGCCGCGAGTGAACATCTCGGCCCGTACAGGACGCCACCTCGAGAAACTCGTGCCTGCGCTCGAAGTAGCGCTCGAATCGTGGGACACTCGCGTTCCCACCGGCAAGTTCAACGCGTTCCTGGCCGAGCTCACGGCGGCGCATCCACACCCCGTTCGAGGCGGCAAACAACCGCGCATTCTTTTTGGCACGCAGGCGTCGACACGACCTCCCACGTTCGTGCTCTTCACGACGGGCTTTCTTGATGCCGGCTACCGCCGATTCATTCAACGTCGTTTGCGCGAAGTTTTCGGTTTCGAAGGCACACCCGTGAACGTCAACATGCGCGTGCG
>Ga0214923_10005166_pt1 | contig 15312 bp, 19 predicted proteins | sample LL1510_MetaG_FD_177993 | JGI IMG/M metagenome (GOLD analysis project Ga0214923, IMG submission 177993) | Freshwater microbial communities from Lake Lanier, Atlanta, Georgia, United States - LL-1510 | ecosystem: Environmental > Aquatic > Freshwater > Lake | place: USA: Georgia | collected...
ATGAATGCTATATATTATTCTATATTTTTTCCCATACTTCATGAAATCCCTCTACCAGCTGCCGAAAGCCCTTAGCGCGCAAAGTTGCTTTTATCTTATTGTAATTACATTTATGAGGATAATCCTTCTCAAATAGAATAAGAGACAACTGATCATAAAAAGAGGGGTTCTCATCAAAAAAGACTTCCAGAAATCCTTCACAGTCTGCTACAAGCGTATTGAACCTGAGACCATACCGTGCCTCAATCTCTTCTAAACTATAATTGGGTATTGGTGAAGATTCTGCTGAAACAGAAGTTGTTCCATATCCATCATGTGAGTTCTTCTCAGCAAGAATAAGCGGTTTCTTTGAAATAACACCTTTAAGAATATTAAAATTACAACCATTGCGAGTCATATTTCCCTCTAGCGCACCCCATACACGTTCATCGGGCTCAACTGCTACAAGATTTTTTTGATTGTTTAATTTTTTACTTACTGTACATGACACAGTTCCATACCGAGCGCCTATTTCTAATACAACACATAACGGATTAATAAAGCGCTCAGCATGGAGCTGCTCTTCTCTTTCAATCTTAAAGTGATTAATCAATCGTCCGTTTTCATCGTGAAACTCCATTCTAAATATCATTAATAAAATCCGCTGTAGTTAAACGACCCCTCCAATGAACACCACTTTTTCCTAAATGATACAGAGTTAACGGAATAATTATTTTATTATTAAAACATTTGTGAAAATCTAAATCGCACCGACTACAATCGTATGAATTCTTGTAAAGGTTATGTTCTTCTTGTATAAACATCTGAAAAAAGCCATGAAATTCATTGGCCGCTCTATATGGATTATTGGTAGTCCTCGCAATAAAGTCTGTCATTCTTCCATAATCATATCTTTTACTTATCCCATATAATGTATTTTTATTTATTGTTATAGAATTTATAGAGTCCAGAAAATTATCGGGCAGATATATGTCAGAATCTAACATTAATACAATTTTGCCAACTCCAAATTGAGAAAGTATATGTTTTTGACAATACAGTCTTGCTCCACCAAAATCAAAAGAAGACCCATTATTATAGAAATCATAGAAAAGTAATTCTATATTATTATAACTTGCATCGCGTATAACTTTAATTGTCGTATCATCAGATGGGTGCGTAACGATATACCATTTCTTAAAGAACTTAACATTTTGATGTATTATAATTCTAAGAAGATCTGCATATCGGGTTGAAACCGTTATTGCATAGATTTCCGCCATTTTATCTTACCGGATAATTTTTTTTTGTCTATTTAGACCAACGAACATTTCAAAATGTTTGTTGGCCGGGGCCGATGAACTGTTCTAAACTTACAAAAAGCGGGGCTTTGACCTGCTAAGTGCCGGTTTAAATTGTTCATCGGTCTAATTCTCGACCTGCTCCACGTGCTCCGCGCCATTAGACCCCCCTATAAAGTTCCCTCCAATCACGTGTCCGTCTTCCACCATCATATCACCAAATACACACATCAAATCACCGCCATTTTGATGTTTAACATGAATTTTAATTTTCAGTCGGCCATGAATATCGGTCAAATCTATCGGTTCAGTATGAAATACCCTGAGTCCAGGCGCTAACGGACAGAGAGTCTTATCAAGGGAACAAATTGACTGACTGTGAGTATATGGAATGCCATTTAAATTTACTGTAAATTCTACTATGCCATCATTAATCTGAAGACCCGTATTATCAAAATTCATGCCGATGACAATACTCCTCACTTTCTGTAATTGAGTAACTGTCCCTGATTGAAAAGATAGTTGGGATTCAGCCAGACAACTTCCAAACCTAGGCTTCGACGGTAAATCGGCGGTCGTCTGAAATATTGCGGCAGCACTTGCTAAAATATTGAGTAAGCCCATAATTACAATAAAATTAATATATACTGTATTGTAATTATTCTATAAATCAACGCTCATTAGCTCATCAATTTTCATCGGTCGGCACAACAATTAATGCCTTCTGATTTGCAGTATTGAAAAGTCGAATAACCGTTTTGACACAAAGAAGAGAATTTTCTGCCAAGTCCTTATAATTAGCCTGAATAGACAGTTTCCCAGCAGAAGTGCCAGGATTTATTGGCTCGGAATAGACCGTATGTGTCCCCAACTCTATAGGACAAGGTAGGCTAGGAGTGCAGAGAGGCTCGGTGTAGGAATATGGTAGGCCGTTGAAATTTATTAAATAATCCACATTTCCGTCGGTTACTACCGAATAGGAATTAGTGAAGTTTAGAGATAGTGTTATATTTGTATCAGGCAATGGATTCGTTGGCTCTAAGGTGGCCGAATCAAAGTGAAATAGGGACGTAGGATTACAGTCACTTACCACCCCACTTCCTCTAAGTCCGAAGGCAGATACAAGAGAAAATAGAGAAGTTAATGATAATGCTATCCTTAGGATATTCATTCTATCTATATTTTTTCGATATATTTCGTCTTTTATACACGGCAATTGATTTCTTTGTCCTACCAAGTTTGAATCTTCTGCGTGATTTTTGTATTTTCTTTCCACCGCCACTAACAATTAAAGATGATTTAATTTCATCATTGAGACTACCATATCTACCGTCCAACTTAATAGGCAGAGGGTTTGTTTCTAGGCGATAGTAAACGGACTGTGAGAAATTCTTTGAACCTATTGCCATATCTGAAAATTTCCGTCCATCATCTATAGTAGGCTCTGATGCTCTGAATATAAGAGAACCTAGACGTGGGTCAACATATATTTGATTTTCAATGTCTTGATATTTGGTAAAATAATTAACCATCATAAATAGGCGTTTTGTATAATTATATTTTTGTTGAGGAATCATAGGAAAGTTGATATCAAATTCTCGACCCAAAAAAGGAAATCGCACATTTAACTCTTCCTCTCCAAATTTGGTGAGGACATATTTTGGCACCTGTGTCCTCTCTTTGAAGTCAATCACTCTATCATGACTAATTATTGAACGTATTTGTAAAAGAGGGTGAATCTGCTCTGATTCTCCATTTAATAAGTGCTTCATCAGAGTCTTCTCAGGATTATCTTCCTCGACATCAATCGTATATTCGAAGTTGCTTTTCGCCGTTGGACCAAATTGATATAACACCACTTCTGGAGGGCCGTATTGCGGATTGCTATTATTCTCTTTTTGAAGATTGTCGGCCGAGAAAGTCCCATACGTTAATTTCCTCTTATATTTTATCAATTCATCTGGAAGTTTTCCATCACCGTATAAACGCGTAGAAGTGTATGTGTCAACCTTAGCTTTATTTGATTCTTCATAGGAAATCTGTAATTGTCCCGATAGACTGTGCTCTTGGAGAAAATCAAGAGTAAAACAAGTATCATATCCTAATATTTCCAAATCTGTACATCGTTGACTGGCGTTGGTTTCTTTATCTATTTTAGCACATGATCTATAAATAGCAGTGTTTGCCTCAGACCGTGCCCCTTTTTTAGTAAAACGGCTTGGAGACATTGCAATTGCCAATTTTATATCATGTTTTGTTTCATATTCAATTATGTAATTATAATACAACAAAAATTCAATTGTTGGGAATATAGAAAAAAATAAAAATCGAAAATTAAACTGATCATGGCACCCAGTTAACTTAATTTTTCGGTCGGTTTCCAAATATGTTGCCCGAGTGCCATAGGGAGTTGTCCCTTTTAGTAGTTTTATGATATATTCCAATTTATTATTCATATTTTCATCTGTGGGTAATTTAGGTATATTTGCAGAATGATATAATAATGTTCCTCTGGGTATTGTGACAGAATAGAGACCAGGAATTATTTCTGTCAACGGAAAATTACTTAATAGGAAGTTTGAAGTATCTGTCCCATATGTAACAACTGGCATATCTAGATTCGGTATCCATTTCACATTAGGTGGATATAAATCTAATAAAATGGGATTGATGTTCATCTATTATTTCTACAATAAAATGGGCGACTCAGATAAGTCTGTTGGAAATTTTGGTGCGCTTTCTTCATTAGCTAAAATTTTAGGATAATTTATTAATAGTGTATCCAAGTCAATCGACGCATTCTTGACGGACGGCTGTTTCTTTTCTCCAGGATATCCCACCGTATTCACTACACACAAACACTTGTCAATCCATGTCTCCCTATTATCATGGGTATTTCCATAAACCCACGCGACCACACCTGGTAGTTTTATTAGGTCATCTGAATGCGAAGCAAAACACGATTTTAATTTAGAACTAGCATATCTAGGCGCAATCAATTTATAAGAAGGTATATGATGTGTAACTACTATAATTTTGCGCCCTCTCTTATGAACTGCTCGAATTTCATTGGCCAAATTCTGTTTATGTAGCATATGTAATACAGATACTTCATATGGCTGAATCATCTGAACACCCTTTTTTGGATGAAGATGCGGTGAACCGATTAGTCTGTAATCCATGATTGCCATTCTAGCATTATTCTCAATTTCATCATCTATATTTGTCCAAAGAGTTGTCCCTATAATTGTAATATCAGAACCTGATATGTCTCTGCTCATACTTCCGCCTGGACAACCCAAACAAAGCCAATGGACATTTTTCAAATCGACTAGTTGTTTTCCAATCGCACTCTCTATACAGTCCATTGATTCTAAAGGAGATTCATTGGAATAATATTCATGATTGCCTGTAACATAATATACGCCCGTCCAATTTTGCGAACACCATTCGAAAAAAAGCCGAAATAGGGATAAATGTGGCTGACCAATGTTGCCCGCTAATACTAAATAGGGAGATACGCCTGGTGTTATGATATCTTCAAAATTTGTTTTTGACATTGAGAATTGTTCTAAAAATTCAAGATGAATATCTGAACAATACTGAATCTTCACCATACTATCAACATATATCTACTTTATTATTCTATATGTTTGTTTATGCTCTTCCCACATATTCATCTGTTTTAAATATCCCTTTCCAGTTGATGGGGCATAATATCGTTGTAGAAAATTCCGAACTCGAATAACAAGTATTGTTGTCCAGAATAATACATTTATATTTTCACGAACGACTAGAGGCCGAGCCTCCTCAATCAACGAATGTAAATTACGTAATTTATGATAATATTGATTTCTATTTTCATTTGGACCGATGAATGAGTCGTCTTCCTCCATTTGATTTCTCAGAGAAGGTAGCATTTTTGTTATAAAATTGGGCTCCTGATACAGAATTTCTCGGTTATTTCTATGAGATACTATATAGGGAATATTACTAGGATTACCGCGGTGTAAATATGATAATAACCACTCATTTGTAATTGGAAATTGGGGAAACTTGTCAATAAATTTTCGAGTTAGGGACTTATCGGTTGGCAAATATTGAAGAATATGTAATAATTCAAAGTGATAACTTAGAAAAAGAAGGTTGTCTTTGTGATCAAGAACATGATGAAGTGCCTGTATTCTTAAAGAGGGTGTAAATGAAACCATCGACGAAGGCGCTGTGGGGCCACAGAAAAGTGCCCAGTTAATCAAATCAATGACATTAGAATATTCACCCAGTCCCAAAGCCAGGCATTCTTTCAAAATTTGCGGATAAGTCATGGACATTTTTAACAGTAAATCGCCCTCTAGACGAACTAAATTATCAAATAAATTATGATTCTCTTTTAGGTTAAGAATATAGGATTTTATTTGGGTCATGGCGAATTCTGGGGCGATTTTTCCATATTGAAAAAGAGACTCATAAAAAAAGGTGAAAAACATAGATCCGTTACAATTCATTGTCGCATTTATTCATCTAATTAGACCACTGAATATTGTGAGTCTATGGACAATACAAAGTCAATTAAAAGAGCCCAAGAAACTTGGGGCGCTTTCGGAACTGTTCTGCAGGCTCTGAATTCCAATCTTGAAGAGTATACTCCATCCCTGAATATTCCACACGAGATGTCACGAAATGTATTCTGGTTCCATACAATTTAATTAGAATGATAAAATCACTATATTGGTCCAAACATTGGGAATCAAATGCTTTAAAATGTGCGTAAATCTCATTAAAATGCGGGTCGCCTTTAAACTTTTCTTCAAGAACTGCCAGTATATTGTTACGAACATTCTTTGAATAAACACGAAATTCGTAGTCGCGATAATGCTCAATAGAATTAGGAGTGTATTTCTTTTCTGGAATACCGAATTCAAAATTATTATTGGGTCCAATTACTGGTCGGAGATCAGTTGAAATAATTGATTTCCGAGCAGATGACATCCCATAAAGGTTATGCCAAATAGTATAGGTTATCCACAGATATAACACCCAACAATGATAATGATTCATCATAAGTCATATTCAATTTTTTCGTGCGTTGTTGACCCAAAGTTTCATCTGCGCAACCTCCGTCTTCTGCGTCGCCAAAATATTCTCCGCAAGGTCTTGAATCTCAGGGCGATTTTTCCCTGGCCCCTTTTCTATTAGTCTCTGACTTGTTAAAATTGCCATGCTATGATGTGGTATCATATCACGTAAATATCCAACAGAATCTACCATAAATTGACTTCGAATGGCAATTACTGTCCCTATCAAGACAACGATTGTAAATATCCAGGCCCATGTAGGCATTGTATGCATTGTTCCTTCAAGACCAAACATCGCAATCGCCATGAATACTGCACCAAATACCTGTGTCGGCCCTATGAAATAATCAGCTGGACTTGCTATCATTATCAAAGGCATGAATAGGCTCAGAAAAAACATTGATAAGGCCATATACAGATGAGCCCATGGCCAGTGCGTTGAAATTCTCATTCTATTTACAAGTATGTTTTTTAGTGGTGCGACGCTGGCGACGAATTCTTCCACCCCTTGTAGGCTTTCCTGGTAGGAATCCCTTAGCTAACAAACGGCGTGTTTGATAAGGCACTGGTTTAGGCCTATTATTTCGCACCATTGCAGGTGACGGCGGAAATGCCATATTAAGTAATACTTTGTTTTCTGGATTTTTCTCTAATATCGTGCGAATTCCTGGTGACATTTTCAGAATAGCTTTATTCTTGAATAGGTCTTTTATAGTCTGAGTTTTCATTAAGCTCTCTATGAGGTTTTTTAAATCATAAATAGGAAAAGAAGTTGTATTCTGAACGTAGTCTGGTTTTTTCGCTTTATCAAATAAAATATATTCTTCTACTAGTTCACTATTTTTAGGCATAGAATCGCCAAATGGAGTAAGTGTTGATAAACTAAAAAAACCAGTTGGTGTTTTACCGCTTGACACATAATCAAGAACTTGACGAGATAAAATATCCGTTGTAGAGCGCCATTCTAGAAAAATATCACCATAAAGGTAAAAATCCAATAACGCTTTATAGAAACGCCCAGGCACATGCATAAATTTCTCAGAATATTTTCCGCTGTTGAGGAGAACAGGCTCGTCAGGATGTAGTTGTTTTAATATAGTCGCAACCTCATCCTCTGTAAGTCCAAATGCCTTCATGAAAAAATCGTCTGGGCTTATTTCATTTATATCCACTTTTGAAGCAAGTTCTTTTAATAAATTTTCAATGATTTTTCGCGTTTTATAGTATGTTCGCGGAGTTGATTTTTTATCATTCTCTAATATATTCTGTGAACCTTTTAATAATTTATTTAATTGCGCACCAGGTATTTTACTAAATGTTGTATTGAAATTGATTGTAATATGTTTTAATACACGTGGATTCAATAGGAATAAATTTATTATTCTCCAGTAATTGTCAGTGAAAGATTCTGCAAGTTTTTCTCTATCACGTGCCGAGACAGTCGCGGCAGTCGCGAAAGATGGTGCAGAGACTGGAACCACGTTAGGAGATATATTATTCAATTGAGGAAAATTTTCTGAAAATGCCGACGAACGTCCGCGGGAATTTGGTCGCGAATTGGGTGGTGGACGAAGATTATTATTATTATTTGCTATTAAAAGAGAGTTATGTGTGTTTCTGCGCGAACGATTTGTATTATTTAGGTCTTGAAAAATATTATTCGAAGACATCCCCTATTTTATGGCAGAGAATAAGAACCCCTATTCATCCTTACACCTCTTAAACCAGTTGCGTGCTGATTTCGAATTAGTCTTTGATTTACGCACTAAATCCGCGTCTGGACCGTAATGAGTTTTGCCACAAAGGAGGAATGAATGAACACGAGCATAACCCCATTGTTGCTGAGTAGCACCTGGACGATGACCTGTTCGCCACGCTGCTAGCCCTCGGTCATATGATTTTTGTATATATTCAAGGGGGACTCCTGTGGCTTCGGATTTTGACTTGAGAGAATGAGCATTTGGAAAGAGGCGTTGCCAGTTTGCTGTATAGGAAGATTTGCGTGTTTTGATTCCGACATTTGTTTTAAATCCGCGATATGCCGTGGGGTCTTGCCAGTCTTTTTGACCGAATTTTTTTATTTCTTTTCGTCTCGCCAGTTTTTGTTTCCGTGTCAATCCTGAATAATACTTTGGCGGCCAAAATGGCACGCCCTTTTTAGAATTTCGACGCGTTTTGCCAGATTTCATCTAATAATCCAATGAACTTTTCGCCCAGGTTCATCCATGAATAAATGAAAAATGTGAAGAAGAGCCGATAAAAAGATGTCGGAAAAAATATCAGCAACACTTAGATTCCTAAATATTCATTGAGGCACTTTAGCTTACTCCGCAAGCCGTATGGAACATAAAAATAATAACGAGTCCATAAAACTTTGAGCGGGTTAATCTGCACGAAACTCAATATTTTACGAAATTATTTGGGTTGAACTTTTCTGGAGATAAATATCTAAATTCTCTATTTTTATTATGAGAGCAATAAAGTTCTTCCCATAAACTGTTATCTTTATTTCGCCTATAAATCTTAAAATTTCTAGATGTAGTCATAAATAAATCTGGATTATTTGGTATATTTGCAGGAAATTTATAGACATAATATCCTAGAAATGTAAATGTATCTGTTTCCATTATAAAAAATTATTTTAAATTCTTGGATACTATTAATGTGCACTCTTTAAGTGTCCATTAATAATATCCACGGATTTAATAGAGGGTAATTATTAAATACAATGGCATACAAAGCAACCGCTCGAGATCTCAAGTATTTGCGAAAATGGAAACGCGGCGAGTCAATCGGTTTTACAATGACTGCTTCATTAAAAGCAAAAGGACTTATTCCAAGAACAAGTAAAGCATTGCGTGGTCGTAAAGTTATTGGGTCAAAATATATTGGTAAAACCCGAAAGAATATGCGTCACCTATAATCAAAGTGTATTCCATCAGAATATGTAGATGTATCCTGCTGCATGGAACGGAACTCCCAGCACAACTCAACAGGCTGTAGCTAGACAGAATGCGAATACAATTGTGGCAAATTCGGCTCGGAATACTGGAGTCAGCAGCGGAGACCGAGGAAATAAGGATCCATCCGATGAAATTATTTTTAGCCGTAGAGGATACGATGCCAGAGAATTACTTCATTCCTTTTCAGTGAACCTCCTAGATACTGGCCCCTTGGCTAGTGGAAAACTACTTCATTATACGGCGGATTTGATTTGTAGCGGTGGTATCGAGCTACTTCGCAAGCTTTGTTGGGATTTCGCTTTCGATCATATAGGTGTGGCACAACCGAGGATTTTTATCTTTCTTCGTAAACGAATTTCAGACATCTTTGCAGCCTGGCAGAAACAGTCACAGGAAACATTCCTTTATTCAGCAGAAAATCAGAAAATTATTGCGGAAATGGTTCTTGTATTACAGGCATGTCCAAGACGGACAAAGCCGAAAATACCTGTCGTATCAAGCGATACCCACGAAAATGACCTCTGGCTTCGTTCCAGTCTTCGTGCCACTGAAAAGGAGAGTGTTAGAAAAGTTTTTAAACACGGTATTGACCAACACCAAATGTATCACGCGGCCAATGAGATTATACATGCCACACAAGAAGGGGGCACGGAACGCGCCCTGTGGTGGCTGCGCTGGTTAATTGAAGAAGACAATGCTGTTCGTCAACGAAATAAGGTTGGTCTTACAACTCTGGAAAGAGGGGTGTCAAGTAGCGGGCGAAGTGGAGGAGGTAAACGTAAAGGTCTCATGGGAGCCTACGTGGCAGCAGTTCTGGCAGAATGTTATAAAGAGCTGGCTGGCAAGGGCCTGATCCGCCTACATGATGAATTTCAATGTCTCCTGGATCTCTCCAGAATTGGCCATGAAGTTGGCCTTACTCCAAAAAAACAGACAGATTGCCTGGCACTAATGATTCAAATCCTGGCGGAAATTCCCAGGTGGAAGAATCCGAGTTGCCCACCCCTATTGACTTTAAATACGACCGGTTCCCAAGGGGGATTCCAGAGCTCTGGCACAGATGACTTGGCTCTTGCCAGGGCAGTTTCCCAGGCTGAAATATTTTGGAGAGAAATTCTTGCTCTCCCTCCCCTTGAAAAGTCCCTCCCTACTGCTATAAAGGCAAAGGCTGCCGCAGTTGCCCAGCGAAAAAAAAACGCAAAAAAGGGGGATGTGTCCGAGAAAATGTCACAAATGGACCAGTTTTATCTGAATTTTTACAATATCTAGGGTCGAACCTGAACTTCTTTTCCATTCATAATTTTTAACATGGACAATGTGGTCGTAGGACTATGTTGCGACTCTTGTATACTTTCCGAATGTTTGTAGATTGGAGTGGAACGCACCACTTTTCGTGCGTGTGTCTTTGTTCGTGCTCGTGAACGTGAACGTGACTTGGGACGCGAGCGGCTTCGTGAATTTTCATGTGAGTTAGGAATTATTGAAAATATATCATCATATTGTGGATTTTGTTGATTATCAAATTCTGTATAATACTCATTTTGATATGGAATATAAACAGGGTGTATTTTAGCTGCCTGTCTTTTAATAACAATTGATTCTTGAACAAATTTTCGATTGGAATTAGCATTGGCAATATTCTTGGCTTCAGATATACATTGTTCTCGAGATTTATTATTTAGTTCATCATATTTTGTTTCACTTGGTGTTATGGCCGATGTTTTTGATAAGCAGTTTAAATTTCCCATCGTTTCAGTGCTATCATTAATACCTTTTATAGTATAATTATAATTATTTTGCGCAATATATCCTATAAATATTGTGCAAAATATAACTATGTATGTGAGATTTGAAATATTCAGAACATCCGACGTAAGGAATTGAAAATAAATTGCTTTGTGATACATATATCATACACCTTATTTAGTAATATAAAATATAATATATTCATAATCCCTTGGTTATGTTTCAAATTTATTTAGAATGATTAACAATTGTTCGCTGGTCTAAAAAAATTGAATATCTTATAATAAAAAAATTTACAAAACGAATGGACACCTTACACACATATTTTGACGGCACAAAATTAGTGCGAACAACATTTCTGAATATTCGCGACATTCCAACATGGAAAGGAAACAGAATTCTTGATACGACTCATGTTCGCGAAATCATCCTCGCCATTCAAAAAAATAGAAAAGACATTCGTCAACTCGACTCAGGTTATCACATTATCACCTATTCTGAAACAGACGCGATAGGAAATCCAGTCGAGGTTTCCTATTTGATAGATGGGCAACACAGACGTGAAGCGATTAAAATGGAACTCGGTTTGTGTGAAAATTTCCAAATTACGTGTTGTATTACACATGTTTCAAATGAAGCAGAAGCTATTCAAAAATTCAATGAAATTAACAGTTCAAAACCCATTCAGTTCAAAGAGGATATTACTCAAATAGCAAATCGTTTTATAGAACCTCTTGTAAAAAAATATGGGACAAAACAAAAGGATTTTATCCGAAGCAAAAAAACTACCCGCCCCTATTGCTATGTAGAGGATATTCGGCAAACACTTATCTACTATGAAAATCTATTACGAGAACAAAAAGATGCGGACAAATTTATGGATAATGTGCGAATTTGGAATGAACGCAAATTGAGAGATATTGAAATTGAGTTAAGCGGGATAATTCATGGAAGAGCTATAAAAGACACTGGAATAAAAGAACGCGCCATAAAAATGGGGTGGGTGCTTGGAGTTGAAGGTAATTATTCCTGGATAAAAGAGTGCCTCGAGTCATATAGTTAACGAACTTCCTTGAAAAAATTGAAATGTCTTTTGATAGATAATAGTTACAGACAAAAAATTAAAACGACTATTCGGCTAAAATCGGAGCAGAAAAATGGAGGGCACGCGAGTTTATCCGCCTGTTCCTGGAACTTTGCTGCGTATTCCTGGCTCGACAGTGGTTGTTACGAAAAAAGCAGACCTTTATGAAGTCCGTCGTGGAGATTTAACTGGTCGTCACTTAACAGATGCGAGGCTCTTTCACAGTATCCCTGAGTGGTTGAAGGCGGTTGGTGCCCCTGATGATGTGGAAATTAAGGAGAGAGAGTCAAAGCCAACGCGAGAGCTAACCCCTGAAGAGAAGCGGATAAAGTTAATGTTCAAGTGTTATAAAAAATCCTACCAAATGCGTTATGTTATCGATACACAAAATAAGCTACTTTATTGGAAAGCCAGGCCATTCTTCTATTTCTTATCCAACGGCAAATATGAACCGCTATATATGTGCCGCCAAAATGAAGTAATTCACCTATGTCGTTTGGATGAAGAAAATTATAAACTGATTATAGGAACAACATTCGCCTCTATTGGACTTTCGCCCGATATTCTACTCGCTACCAAGACAGGTTTTGAAATATATAATATCTAAATGTGTGTTTCTTTGAAAAATTACATTAAATATCTTTATTCAAAATAATTTTATTATAATGTTCAACAGACTAATACAAAATTTACGAATTTTTACGCGTATTATTCCTAAAATATTTATCAATACCTGGTTTAATATTCTGTATAAGATTATGATATGAAAATTCTTTAGGATAAGAATTTGACGCAATATTTTTTTCACTATAATAGGTATTAATTTTTTGTAAATTTGGCATATATTTTTTAATAGACGGATTAACTATCTTATTTCTCATAAAATTAGCTCGCTCTGTTCTCTTTCTTCTATTATTATTTTTTCTGGACTTTGCGGCAGCATACCGTTGATTAAATAGCAACTGAATAGGAGATTGTATGGGTATTTTTATGCCTTTTCTTTCTAGTAAATCGTAACGTCTAGTGTTCCATATAAATTCCATTTCAGGATATCCTCTATATGGTATTACAATTTCCAAAAGAGGTATGGGTGAACTAGTTTTTGTTTTTAGACTGATAAAAGAGAAAAATTGGCCGTCCAGGGATGGATTATATGTCACTATAAACGGGATTTGGGTGGTTGTATTTGACATATTTTTTTCTATTGAGTTCTTCAGTGGTTTTAAGATTGATTCCAAGCGAATCTCATCGCCTAATATCGTTTGTAAATAATAAAATGAAGGAGATTCGGGCATATATTCCAGGGAATTTCGTCGGTAGGCAGCCAAGATTTCATCTTTATAGGTTCGAAGATGTGTTTTCATAATTTTTATTATTTTTGACGTCAGTTCGAGTTTTAATGTATAAAAGGCATCATTGCTGAGTGCGGGATCTATAAGTAGAATAGCATCAATATCCGATACAAGTTTTTCAGGAAACCCCCTATATAGTTCAACTGCAGAACCTCCTTTTATAAAAAATGATGCTGATTTTTCTGCTGAAAGTTCCCTATGAATTTTTGAAATTAGAATGAATAGGTAGTCTTTAATAAACGGGTCATTGTAAATATTGGACACTTCATAGGGGGTATTATTAGGACGCGGGCTCGAAGGAGGTGGAGCTGGCGGCGGCGAAGGGAGTGGCCGAGTTTGCTTTAGAGGAGACTTGATTGCTAGAGGTGGAGGCGGAGGCGGAGGCGGAGGCGGAGGCGGAGGAATTTGTGGCCGAAATGAATGTATCTGGGGTATTCCTGTTGCAAATGAAAAAGAACCTGGTAGGTGAGATACTGGTGAAAGAGACTCTAATGCATAAGGAATTATTATTGCATTTCCAGGATGAAATATAATAAACGGAAATGTCATTCCTGCCTCAGGAATAAATGACTCCACCGTTGAGAATGTTCCAACATACGGCACCCCATTCATTATTTCACCCACATAAACCCCTATAGAGTCATCGAAAAGTAAATCATGCTTTCGTGTAATGAAACCGCCTTGCGGAGTTCGAATAGTTTCGTTCCAAGGCACATGGATTAACATTGTATTTGAAACAATAATTTAGCGACTCTTGAAGAGCAACACCTATATGATGGGTATACTTTATTTATGGCGTATGTAAAAAATTGACGCCTTGAAACATCTGATGCTTTCTTAGTAATAAAATGAGTTACGTTCCTCCTGCTATGCGCGGCCGTGATTCTGCCAAGGTAGTTCCAGAGATTTCCGTCGACCCGGGCCCCCCAAAGACAACGTCTTCTCATACTCCATATCTGCCGCCCATCAAAGGTTCAAAGACTCAGACAAAATCAAAGGTCATAAATACATCTTCTATGGTGGAATTTCCATCGCTTGGTTCAACAGAGTCATGGTCAGTATCTAGTCAAAATAAACCAATTAATGGTGGCTCAAAAGGTAATTATGCTTCGATGGCAAAAGCGTGGGCAATCAAAGATGAAGATGAACGCCAAAAGAAAGAAAACGATGAATTGCGTCGTATTGAGACTGAACGTCAGATGTTTATGATGACGCGTCGTCCTCGGATTCATGAAAATTATAGTCATTCATCCTATGGCACAAGTTTAGCAGATGAGCCATACATCAAGTATGATGAAGACAAAGTATATGAAGAAGAAAGAGGGCCTTCGACATCCAATACATCAAACCCTCTTGGTATTAAACGCGATGATTTCATGTTTTAGATTATAATTGTGTGTATTCCTCTCTGGATCCTATAAAAAAATGCTATTTTTTAAGGGATTGCTGGAAGGATCCAGAGAGGAATTATTTGGAAGAATACAAATTCCTCTCTGGATCCTATAAAAAATGCTATTTTTTAAGGGATTGCTGGAAGGATCCAGAGAGGAATTATTAGGAAGAATACAAATTCCTCTCTGGATCCTATAAAAAAAATACCATTTTTTAAGGGATTGCTGGAAGGATCCAGAGAGGAATTATTAGGAAGAATACAAATTCCTCTCTGGATCCTATAAAAAAAATACCATTTTTTAAGGGATTGCTGGAAGGATCCAGAGAGGAATTATTAGAGAAGACCGTTGATTATCGGCTTCTATTTGTATTAAGCTAGTGGGCTTTAGACTCTTTTTTCTAAATAAAAATATGTGTAAT
>Ga0214923_10005167_pt1 | contig 15308 bp, 17 predicted proteins | sample LL1510_MetaG_FD_177993 | JGI IMG/M metagenome (GOLD analysis project Ga0214923, IMG submission 177993) | Freshwater microbial communities from Lake Lanier, Atlanta, Georgia, United States - LL-1510 | ecosystem: Environmental > Aquatic > Freshwater > Lake | place: USA: Georgia | collected...
TGAAATTCGACGCTAATTGCTCTGTCAGTTTGCGAAACCTGCTCTCCCATTGGGTGCCGCGACTCGAAACAGTCACGCACCGCACTTGCGTCTGATCTGTTTTATCGGTCATATCACCATTGGCCTGGTCGATGTGTTCAAAGCGCAACACCAAAGCGTCGCCCAACTCATCACCAACGATGTCGCCCCACTCGACTGCAATAACTCCACCGCCGTCTTGCAGTTCGTCCAGACCCAAATCTTCAAGTTCGCCAGTTCGCTCAAGGCGATATAAGTCGGCGTGATGCAACGCCATCCGCCCAGACCCATAGTTGTGCAGCAAATTGAATGTCGGCGAGGTAATCAAATCTGTTATTCCAAGCGCGCGACCAAAAAACTGGGTGAAAGTCGTCTTACCAGCGCCCATCTCACCGGCCAAAACGATCATGTCTCGCGGCCGCACATGGCCGGCAATAGTTTCTGCAAATCGCTGTGTATCAGCCAATGACCGAAGCGAAAATTTCACAAAACCTACGCCTTATTTTCAACATAAACACGGGGCACTCGTGCGCTAATTCCGCAAACAATTTCGTAGCCAATTGTTTCAAGACGAGTCGCTATTTCGTTTGCCGAAATCGTCTCGCTTTCTTGCGTGCCCAGTAAAACTGCCTGGTCCCCGATTTTTACTTCAAGGTCTCCACAGTCAACCATCAATTGATCCATCGTTACCACGCCGACAATTGGGCAACGCTTGCCACCTATTAACACTTCTCCGCCGACACTCCACAATCGGCGTGGCACACCATCGGCATATCCAAGTGGCAGTGTGGCAATGTTTGCCGATTTCACTAGTTTTGAACGCAGTCCATAAGAAATACCTTCGCCGGCCGCAAGTCGCTGCACATGGCTCACTCGAGCATGTAGCGACATTGCCGGTCGTAAACTTTTTGCCACCGACTGCGTTTCATTGCTCGGTGCGATTCCGTAAATTGCAATGCCAACCCGCACGATGTCCGTCTTCGAGTTCAAACTTCGCAACAGCGCCGCCGAATTTGAGGTGTGCACAAACTTCGGTCGCAACCCTTTGCGATCTAACTCGGCAATAAAGTTGTCAAATCGCTTCTGTTGCTTGTCTGTCTCGTCATGGCTCGGTAAGTCAGCAGCCGCAAAGTGTGTATAAACGCCTTCAAGTTGTAAAGAACCAAGCGCATCTATTTGCTCAGCACGCGCAATCGCAGCATCAACAGGCGCACCGACTCGATGCATACCTGTATCAACTTTTAAGTGCACCTTGCCAACCACCCCAAGGCGCTTGGCAACAGCCGCATAACTATTGATTGTCGCTTTGTTATAAACCGTTGCCGTCACTTCATCACGCAACATTTGCTCAAAAGCAACATCGGGTTGCTCGCTAACTATCAAAATCGGTGCAGTAATTTTCGCCTCGCGCAATTCGTGAGCCTCATCGGCCAACGCCACACACAAACCACTTGCTCCGGCAGTCAACGCCTCGCGCGCAACCTCGACTGCCCCATGCCCGTAACCGTTCGCCTTCACAGTTGCCCAAAGTTGCGAAGGGTTAGCCTGTTTAGCAAGCACCGAAACATTTGCCCTTAAGGCCGCCAGATCAACTTCAACCCACGCCCATCGATTTATCGAACTCATTGGCGAACTTTTCGCTCAGTTGCTCGCGACGACGGCAATTGCAGTGTCGTCAGTGTGTGAAAGCGAAACAAGCCAACTCTTCACACCGCGTGACTGTGCGAGCGCTGCCGCTCGTCCTGTAACAACCAATTCAGGAGAACCACTTGCAGAATTGCGGATCGAAACATCGTGCAAATCAAAAGCCCCGAGCCCAACTCCAAGTGCCTTCATCGTCGCCTCTCGGGCCGCAAAGCGAACAGCCAAACTCGGTGCACTATCAGCACGACTCGTAAGCGACGCAAGTTCGGCATCCGTAAAAATTCGGCTACGTAAATTCGGTGTTCGATTCAATGCTTCACGAAAACGCTGCACGTTGACCGCATCAATGCCCAGACCTATCATCATGCCTACTTCGTCGGTCGCCAGTGATCAGCCATATCGCTGATCGGCAAGATCAACAAGTCAGCCACCGAAACTTCAGCAAGTCGATCTTCTCTAAATGCACCTTCGGTTTCTGTAACCCAGTCAACGAGACGGTCGTATCTTCGGTCGTAGCCCTGCAACACGGCTCGCATCGCCGTTGCTGGCAATCGGTCATGAAACATCACGTGCAACAAAGTGATGCCAGTGGTCTGACCGCCTTTTGTTTCTGGCACCATGATCACCGTTCGATTGTCGCTTCGTCCACGAGCAACAAGTACTTCTTGGTCGCTTGCTACGCGTCGTTTGGTGCCCACAAGTTGAGAATTACGATCAACTCGCGAAATCAGGTTCTTCGACATTCCGCCACGGTCGACAATTGCAATTGTCGCCGCACCTCCGGCAACGTCACCTTCGATTTGATACCGCGTAAAACCTGTCACCGCACTAACGGCGGCATCCAAATCAGCGACAATTTTCAACACCCGATACGAAAGTCTTTCACGAGCCACACCAGCTTCAAGCAACGACTTAACCAACTTACGATCGAACAAGCCTTCGTCGCTGCGTGAAATACCCACAGTCACGGTCTTGGCCTGGTGTTTGATCGCATCAACCGGGCGCGTCAACTCATCAACACCGCGTGTCAAAGCACTAGTCAAATCATCGAGCAGCAATTCTGGCGAAGCGATCTTGCCCGAACTTCGTTGATACGCCTGAACGGGATCGCTGGCTAATGTGTCTCGCAACATCGTCACAATTCGCACTGCCGTGCTGGCTTCTAGATTGCCGTCGTAATTTCCGGTCGCCAGCGCATCGGTAAATCGAGTCGCTGGAGCACCCAATTCTGTACGAATCTTTTCTAACAACTTGTTTGCGTCACCACCACGCTCAACTGCATGCTCAACAACTTCGCGTGCCTCGCGCAACGGACGTGCAAGTGCGTCGATCGCCAAAGCCGCCTCGTAACCAAACAAATGCCCGACCATGACGCTCAAAATAAACGCCAGATGTGTCTCGACATTTGGCACCAACAACACTGCGGCAGCGGCATCAAACCGCGTCTGACCGGCAGTAGCGACAACGATTGGCAACGCCTTGTGGGCTCGATAAATCGCAATCTCTTTTGCCACGTCCGACGCATTGCCCTCGAGCAATCCGGTTGCACAAACGAAAATCAAAGGCTCACACGACAAGTCGATGTGTTTTTTATCTTCGGTTGAGTCGCTCGAAATCGATTTATAACAAAGTTCCGACAATTTAATTCGCACTTCTTGGGCTGCGATCAAATTCATGCCGTTACCAACCACGGTCCAATAGCGGCGTGACGAAGCAAACTGTCGGGCCGCCGCAGCGATCGACGGTCGCGTCGCCAGAACTTCAACTAACGCCTCAGGTATCGAACGCAAGCCTGCCAACAGTTCGTGTCGAGCTCGATCAGACGACTTACCGAGCGCTTTTGACAACGCGCAGGCATAAAGTGCGCCAGCCGCAACTTGGGCGTAGAACGCCTTGGTACTGGCAACACTCATTTCAACATCTCGGCCATCAGACGTATACATCACGCCGTCAGCTTTTGCCGAGAGTTCACTGCCGCGGCGATTGACAATCGCCAAAACACTCGCACCGCGGGCTCGCGCTAAGTCAACCGTGCGATTCGTGTCGGTTGTCGTACCACTTTGACTCACCGCAACAACGAGTGTGTCGCTCATATCAAGTTGCAAAGCAAAACCAGAAAGTTCGCTTGCCAACAACGCCTCGGCGCTCAAAGTGATGCCAACTAATTCATTCAGCAGCTTGGCCAATGCTTGACCGGCGACTGCTGCAGTTCCTTGACCGATCACGCGCACTTTGGTGATTTCGCCCGACGCCAACCGATCGCAAATCGCTTTCGGCAAAACACTTTCGCCCAATGCGGTCGTCAACACGCCATTTTGCTCGACAATTCGACCTCGAATTGTCTTTCTAAAACTCTCTGGTGCTTCGGCAATCTCTTTTGCCAAAAAGTGTTTATGCTCGCCTCGGTTGATGTCACGAGTTGTTATTTCTGCAGTCAAAACTTTGTCTTGGCTCAGTTCAATATCACGCCCGTCGTAAGAAACCAAGCGCACTCCCGCAAGCTCGCCGGCGAATTCGCCCGACAATGTGACAACTTGTCCTCTGCTCGACGGATTATCCAAATCTGCGAGCGCTTCACCGTCCATTCGCACGTAGCTAAGCGTCTCTTCCACCAAGCCATATGGCTCGCTGGCAACAACAAATCGATCTTCGGCTAGGCCAATGCACAATCCCTGTCCGCTTCCGTGCAGGGCCAACAACAATTTGTCTGGCTCAGTCGCACTTGCGACTGCGATCGCAACTGAACCTTCAAACTGTGCAACTGTTTCACGAAATGCTTCTGTCAAATTCTTCGTCGTTGCTAACTTGCGTGAAACCATCGCAGGGATAACTTTTGCATCCGTTGTTATCGGCCCCGCGACACGCAATCCATATTGCACTCGCAAGTCGGCATGGTTGTCGACATCACCGTTCAATGCAGCAACCAGATAAGCGTCATCATGCTTACCTTCAAGTTCTTCACTATTTACTGGGTGAGCATTGGGTTCAGAAATAATGCCGACGCTTGCCCACCGCGTATGGGCCAACACCGCGACTTGCGAATTTGGCTGCGAGATACAAAGCCTTAAAAGTGCATCGGCAATTACGGCGTTACGCATCACGCGCGTGTTGTCACCAAGTTCGCCAATCTCAGCGGCGGCTTTATAAACAAACGACCAAGCATTCTCGGTCATCCGCACAGAACCAGACATAAACAATGCGTCTTCACTGCGATTCGACAAAAGTGCTTTTACTTGTTTGTCGGTCGCTTTTAGTCCATGGTTCGAAACCAGCACATGAATGCCCGCAGAATCGCGCCCGCGAACTTCGAGTCGGTCTAAGCCTGAGAATGCTTGCTGAATCGAAAAATACCCACTGCGTGCCGATTTTGAAGCGCCTTGCCCAGCCAGTGCATCAACAAGTTTTGCGGTGCGAATACGGTCATTGCGCAACTCCCAAATCGCATCTTTTGCGCGAATAATCTCGTGCAGTGCGTGTTGCGACGACTCGGTTTGCACGCCCGCAGACTTTTCAATCGATTGCTCATAGGCGACCACGATTGCGTCAAGCTGATCAATCCGCGACGTCATCGCGGCAATCAACTGGTGATTGTCAGCCATGCACAATTGACCGGCATCACCGCGCAAAAGCCTGTCAGCCGTAGTCACCGCCTGTGCGAGTTGGTCAATATCGTTTTTAGCCCCAGCTTCAAGGGCGCCATCTAAAAGGGCCAAGATCTCGTTTGCGGTCGGGGTTGCACGTCGCGTCTTTCGACTGAGCACACAGATGATGCCGCACATGGTTTCTAGTCTACTTTCGCATCACTATCAGCCGAGTCGCGCAGAAATCGCATCGGCCAATGTTGCGGCAACCTTCTCGGCGACTTCTTGCTGTGATGCCTCGACCATCACTCGCACCATCGGTTCGGTGCCACTTGATCTCACCAGAATTCGACCACTATCACCTAGAGCCTTCTGCGCTGCCTCGATCTCAGATTTAAAAATTGAGTCAACACTTTCAACTCGCTTTGCTACACGTAAGTTGACAAGAACCTGAGGATAACTAGTCATCGCTTGTTCGGCGATTTCGCTCAACGGTTTTTTACTTTCTGCAACAAACGTGCCGAGTCTTATTGCAGCGAGCAAACCATCGCCGGTTGTCGCGAAGTCTCGATAGATAATGTGACCACTCTGTTCTCCGCCCAGCGAAAGCGACTGTTCTTCGAGCGCGAGCAAAATTGATCTGTCGCCTACAGGAGTAGTCAAAACTTCGATGGCTGCATTCTTCATCGCTTTGTGAAAACCAATGTTGGTCATCACGGTCACCACGACCTTATTGCCTCGCAGCGTGCCGTGGGTCTTCATATCTAAAGCACTTATCGCCAACAAATGATCACCATCGACGATCTGCCCCTTATCGTCAACTGCAATCAACCTGTCACCATCTCCGTCAAAAGCAACACCAAAATGCGCTCCAACATTCTTTACGACTTCAGTCAATGTTGACGGGTGCGTCGCACCACATTGCAAATTGATGTTCTTGCCGTCTGGCGTCGCGTTGATGGTTGTAACGGTCGCCCCAAGTTTTGAAAACACTTCTGGTGCCACATAGCTGAATGCTCCGTTGGCACAATCAAGTGCGACATGAAAGTTCTTAAACACATCTCGTGGCGCAAGACCACAGATCCAATCGCTGTATTCCTGCAAAAGTACTGACCGCCTAGCCACTAATTTCTTATTCGATGCGGCTTTGTCAGACGCATTGCCATTGGGCCTTGCCCCGGCACGCGCCGAGGCATCGCCAGCGACCATTTCACGCTCGATATTTGTTTGCTGGGCATCCGAGAGTTTGAGACCACCGGCAGCAAAAATCTTGATGCCATTGTCTTTGTAAAGGTTGTGCGAGGCGGTGATCGCAATCGCAGCGACACCATGCTTTCGAGCAGCAAACGCAATCGCCGGCGTCGGGGCAACACCCATCAATTCAACTTCAACGCCAGATTGCACGAGCGCCTCGGCAATCGCCTTTTCAAGTACAGATCCAGATTCACGAGTATCGCGACCAATTAAAAATTTCTCGCATTGCAATACTTGTGCCGCCACTTCAGCAAGATTGGCTGCGTAATCTTCGGTCAGTTCTTTGCCGAATTCTCCACGAACTCCGTCGGTACCAAATGTCAACATCTAACCACCAATGTCCTGTCGTAACAAAGAGTGTTCAACGCGATTTCCAGACTTAAAACTCGCACAGCAGACGCCATGCGTTGCAAAAGCGAATTAACGCTTCGTGTATTGCGGCGCTTTGCGCGCTTTTTTGAGACCGTATTTCTTGCTCTCTTTACGACGCGAGTCGCGAGTCAACAAGCCGGCCTTCTTCAAAACCAACCGCTGCGCCGGGTCAAGTTCAACAAGTGCTCGAGCAATCGCCATTCGCAGAGCACCTGACTGACCAGCGATACCGCCGCCAAAAATGTCGGCATCTACGTCGTAACTCTTCTCAGTGTTGGTGATTCTCAGTGCTTCAGTCGATGAGTTGCGCTGCACTTCTGACGGAAAGTATTCGTCAAATGCGCGATCATTTATTTTTACTACGCCAGTACCTGGTCGCAGTCGTGCGCGGCATACTGCGTTCTTACGACGACCAGTTGTTTGTGTCAATGGCTTTGTTCCCACGAGTTGGTTCCTTTTTCTACGAATTTTCTACGACTCAGCGCGCCTTGGCATGCGAAATTTCGAATACTTTTGGCGATTGCGCCGCATGCGGATGCTCTGCACCCGGGTAAACCTGCAACTTCTTAATCATCTGTCGACCCAATGGTCCTTTTGGCAACATGCCACGAATCGAACGGCGAATCGCATCACCAGGTTTTCGGTCAAGTAAATTTTGGTAAGTCTCAGACTTGAGACCACCTGGGTAACCCGAATAGTCGTAGACAATTTCGGTATCTGCTTTGCCCGAGGTCAACACGATCTTCGAGGCGTTGATAATGACGACGTGGTCGCCAGTGTCCATGCTTGGCGTGTACATCGGTTTGTGTTTGCCACGCAACAAAGTTGCAACTTCTGTGCAAAGGCGTCCAAGAACCAAACCTTGCGCGTCAATAATGTGCCAGGCACGCTGCACTTCGCTGGTTTTTGCTGAATAGGTACGCATAGAAAGTTCCTTCAAAAAAATATTGCCCTGGCCAGAATGCATTCCGCACCCGTTTTCACGGCCTAGTAAGGATAGGGCCCAAGCACCCTAAATCACAATCGGCCCTATAAAAATATGGGTTATTGCCTTAAAGAAGATCGCTCGGATAGCCAACTTCGGTCAAAAACAGACCCTGCGGTGGCGCCAATTGCGAGGCTTCTGCGCGATCGCCCGAGCGAATCAGCGCCATCATGTCACTGCTCGGTCGCTTGCGCGCGCCGATTTCGACGAAAGTGCCGACGAGTGATCGAACCATCTGGTGACAAAACGCATTTGCTCGAATATCAAAACGAAACGTCGACTCGCCAATCTCACGCCAACTGGCCTGCATCACATGGCGACGCAACGACTTCTCGCGCACAATTTCACCAGAACCGTCAACGGTCTCTGGCCCCTCGAGATCTGGCTCTGTATCTGGCTTGGGTCGACGACAAAACGCTGAAAAGTCATGTGTGCCGATTATCGGGTCGCATGCCAACTGCATCGCATGCAGATTTAGCGGCGCAATCACATGCCACGACGACGCAACCTTGAACGGATCAGGAAAATCAGCGTTGTAAACAAAGTATTGATAGTGACGCCAGATAGCAGAAAATCTGGCATGAAAATCGCTCGGCGCCCAAACAATCTCTTTCACGATTATCTCTGGCCCGCATAGAGAGTTCAATTGCTTGCGCAGAGTTATCAAGTCAGAATCTTCGGCAATGTCACAACTAACCACCTGAGCGATGGCGTGAACACCAGCGTCAGTTCGACCAGCCGACACCAGCGGTATCGGGGTCTGAAAAATCTGTTGCAACGCACCGCCGAGCGTGCCCGCGATAGTTGCTACTTTTGGGTTGATTGCAAAACCGTGAAACGGCTGCCCGTTGTATGCAACAACCAAGCGCACCCGACGCATCGGTTTAATTTTTTGCTAAATCAGTTCGATGCGCGCCATTGGGGCGTTATCGCCATGGCGTGGACCCAGCTTCATGATTCGCAAGTATCCACCATTTCGCTCCAAGTACCTTGGGGCGACGACATTGACAAGTTTGTTTGTCATTTCTTTGTCGCGCAAATAGCTCTGAATTTGGCGAATGCGATGCACTCGCATCGGGCTGGTGCCCTGCGCTTTCTTTGCCTTCGTGATCAGTTTTTCAGCGATTGGTCGAAGCGCCTTTGCCTTCGATTCAGTCGTCACAATGCCTTCGGCGGCGAACAACGATGAAGCCAAGTTGGCCATCATCAATCGTTCATGCGACGAGCTGCCACCATAACTTGGTCCGCGGCGTGGTCTTCCTGGCATATTGAATCGTCTCCCTTATTTAATTCGTTTAAAACAATCGCTCAAACTCGCAGAGAAAGTCCGCGCTCGTCAAGCTTTTGCTTGATTTCGTCGAGGCTCTTCTGACCGAAATTGGTGATATTCATCAGGTCTTCTTCTGAACGAGTAAGCAACTCGCCAATTGTGTTGACCTGGCCGCGCTTCAGGCAGTTGCGAGGGCGCTCTGACAAGTCAAGATCTTCGATCGGCAAGTCAAGGTCGCCATTGCCGCTCGAGTAACCCGAAACTTCACCAAGCTCAAGCGAAACTGGCTCTGCTGTGAGGTTTGCAACAAGGTCAACAAGTGATCGCAATGTCGCACCCGCAGATGCAAGTGCATCTACCGGCGCAATCGAACCGTCTGTCTCAATATCAAGAATCAGGTTGTCGTAGTTGGTCGACTGCTCAACGCGTGTCGGCACAACTTCAAAAGTCACGCGACGTATTGGTGAAAAAATCGCATCAATTGGGATGATGCCAATTGTCTTGCGAGCACCATCGCGGTCCGACGACATATAACCCTTGCCCTGCTCGACTGTGAGTTCAAACACAAGTTTGCCCTTTGCCGAGAGCGTCGCGATTTTCTGCGATTTATTAAGAATCTCTACTTCTGGTGGACATTGAATGTCACCAGCAGTGAGCTCCATCGGACCCTTGACATCGACGCTTAGAACAACTGGGTCACTTGAAGTTGATTGCAACACAATGTCTTTCAAGTTAAGGATGATTTCAGTTACATCTTGTGTAACACCTTCGATTGTGTCGAATTCGTGCAATGCCAACTCGAACTTGACCGACGTAATAGCCGCACCAGGAATGGATGACAGCAACATTCGGCGCAACGAGTTTCCGATTGTGTGACCAAGACCTGGCTCGAGTGGACCAACCGAAAATTTCTGACGGTTGTTCTCTGGTGAGCCGATCGGTTCGACTGTTGGGCGCTGGATTACAAGCATGATTTCTCCTATTACCGTTATTTGGGGTTACTTCGAATAAAGCTCAACGATTAATTGTTCTCGCACAGGCACATCGATCTGCTCGCGCACTGGCAATTCACGCACGGTGACTTGCTTGCCAGCTTCGGCAACGTCAAGCCACGCAACAACCTTTCGGTCGAGAGTGTCGATGTTGTGCTGAATGACGATCATGTTGCTGCCCTTTGTCGACAGCGTGACAACCTCACCTTTTTGCAATGTGTACGAAGGAATATCTACGCGCTTGCCGTCAACTTTGATCAAGCCATGACTCACAAATTGACGCGCTTGCGGGCGAGATGCCGCCCAACCTGCACGATAAACCACGTTGTCAAGACGCAACTCCAAGAGGCGCAACAAGTTCTCGCCTGTTGGGCCACTCAGACGAACTGACCTCTTATATAGGTTGCGAAATTGACGCTCGAGCAAGCCATAAATGAACTTCGCCTTTTGCTTTTCTTGCATCTGAGCCAGATATTCACTGCCTGCACCCTTACGGCGCGAACGACCGTGGTGACCCGGCGGAAATGGACGACGCTCTAGAGCCTTTGAACCCTTGGTGTTTTCAAACACGTTTACGCCAAGACGGCGCGAGATGCGAACTTTAGGACCTGTATAACGAGCCATGACTTATGGTCGCTTTCTCTTTGGTTGGCGGCACCCGTTGTGCGGCACCGGTGAAAGATCTTTGATGCCCGAAACTTCGATGCCAAGGTTTTGAATTTGGCGCAACGCAGTATCGCGTCCCGAACCAGGACCTTTTACATGCACTTCTGCGCGACGAAGGCCGAGTTCCATTGCTGCACGTCCGGCTTTCTCTGCAGCCATTTGTGCTGCAAATGGTGTCGACTTTCGTGAACCACTGAAACCAACACCACCAGATGATGCCCATGAAATTACATTGCCTTCGGTGTCAGTTACCGAAACAATTGTGTTGTTAAATGTGCTCTTGATGTGGACGATGCCTGACGAAACATTGCGACGCTCGCGCTTGCGCTTGCGACTTCCTGGTTTTGCTTCAGCCATGTTTACTTCCTAACTGCGATCTTCTTGTTGGCGACTGTTTTCTTCGGGCCTTTTCGAGTGCGGGCATTTGTGTGCGTGCGCTGCCCACGAACTGGCAAACCTTTGCGATGTCGAGTGCCCTGGTACGAGCCGATTTCGATCTTGCGCTTGATGTCGGTCTGAACGTTGCGACGACGATCACCTTCGACGCTCAAATTATTTTCGATATAAATACGAATTTTGTTGACCTCTGAGTCGGTGAGATCACGAACTCGAGTATCTGGGTTAATGCCTGTCTCATCACATAGTTTTTTCGCGGTTGTTCGACCGATGCCGAAAATATATGTCAAACCAATTTCAAGGCGCTTCTCGCGCGGAATGTCTACTCCAGAAATACGTGCCATTTTGTCTCTCGCTCAGCCTTGACGCTGCTTATGGCGTGGGTTTTCGCAGATAACCATTACGCGGCTGTGCCGACGGATGATCTTGCACTTCTCACAAATTTTTTTAACGCTGGTTCTTACTTTCACAGCACGCCTTTATTTAAATCGATATGTAATACGACCTCTTGTGAGGTCATACGGTGTTAGCTCTACTTGCACTTTGTCGCCAGGAAGAATTCGAATGTAATTCATTCGCATCTTTCCTGAAATATGAGCCAAAACCGTGTGTCCGTTTTCTAACTCAACTCGAAACATTGCGTTAGGTAGGGATTCAGTAATCTTGCCTTCCAGCACGATTGCATCTTCCTTATTTTTGGGCAAAATTTCTCCGAACGGATTTGGTTTTTTCTCTTATTACCCGACGGTCCGAAGACCGTTTAGGGCGACTAGTTAGGCTATCGGCGCAGGCCAGTTTCAACCACTGCTTTTATCCGATCAAACACCTGATCTGGCGAACCTAAGCCGTCAACGACGTGTAGAGTTCCCCGTCCCTGATAGTAAGAAATCAGCGGAGCAGTCTGGGTCTCATAGACATCTAGACGCTTATTTATCGCCACCGGCGAATCATCGGTTCTCTGAACGACTGAACCGCCACATTTTTCGCACTTCCATGGGTTCGGCTCTTTGCCGGTCGCGGTATAAATAGCGTCGCAACGCTCGCAAGTTCTGCGCGAAGAAAGCCGACCTACGACAATTTCCCGCGCAACATCAAGGTCAATCACAAAACCTATGGGTCGTGCTTGAGTAAGGGCGTCAAATGCAGTGGCCTGACCAATGGTGCGCGGAAAACCGTCGAGTACAAAACCCGTAGTTCTTGCATCTTCTTGCCCGATTCGACCCTGAACTAACGAGACCATCAAGTCATCATCGACCAATTCGCCACGATCTAAAACCGCTTTGGCTGCGCGACCCACGACAGAATCTTGTTTCACGGCGTTGCGCAGCATCTCACCTGTCGAAATATGAGGCACTTCAAAATATTTTGCAAGCCGAACACTTTGGGTACCCTTACCAGCGCCTTGACGACCGAACATGATTATTCTCACTCCAGCACTCATGAGTTTTTCGTTCCGATCCTGTGGCCAATAAAAATTTGTTCGAAGTTGACTGACTCGAAATTATTGCTTAAGGAAACCTTCGTAGTTACGTTGCATCAACTGACTGTCAATCTGACGCATCAGCTCTAAGGCAACACCAACTGCGATCAACACTGTGGTGCCAGCAAACGGAAACGAACTCACGTTGCCGACCCACAAAACGATGTATGGCAAAATCGCGATTACCGCTACGAACATCGCGCCCGGCAATGTGATGCGATTGACCGTCTTGGCCAAAAATGATTCGGTCTGTTGACCAGGTCGAATACCAGGAATAAAACCACCTTGCTTGCGCAACTGATCTGCTTGCCGAATCGGGTCGAAAGCAATCGAGTTATAAAAGTACGCAAAGGCGATGATCAGCAGCGCAAAAACCGTGACGTACAAGAGGTTTTGGCTGTTGATCAAGTATTGATCAACGAAGCGAGCAATTGATCCACGCCAGCCTTCGCCACTGCCCAACATATTCGACATCAAAACAGGCAACAACAAAACAGAACTTGCGAAGATAATCGGCACTACACCTGACTGGTTAACTTTGAGCGGAATATACGTGTTCTGCCCACCATACATTTTGCGACCGACCACTCGTTTTGCGAATTGCACCGGCAACCTGCGCTGCCCCAACTCGACACGTACCACCGCGAGAATGATCGCAATTGTCAGCGCGATCAAGATAACAAACACCAAAGTCTTTCGTGTCTGCAAAAGTGAGTAATAGCTGTATGGCAAATTACTGACGACCGAGGCAAAAATTACCATCGACATACCGTTTCCGATGCCGCGCTGACTTATTAGTTCACCCAACCACATCAACAATGCCGTGCCGGCAACAAGAGACGGAATAACAAGTAGCGCTCGGGGCATAAACGGATCGAGCAAAACTACATCTGGCGCTTTGCGACTCGCGCCGAAAAACGCCGAACCTCGGCCTTGACCAAAAATAAACGTCAAGCCAGCACCTTGCAATGTCGCAATGCCAATCGCCACGTAGCGCGTCCATTGGGTGATCTTTCGTTGGCCAGTCGCACCTTCTTGCTGCCATTGTTCAAGTTTCGGAATCACGACAGTCAACACCTGCATGATGATGCTCGAGGTGATGTATGGCATGATGCCAAGTGCAAAAATCGAAAAACTACCGAACGCGCCACCCGAGAACAGGTTCAAGAAACCGAGAGCACCTTGCGACTTTGACGCCTCGCGTAACTGACTTACCGCCTGCGCATCGACGCCTGGCACTCGCAACGAAACACCCAGGCGATAGACAAGCAACATCGCCAACGTGAACAATATCTTGTTTCGAAGTTCGGTGACCTTAAAAATGTTGCCTATCTTTGCCACAAATTTACCTCGTTATTTTTCTAGAAGCAGGCCAATGCGAACTGTACTAGCGATTTGTGAACTGACTGCCCTTGGCTGGAGGTCGAACACCCTTATATGTTGGTGGCAAAATCACAACTGAACCGCCAGCGGCAACAATTGCGTCTTGAGCCGACTTTGAAACGGCGTGCGCTGAAACTTTTACCGCACGAGTTATTTTTCCACGACCCAAAACTTTTATCATCTGCCCTTTGTGAGCGACGCCACCCGACACAAGTTTTGCGGGATCAACTTCGCTTGCGCCCAGAGACTCAATCGCGTCAAGATTGACCGCGTAATATTCGACACGAAACGGGTTATTGAAACCTTTAAGTTTTGGTACGCGCTGTTTAAGTGGCATCTGTCCACCTTCAAAACCACGAGCAACCGTGTTTCGCGCATATTGACCTTTAGTGCCGCGACCAGCAGTTTTTCCACCCTTGCCACCGGTGCCACGACCGACGCGCTTGGGCTTCTTTCGTGCTCCGTAGCGAGGTCCGATTTCATCGACGCGCATGTCTATGCTCCTTTTTTGCTTACTTCAATAAGGTGAGGCACTCGCGCGATCATGCCGTGAATTTCTGGTCGATCAGGCAATGTGTTGACGTCACCAATTTTGCGCAATCCCAACGCACGCATCGTGGCTTTCGTCTTTGGCATGATGCCAATCTGTGAGCGAACTTGCTTGACCACAACTGTTGCACCAGTGTGAGCTTTGCGAGTCGCCTTAACAGCAACAGCTTTTTTCGCTGCAGCCTTTTTGGCTGGCTTGGCGGTTTTCTTTGCAGTTGCCATGATTATTTTGCTCCGAGACTCGAAATAGTTTTCTTACGCTCTGTATAGGCGCGCAACATACCTTTTGGTACGAAATCTTCAGCTGGTAAACCGCGACGCTTGGCGACTTCGTCAGGTCGTTGCAGACCTTTCAAGCCGTTGATCGTGGCTCGCGCAACGTTGATCGCGTTCGGCGAGCCCAAAACTTTTGCCAAAACGTCCTTGATACCGGCTTCTTCGAGAATTATTCTCGCGGCGCCACCGGCGATAACACCGGTACCTGGCGCAGCAGGCTTAAGCATCACTCGACCTGCGCCATTGATGCCGATCGTTGCGTGCGTAATTGTCGTGCCGGCGAGAGCAACATGAAAAATGTTGCGCTTTGCTTCTTCGGTGCCCTTTTGAATCGCCAAAGGAACTTCTTTTGCTTTGCCATACCCCAAACCAACTCGCCCGTTGCGATCACCGACTACGACAAGTGCAGTGAAAGAAAAACGACGACCACCTTTTACAACTT
>Ga0214923_10005168_pt1 | contig 15308 bp, 12 predicted proteins | sample LL1510_MetaG_FD_177993 | JGI IMG/M metagenome (GOLD analysis project Ga0214923, IMG submission 177993) | Freshwater microbial communities from Lake Lanier, Atlanta, Georgia, United States - LL-1510 | ecosystem: Environmental > Aquatic > Freshwater > Lake | place: USA: Georgia | collected...
ACAGACTATTTCATTTTAACTATCTCAATATCATTAATTATTATTAATCTAAATTCTAACAGGTAGTGCCGCAGGAAAGAGAGCTATCTAATGGAAAGAGAGCTATTTAAGTCGGCATTATCAACGTAAATTGTTTTGATCAGCTTCTTGATGAATGAGCTTTGTTCGCCTCTCATGCTTTGTGTCCCGTCCTGAAACGCGCTTGCGCCATAGACGAAAGCTTCCGGGTTTGAGGTGACTGCGCATGATCTTAATGACTTCGTGTTCTGTAATATTCTGCTCTCGTTTAATTTGATCGAATGAGACTTCGTCCAGCCAGGCTAGGCGGATGATATTACTAATATATTCTTGACTATAATTGTGTTTCATCTTTTTTCTTTGACGTGAGTTTATAGCAATCGATTACCTTGGCTATCCAAATTTTCTACTATAAGTATAAGGCAAGGAACTTTAATCAATCTCCGAGCTCTAATATCCTAGAATTGCGAATAAATTCACAGATGTAGGATCTGAAAATTATTACAAATGCAACATAAGCCGATCTTGCGTTTCATATTAGCGCTCAAATAATATAGGGCTAGATTGTCTTTTGAGGACTAGGCTCGTGTGGAAATCATATTTCTATAAAAAACGGTATATTCTGCCGATACTTTTTACGGCTCTAGCATTATATCTTTGGAAAAATGAGAAAATTGACCGTCAGCCAGCTGTGCCGAATGAGCTAAGACTTCAAGCCCAGGTGCTCGGGCTGAAAGATATCCGCGCATTCCCGGATCAAATAGACACGGTCGAAAGAGTTCAAAGAGAAAGCCTGATTAGAGAGGCAAAATATCTCGGTATTCCGCACGGTGGAATGCTGCCATCCTCAAGCGCCCTCATCCTTTCGGGAGGCGGTGACAATGGAGCGTTCGGAGCTGGTCTTTTGGCTGGCTGGTCTGCTCGAGGAGATAGGCCTGTTTTTCGAAGCGTAACAGGGGTGAGCACGGGCGCATTAATAGCGCCTTTTGCTTTTTTGGGTCCAGACTATGATAAAACCTTAACACAGCTATATACCGCGATGGATGCAGCACATGTGTTTCATGAACGATTTCTCCCTCTAGCGGCCACTGTTCAAGACGCTCTCTCGGATACGGATCCATTATTCAATACGATTTCCCAATATCTCACTGACGAGATGTTGGCTAAAATAGCGGGCGAGCGTGAAAAGGGACGGCTGCTTCTCATTCAAACTGCTGACGTTGATGCGGGGCGGGCTGTCTTCTGGGATATTACAGCTATTGCGGCGAGCAATCATCCTGAAGCATTGCATCTCGTTCATAAGATTCTTCTCGCCTCAGCCGCGATTCCATTAGCATTTCCGCCAGTATTCTTTGATGTTGAGATCGATGGAAAAAAATATCAAGAAATGCACGTTGATGGCGGTGCTGTAAGTCAGATATTTTCAGCTCCAGCAAAACTTGACTTTGCAAAAATCAGACAAGAGGTTGGCGTTAAAAGAAAGTCGTTTGATACATACATTATCAGAAATTCTCGGCTTCACCCCGATTGGAGTGAAACGACGCGCCACACATTAACGATTGCCCAGAAAGCAGTCTCTTTATTGATAAATTATAATGGCGTTGGTGATTTATACAAGGCATACATGCTTGCTAAGAGGCAAAACTCTTCTTTCAACCTTGCCTTCATCAAAGATGATTTTGAGGTTGCTCATAAAGATGATTTCGAACCAGAATATATGAAAGCATTGTATAATTATGGGTATAAACTCGCAAAGGAGGGATATGCATGGGATCATGGACCGCCTGGTTTTGATCCGCACATCACTGAAGCAAATTAATGAAATTTCAGCGAGTATTCTTGTATCAAATTTAAAAAAATCAACTTTGAAGCGCGCTTCAAAGAGGGCATGTGAAAGCCCTCTCCCGCACGATGCCCTGCTGAGTCAAGGAGACAGGATCAAGGCATACAAAGCAGTGCTGTTTGATATGTGAAGGTAGTTGAGACGCTGTGCTTGTAGATTATCTCTTTATAATTAGACTATGAAGAAATGCCTTCGATCCTCTGACTAACGATATTGATTTTTTAAATTTGAGCGATGAGGAGCTATCTAAATAGATATGAGCGGATTCTTTTTATGTATCGATTTTTTATCGGTTAAGACGATTAAGAAAAATCGTTATTAGATCTAATCTAAATTAGCGGTTTTAAGCAGTTGCTACACAAAGCGCTTTCTCGAGATCAATCTTAGTTAAAAGGCTGCCTTCAGAGCCTCTGATTTCTAAAAGATCGAAATCCTTTTCTTTAATCAAAAAGGCAGCGTTCAAGGCCAGATCTCTTGAGGGATAGGCCATCGATATTTTCTGGACAGGACGCCTCGTGCGTATGTCTTGATAGCGAATGCAAAATGTCTCTGACATGGCTTTCACACCTGTGAAGGAACTCTGTTTTGATTGTGTCAAATCAGAGACAATGCACAAGTGCTCAAAGACCATATATCCAGAGAATTTCAAAACTATAGACTTTGAAAAAAGAGCAAACCCTAAATACTTATTATCTTCAGATACTTATTTGCGTTGCAAAAATACAACACCCTTGCAGTTTTCTCAATGAAAAAGTGTATATAATTATTTGTTGACGTTATTCTCAATCGCATTTGCTAAAAGCCCCGCTGACATTGCGATCAATTAGCAGTGGTTACGATGAGCCAAGTCATGAGGGATGGCTTGGCTTTTTCTTTTTTTCATCCCATGTCTGAAGAATAATAAAAAATGCCGGCACAAGCACAACAGCTAGGCAGGTTGAGGAAATCATCCCAGTAAAAACACTTACGCCGAGAGAGCGCCGCGCATTAGCCCCTGCTCCAGAGGCGATAACAAGTGGAACGACACCTAATATAAAGGCGATTGAAGTCATTAAGATAGGACGAAAACGGATACGGGCCGCTTCAATGGCTGCTTCAATTATTGGTTTACCGTGCAAAAGTCTAATTTCTCGTGCGACTTCAACAATCAATATTCCATTCTTCGCTGAAAGCGCGATCAATAACATCAGGCCAATCTGAACATAGAGATTATTATCTACCCCGAGCGCCGTTAAAGTCAGCGCAGGGCCAACAAGTCCCAAAGGCACAACAGAAATGACGGCAAGTGGAAGGATCCAGCTTTCATATTGGCCAGCTAAGACCAGATAAACAAGCAACACAGACATCGCAAAGGCATAATAGAGAAGGTTGCCTGTAATCTTTTCTTGATATGCCATTGTGGTCCACTCGAAGCCCACATCATTTGGTAAAGCTTTCTGAGCGATGTTTTCCATTTCGCGTATCGCGTCTCCGGAACTAAAACCCTTTGCCGCTCCGCCGACAATGATCGCAGAAGGATAAAGATTATAGAGAGTGATTAGCGCTGGCGCGCTAGAGGGGGCTAAATGGGCGAGGGTCTCTATGGGGATCATTTTGCCATCTTGGCTGCGAACATAAAGCTTGAGAAGATCTTCTGGTTGCAGACGATATTGCGAGTCTGCTTGCACATAGACCTGAAGAACTTGGCCGTACTTGTTAAACTGGTTCACATAACTGGAGCCCACATAGGATGTCAGCGTAGAGAGTACGTCTCCAACAGAGACTTTCAATGATTCAGCCTGGACGCGATCAATTGATAATTCAACATGCGGCGCATAGGGTTTATAAGTTGTATTGACGCGCTGCAGAGATGGCTCACGCTTCGTTTCAGTCATCAAAGCATCAGTTGCGCGGCCTAACTTGGCGTAATCAAAGCTGCCGCCAAGTAAGTTAACCTGCATCTGGAAGCCGCCGGCATTGCCAATGCCCTGAATTGGCGGGGGCGGCAGCAATAATCCACGACCATCAGGCAGTGTATTCATTTTCTTTTGCAATCCGGTCATTAGACTGAGTAAATCCTCGCCTTTGTGTTTTTGCCGGTTCGCGAATTCGTCAAAAATAACGAAGTTGACGCCAACATTTGAGCGGATGGCGTTGTTCTCAACCACTGAAATACCAGCGATCGTCAAAACATCTTTTACCCCAGGAGTATGAAGAGCCAGATCTGTTGCATGACTAAGGGCGTCGACTGTGCGACCTAAGGTGGCGCCCTCAGGCAATTGGACAGCTGTGATTCCATAGCCTTGATCTTCAATAGGGATGAAGGCTGTAGGAAGTCGATCAATACCTAAAATGCCGCCCAGAGAAAAAAGCAAGCCGACGATGACAACCTTCTGGGCGCGCGCAGCTGTCCATGTGACAAACATAATGTAGTAGCGCTCACAGTAATCATAAGCCTTGTTGAAAGCCTTATAAAATGTATTTCTCTTTTCAAGAGGAACTGGTGTTTCAAGCCATAGGGCGCACTGTGTTGGTTTCAACGTGGCTGCGTTCACCGCGCTAATCAGCGCAGTGGTTGCAATAACCACGGCGAATTGCGCCAACATTTTACCGGTTAGACCCGGCAGGAAAGCTGCTGGGAGGAAAACCGCCATCAAGACCAAGGTAATCCCGATGATTGGTCCGAAGAGTTCACCCATTGCGCGGACAGATGCGTCATGAGGGGTTAGTCCCTCTTCGATATATTTACTGACGCCTTCAACAATCACGATAGCGTCATCGACAACAATACCAATGGCGAGAACAATACCAAATAAAGTTGAGAGATTGACTGAATATCCTAAGGAATACATGCCAACAAAGGTGCCAATAATTGTAACCGGAACAGTTGTCGCAGGAACAAGAGTAGCGCGGAAATTTTGTAAAAAAATTAGAATAACAACTAAAACAAGAAAACCGGCCTCATAAAGAGTTTCGTAGACCTCATTAATTGACTCTTTAATAAAACCAGTGGTGTCGAATGGAATACGGTGTTGCATATCTGTAGGAAAGTGTTTTGCAAGCTCCTCCATTTTTTTTTCAACCGCCTTGCCAACCTGTAATGAATTAGCTTCTGGCGTTTGATATATGGCGACGCATCCTGCGGGTTTGTCATTGATCTTGCATTGCTGAGAATAGGTCTGAGAGCCCAGTTCGACGCGGGCGATATCTTTAATGCGGACGAGACGCCCGCCGTCATTATTTTGAGCCTTTACGATGATTTCAGAAAATTGAGCCGGGTCGTCAAAACGCGAGAGTATATCAACAGTGTATTGAAAATTCTGATCTGCTGGCGCCGGCGGCATGCCGGCTTGGCCTGCTGCAACGAGTTGGCTCTGCTGGTTGATGGCTTTGATAACATCCTGCGGCACAAGACCGAATGAATAGAGTTTTCGTGGATCCATCCAAACGCGCATGGCGTATTTAGAAGCGCCAAAAACTGTTACGTTAGCCACACCTGGTAAGCGCGCCAATTCATTGACAATATTGATTGTAGCGTAATTGCTTAGGAAAGATGAATCATAGGTTGCGCCTGGCGACTCCAGCGTGATGACCTCCAGCATTGCTGTGGAGCGTTTCATCACTGTGATGCCTTGGGACTGCACGGGCATTGGAAGTTGTGCAAGCGCATTCGAGACGCGATTTTGTACACGCACCTGCGCCTGATCTGGATCGACGCCTATCTTGAATGTAACGATTAGCTGATAGGTTCCATCTGCTGCAGCGGTAGATTGCATGTAAAGCATACCATCGACGCCATTGACTTGTAATTCTATCGGCAGCGCAACAGTATCGACGATGGTTTGTGGGCTGGCTCCGGGATAGCGAGCTGTCACCATCACCGTCGGAGGAACAATGTTGGGGTATTGAGAGACCGGAAGACTAAATACGGCGACAATACCCAAAACGACCATAACAATTGATAGGACGTTGGCCAGGACAGGATGTTCGATAAAAAATTTCGACAGCATAGGTCCTAGTCCTTACTCGTCTATAGCAACGAGTTTGGGATTAACTTTTGAACCAGGCGCTGCAAGCCATAGATCGCCAACAACAACATGGTCATTAGCGCTCAGTCCAGAAATGATGACCCTTGAGCTGTCAACAAGATTACCCAGATACACTGTGCGCTTTTCAACAATATTATCGGCATTCACCACAAGAACGTAACGACCTGTCTGATCGGTGAGGATTGCGCGATCGGGTATGAGTAAGGCGCCCGGATTGGTTTTACCCTTGGGGATGCGAATACGTAGGAAAAAGCCAGGCAGAATTGCGCGGTCGGGATTATCAAGCACGCCTCTCAGAAACAGTGTGCCTGTTTTTGTATCAATTGCCGGCGCCACATATTGTAGATGTCCGTGGAAGGGAAAGGCGTTGTTATCTATGATGCCGACGTCGATTGGTATGCTCATTAACGTTGCATAATTGATTGACCCAAGATTTTTGCGGATCGCAAGTACTTCTTGCTCACTCAGATTGGCGACAGCGTAAATGGGGTTGATTTGTAAAATTTCTGCGAGTACTGAGCGTTGTCCAGTGCCGCCAACCAATGCTCCAGGATAGAGATAGGTATTGCTCATCAGGCCGTCGAAGGGCGCGCGGACTTCTGTATAACTCAAATTGAGTTTGGCGATTTCTTCTTGTGCGCGCAGACCGGCAAGAGTGGCCTCTGCTTTCTTGGCTTCAAAAACCCATCTATCAACTCGGACTTGTGAGGAAGCGCCTAACTCTCTAAGTGAGGCGTAGCGATTGGCCTCCAGGCGGGCTAAATCAAGCGCGGCTTGTTCAGCAAGGATCTGCGCCTGTGTTTGAGCTAATTGCGCCTTATATTGCTCCTGCTGGATGGTGAAGAGTAGATCGCCCTTTTTAACAATCTGGCCATCCTTGAAATGAACTTGTTGGAGATAACCCTCAACTCTCGCGACGAGATCGACATGGTTCGGCGACTGTGCGTTACCAGTTAATTCAACATACTCATCGACTTTTTGTTTTTTTGGTAAGGCAACCAGTATCGTTGGGGCATCCGGCGTATCCGATTTCGCAGCATTTGTAGGAGTTGCTTTTTTATCGTCTCCTGCTCCTGCGACATGTAGTGTTTTGTCTTTGCGGGTAGTTTGACTTACATCGACGGCGGCTGCGCAGGCGTTGAAGGAGATCAGCGCAAGCAAAGCGCTTCCTAGCGCTACAGACAATCGCAGAGATTTCGTTGTTTTCATCAACGTCTATTGTCCCTTAACAATATACTCTATCCATATACACACGTGCGATCGTCCTGATTCACGTTCACCAATCTGGCCAGCGAATTAAAGGCCCAACATCTTCTGGAGCAGGGAGCTGATCCGTGCTCTGCTCTGGGCGAGAACCCTCTGGCCCCATAATGTCACCCCAATCTGTTCGGGCTCTCATTTCCTGTGCGACAGTTTCTGGCACAAAAGGCTTTCCTTCTCGGATTTGCCAGCCTCCGCCAAGCGAGCGATAAATCATTACAAGTCCTTTTGAGACATTTCCCGCTGCAGTCGCCTGGCTGGTTTCGGTGTTATAAACATACTGCTGAGCATTCAGCATGGTAGTGAAATCTCGCGACCCTAGCTCATATTCAATTAATCCGATTTTGACTGCTTCTTGTGCTTCAGTAACGCCTTTCTTGAGAAAAGCGGATTCTGTTTGTGATAATCGAAAAGTATAAATACCATTTTCAACTTCTTGCTGCGCCTTTAAAACGCTATTTTGATAATCAATGAGATATTGCTGAAGCTTAGCATCTTGGAGTCGGACATTATTAGTTATTTGACCATAATTCATTACATTCCATTTGAATGAAGGCCCAACAGCAAAAGCGCGGCCAATAGGCGATACGACTTCACCCAGATAATGCCCATTAGTATCACTCGCGACACCGCCAAAATTACCTGTGATGCTAATAGCGGGTAAAAGTTCGGACTTCGCAACGCCAATTTGTGCGCTCTGCGCCATTGCGCGTAATTCAGCGGCGCGAATATCAGGCCGCCGACGTAATAAATCCGCTGGAAGACCTAATGAAATTTTCCCATAGGGCTGCGGAATTTTTCCTGTCGAGCGCGCAAGGAGAAAGTCGAGAGATTGGGGAGGCATGCCTAATAGCACTCTAAGCGCGTTTAATCCTGTATTAAGTTGGATCTGGAGGCGAGGGATTGAAGCCTCTGTCGTCGCTAAAATATTTTTAGCTTGGTGCATATCAAGTTGCGACTCTGCGCCGCCTTCATAGCGCGTACGAGTGATGTTTACGACAGCGCGCTGGCGTGTAACATTTGCTTGAGCAATCGCGATCTGTCTTTCAAGAACGCGGATCCCGATATAGGTAGTAGCGACGTCGCCTAGCAATGTGACCAAAACATCATCATAGGATGCGATAGTAGATAGAAAGGCGGCGTCTTTAGACTCAACTCCGCGCCTGAATTTACCCCAGATATCAATTTCCCATGCCGCTTGAATGCTCAAGGCGTCAAGCCAAAAAGTATTAAGCGAATTAGATGCGCCGCCGGCTCCAAGCGGCACGGCCTGACTCATGCGTTCATTATGAATGAACCCCTGTCCTTGTTGTGTCTGCGGAAAGAGCTGGCCGATACTTACGCCTAATTCCGCTCGGGCTTGGAGCACGCGTGTTCCTGCGCTCATCAGAGTTAGATTTTGCTCGCACGCAATTTCAATGAGCCTGTTAAGAACCGGATCGTGAAAAACATGCCACCAGGCTCGATGATCGGTTGATTGCCTGCTAGATCTTTCACCCCAGTCTAGCCATTTGCGAGCGACTGGCGCCTCTGGCGCTTGGTAATCCGGTCCGACCATAATGCATCCCGGCAAAATGAGAGCGCCGAAGACGGGTAGCAGAATTAAAAATCGAAAAGACCAGGGCTTCGGGGAAACACTCATGTCGCAAGGCGCGCCCGACCAGACAGTCCCGGTGCGTCGCGTAGCGTTAAGGAGCTAGCAGCTAGGGGTGCAATGAGCGTGCGGAGTAAAAAACAATTGATCCAACGCATGAGCGTTCGGGCCACCTTCTACATAATCTCTATAGGATTTAAAGCAATGATATCATTTGAGATATGAGGGAATTAAGAGTGAATCGAAGCCTATGAATAATTATGCACAAGTAAGACTCGCCATGAGGGGGTAGAAAACTCAAAAAGGTCATTAAGGGCTGGTGATGAGCTTGGAAACACAACAGACGTCGTTGGTAGTTATTCTTGTTATTTGAGGCTAGGGCAGGGAACAGTTGGCAAAAAGTCTAAGGGAGATAAAGAGCTTGCTTCTCGACATATCCTAAGAGCTTTAGTGAGATTAACTCCAAGCCATGGCAACATTTTTGATTTATCCACTACAATTTTAATTTCATAAATTAAGCGTCAAGCGCTTCAACGGGCTCAATACCCATACTTCAGGGAGGACCACTTTTCAGGGGGGAAGACCATATCTCAGATAGGCTATGGCCTCCTTTCAATAGTGCGTAGATCTGATATCTTTCGGATTGATAGAGGTGTGTATAGTTCATGGTGCTTCTTCGACTGCCAGGTCAAGGGAACTGAGACTTTACGTATTCTCAGTTACCTCAACAAATTGACCGAAGTCGCACTTCGAAGTTGAACCCAGGCAATCATATTGGTTGTATTAGATTGATTTATGCCAATCTAATATTATACCGTAAAATATTAACGCCCTTGTAACTGATCTTGCTCATTTAATTCATGCATAAATGCATAATTAGTTTTTGATCAACCGATATCGGAACAATTTTATGATAAGAGGCAATAGCCTCATGGCCAATAGCATTGCCTTGTGCATTAGCGTCTTTGTATAGTAAGCCAATTTTTGGCATTATCACTTTATTGATACATTGCGCTTGAACGACAAAAGAGGCTGAGCCAAAACTAATATCTTTCAAGTCTAGTTGTTTTATCGGCTTAATTATCAGGATTGCAGTGGTGCTATAGCCATCGTGTAATATGCTTTGCTCGTCGAGCAAGTAACTAGTTTCTTTGTCAATTTCAATTGGAAGCCATGAGGGTTCATTTGCTCGTGAAAACGAGAAAGCGCCCGACATAACAACAAAGAGTATTGCGCTATAAATATATTTCATAGCTTGCTCGAATTTTGAGTTTTTTCTGATTTTGGGACTACTCGTTTTTCAAATTTAATTTGAGAGGCCGAGAGGGCGACTGTGACGATCACAAGGGTCCATATTAATGCGTGAAAGAAATCCTGTTTACAATCGACCATCTCCCGCCCCAAATATGCATATAAAATAGGCATTAAACGACTATTAATTAAACATCTTGGCTAAAATATAGACTTATTAAGCGGATCTGGTAAGAACCACATCAGGCCTGTCTGTGGGCCAGCATTGGGGCCAGTTAAGTTAATGAAGGGAAGCTCGCGGTGGGAGTTGATTGGGTAACTTTGAAGACCGCTTTTATTTCATACACAAGAAGAAAGCTTGATGGTTGCATTATTGTCGACTGGGCAGAATTTAGCTTTCTTTGCATCAAAATATGGATCAGAGGCCGGACGGCTGACGTCAAAGAATTGCATAACACTCTGGCGCCAGTCTTCTTGAAGCTTTTGGATCTATGTCCCCATCGCCTCAGCACATATTTCTAGTGCTGGAGTGCTGCTTATGACAATTTCTACTTATGCGCGGTCTGGTTCTATTATAAGAAACGGCCATTTGCAGCTGTCTATTTCTTTAGATCATTCAGAGACAGGTACGCTTCAATCGCAGATCTTCAATCAATTGCGCGACTTGATTTTAAGCGGCCATCTAAAAGGAAAAGACCCTCTACCGACAACGCGGGAGCTCAGCGCCCAGCTAAATGTTTCGCGTAATACCGCTATTTTAGCTTACGATCGACTTATCAGTGAAGGCTATATCTGTACAAAGCCGAATGTTGGAACTTATGTTTCGCCAGACCTACCAGATACGGCTTTATTATCCTTGCGCCTAGACAGCGAGGCGATGTCAGATTTATCAACACCAGCTGAAAAAAATCAGAAAAAGCTTGACCATTTTCGAACGCATCAGCTAGCAAAACCAGAGCGAGGGCGCTTAGCAGTTGATTTTTGGGTGGGGAGACCTGATGCCCGCTCTTTCCCACACAAGGCATGGGCGCAATTTGTTAAAAATCGACTAAAAAATTCTGGTAATCACTTAACTACTTATAGCGATCCCGCAGGTTTATTAGAATTACGTCAAGCTATTGCCAAACATCTCGCGCCTGCACGTGGTGTTATTGTAGACCCTGACCAGATTATTATTGTCAGCGGATGTCAAGATGGTTTTAATTTAACAAGTAGATTGCTGATCAGGCCGGGGACAACCGCAATTATTGAGTCACCTAGCTATCAAGGCGCGGCCTTTGTCTTTGAGAATCTTGGGGCGACATTATACCCAGTCTCAGTTGATCGAGAGGGGTTAAAGGTTGATGAATTACCAGCCTTAAAATGTGCATTAGCCTATGTTACGCCCTCGCATCAATATCCTACAGGAGCAACGCTAAGTCTCCAGCGTCGGATTGCATTACTTTCCTGGGCAACACAACAAGACGCTTATATTCTTGAAGATGATTACGATAGCGATTTTCGTTTTGTTGGTTCGCCGCTTACAGCTCTAAAAGGTCTCGATAGCCATGAGAGGGTAATATACCTTGGCACATTCTCAAAATGCATGGGACCAGGCTTACGGCTAGGCTATGTCGTTGTGCCAAGACGTTTGGTTGATAGCTTTAAGCGTATGAAGATGCTGATGAATAATGGAGAAGGGTGGCTAGAACAGGCAGCAATGGCCGATTTTATGAATAGTGGTGAATTTATCAGACATTTAAGACGCATTCGGCATCTATACAGAGAACGAAGAGATGCTTTGATTTTCTCCTTAAAAAAGCATTTTGGGAATTGCGAGATTTATGGCGATCAAGCTGGGATGCATTTAGTCTGGAAATTAAGTAAGTCATATCCAAGTGCAAAGGAGGTTGAGGAAAAAGGTTTTAATGTGGGTGTTGGCGTTTGTTCACTAGCTACAGGTTCTGCATTATGCTTTGGCTCTGAAGAAGAGGAGCGCTTATTAATGCTTGGATTTGCTGCATTAACAGTGGAGGAAATTGAGGACGGTGTGAGGCGATTGGCAATTACTTTGAGGAACTAGTATATACTTACTCTCATAATGGTCAGAACTTGATAAATGATAGGCTGTATTCTCCATGCATTACGTCGTGATGTCGAGCGCGCCATTTTAAAAATCAATATTGATTTTTTTATGTTATAAAATATGTTTCTTAATGATTATATGGGACTTGTCTAACTTTATGTTAGCGGTGATTGCATGCTAAATTTTACATTTGAGCAAATATTCAATTGGCTTTCTACTGACGTAGCCCAGCGCCACATCACTAATCTTTCGCTAATTATGGCATGGGGAGATGCAATATCTGTCATCATTGCAACCTATAGCAAGACAATAATTTCTTTGCGGCTTAGTTTGATGTTTAATAATATTTTTGGAATGCTTTCAGGTTTGACAAGTGGTGCACTGCCTACAATTTTTAAGCATGTTATCAATTTTCCTTTGAATTATATAAGATATAAACAGATTAAAAGACTTATTGAGAATGTAAATGATTCAGATAAAAAAGAAATTAATTTTGAGTGGCTAAAACCCTTTATGCATCCAATAGGTCATTATAAGGGTGATTTTGTTTTTCATAATGAGGAAATTGCTGACAAGGCATATGTGCTTGTAGATGGTGAAGTAGAAATTTTGGAAAGAAAAGTCATATTGAAGTCTGGGGAGATATTTGGTGAATTGGCTTTGTTTACAGGTAGTGGTAAAAGAACGGCGTCAGCTTTATGCTTAACAAATGTAAGGCTACTCTATATTAGTTATCATGATTTGGAGCAACTTTATTTTCAAAATCCTGAATTTGGTTTTCATCTAATTAAGTTGATTGTTCGTAGGTCTGAAGCTACGCGTTTAGCGCTTATGCACGGATATTGAGAATTGGGAGTTTTGAAAGAGCATATATGCTATTTATAATTCAAATACCTATTATTATAATATGTTCCTTGTCTCAATTTTTAAAGCACATATATTATCCTAAAAGTATTTAGATATCTTAATATTATTCCCAAGATATATTTGGAGATATGGTGATTCTTATCAAGATTTATATTGATCTTTACCATATTTTTGGACTCAAGATTTAAGATCTGAGTTGCAAAACAGCACTCGTTAAAAGATATCTTCCTATCGGCCCTTATACGACCCTTTGCCTGTGAAAAAATTGAAAAGAGGAAGAAAAATGACCAGTCTAGGTAACTATACGCCTCCAAAGGTTTGGAGCTGGGCAAAGCCTAATGGTGGTAATTTTGCCAGCATCAACAGACCGATCTCCGGGTCGACCCATAACAAGAAGCTACCCGTTGGTCGCCATCCATTGCAACTTTATTCCATGGGGACTCCAAACGGAGTAAAAGTTACGATCCTGCTTGAAGAGTTACTTACTGCTGGCTTCATAGGCGCAGAATATGACGCATGGTTGATCAAAATTAACGACGGTGATCAATTTGGCTCAGGTTTTGTGGAGATCAATCCAAATTCGAAGATTCCAGCACTCCTCGACCGTAGCGGCCATACTTCAATCCGTGTCTTTGAGTCAGGCTCTATTCTTCTTTACTTAGCCGAAAAGTTTGGCTCCTTTCTGCCAAAGGATATCTCTGCCCGTACAGAAACTTTAAATTGGCTGTTCTGGCAAATGGGTAGTGCGCCTTATCTAGGTGGCGGTTTCGGACATTTTTATGCCTATGCTCCAACCAAGATCGAATATGCGATCGACCGCTTTGCTATGGAAGTAAAACGCCAGCTCGACGTTATTGAACGACGTTTAGCCATATCCGAGTATCTGGCTGGTCCAGACTATAGCATTGCCGATATCGCGGTATTCCCCTGGTACGGCGGGCTGGTGAAGGGCTGGCAATATGATGCGGCGGAATTTCTCAGCGTTCAGGATTATCCTAATGTTCGGCGGTGGGCGGATAGGATCCTTGAGCGGCCAGCTGTTCAACGTGGGCGTATGGTCAACCGCACCTGGGGAGAGCCATCTGAACAACTGCATGAGCGCCACGATGCAAGTGATTTCGATACAAAGACACAAGGCAAAGTCGGCCAACATTCTCGTAAACATAAATGACTCTTGCCAAGCTGCGAATGACTTTGAATCTCTAGTCACTGCAATCGAGAGAAAATCTTCTCAGTTCATATGACTAATTAGCCGCTGAGATAGCAGAGCGCGCCCGCAATGTATCATCATCTAATTCAGTAAGACTAATTTTCTTGGTTACGATGTGTATTTCAACGTAGTGAACATGCCGGAGTGCATGTGGTAGGCGAGATGGCAATGAAAAGCCCAAGATCCTGGGTTGTCGGCGTCAAAAGCAATGACAACGCGTTTTTTGGGAGGTACGAGTATCGTGTCGCGAATAGCGCCGGATATGCGCATATTATCTATTTCAACAACTTGGAATCGGTGTCCATGAAGGTGCATGGGATGTGGCATCATGGTGCGATTTGTGAGTATAAGCTCAACCCTTTCGTTTTTAACAATAGGAAGTGGCGGGGAGTCTTGGGTCCATACAATATTGTTGATCGACCATACATAACTTGCCATGTCGCCAGTAAGATCAAGCGCATAGGTCCGATCAGCTTTGCGTGTTGAAAGTGGCGTTTTTGCTTTAAGGCGCATTTCAAGATCAAGATTTAAGGCAGGGGCTCTATTTTGCGCGGTTTCGTCTATTCTTGAGATAGTAGCATTGGGTTGCGCGAGGATAACGCCAGTTCGTTTTCGCTCACCCTCAAGAATAAAGAGCACAGGAAAAGCCTTTCCAGATCCTGGCAAGTCGATTATCAAATCAAGCCTCTGGCCAGCAACAATCGGGAAGCGTCGTCCCACAATAGGGTTAACGTCTTGTCCATCTACTGCAACCAGCTGCGCATCTATATCGCCCATGTCGACGTGAAAAGCGCTCATTGCAGCGCTGTTGATAATTCGCAGCAGAATACGTGCGTCTTTTTCAACATAAAAAACTTCTGGATCAGCCAGAGAGCGCTCATTGGCAAGATAGGCGTCATAGGTGACATCATTAAGATCTGCCATGTCGATATCTGTTGTCGGGGCTTGGTCAGTTGACATGTTATGGTTCATTGTCATGCCTTGATGCTCAGGCATATCGTGTCCCATGTCCATGTGCATCGTGTCTTCCGACATTGACATCTTGCTGTCTTTATTGCCGCTATTTTTGAGTTTAGCGAAAATTTCTTCTGCTGGCGTGAAGCTGAAATCTGAGAGCATTACAACAACTTCATGACGATCAGGATAATGCTTCGGATCACGAATGATCAATG
>Ga0214923_10005169_pt1 | contig 15307 bp, 10 predicted proteins | sample LL1510_MetaG_FD_177993 | JGI IMG/M metagenome (GOLD analysis project Ga0214923, IMG submission 177993) | Freshwater microbial communities from Lake Lanier, Atlanta, Georgia, United States - LL-1510 | ecosystem: Environmental > Aquatic > Freshwater > Lake | place: USA: Georgia | collected...
TTCTACCACTAAATTTATTGAAATTAGTAATGCTTATAATATCTTATCAGATGAAAATAAAAGAAAAGAGTATAATAATATTTTAAAAAATAATATATACAGTGATATAGATAATAAAAGTAATCCAGCATACAGTGATAATATTATTACAGATATGTTAAATAATTTAAAAAGTTTAATAAGAGATGATTATTATCAGAAAATATTATTAATTTTTGGTGATAAGATAATTAATACATTATTAGATAATAAAGAAAATTTATCATTTAATTCGTTAATATTTAATCATAATTTTTTAGATATAGATATAACAGTTAATTATACTTTAGAGGAGGTTATAAATTTAAAAGAGAAGATTATAACATATGATAGAAGAACGAGAGATATCTTTACTGAGAGTATTTTTCCTATAGATTACTATCAAAATTACAGCAATGAAGGTGAAGAAATTATATTAGGTAAAGATTATTATGTAAGGGGAGATATAAATATAAATATAAGTATAAAAAATAAAACATATTATGGATATACATATGAAATATTAAATACAGATTTATACACAACATTAAGGAAGAGAATAAAAAAGGATGGATATTTTTCAATAAAGTATATAAATGGAAAAAAATTAAAATTTAATATAAATGAATTAGAAAAAGAAAAAATAGATATTGGTTATATAATTAAAATACCAAATTTAGGATTATATTATCAGGATGAAAAAAGTAATAATATAAGCATTTCAAATTGCTTGATAAAACGAGGAAATCTTTTTTTGTTATATTAATGTAGTAATGGGGATTAAAAAGTTACATACATTTTTAAATAACAAAGGAATTTATAAAACATACCCATATCTTAATAATTTAATAGATGAATTAAATTTTGATAAAAGTAAAATAATTATAGGAATAGATGCTAATTTATTTTATTACAAGTATAGTCATTCTTATGACAATATGTTAATAGGTTTTTTTAATCAAATTTTAAAATTTTTATCATATGGATATTATCCATTATATATTTTTGATGGTGGAACTATGACAGAAAAAGAAAATACAAATTTATTAAGAACTAAAAAGAAGAATAATAATGAAATTAGATTAAACAAGATAGAAGAAGAATTAAATACATTAGAACATACAGAAGATAATTATGATTTACAAAATTTGATGTTATTAAAAAATAAGATAAAAAAAAATACGATTAAAATTTCAACAGATGAAATAAAAAAAATATTAGAATTATTAGATTTATTTAATATACCATATATATTTTCAGCTGGAGAAGGAGAATATTTAGCAGTACTATTAAACAATTATAAAATTATAGATTTATTTTTAACAGATGATACAGATCCAATACCAGCAGGGATAGATTATTTAATAAAATTTAGTAATAATATTGTTATGTTTTTAGACAAAAAAATAATATTAGAAAAATTAGAGCTAACAAAAGAACAATTATGTGATTTATCAATTTTATTGGGTTCAGATTATTCTGATATAAATTATTCTAAAACAATATTAAAACCCGATGAAATTTATGAACTGATAAAAAAATATGATAATATTGAAAATATATATAATAATATTTTTAATTTAAATTATGAAGATAAAGTTCATTTTTTTAATACAATAACTAAAATAAGAGAAATATATAATAAATCTCCACAATATGAAAAGAAACTAATTATTGAACCTGATTCAATTATTGATAATTATAATATTATTTCTATGCATAAAAATATTGATTATTTTAGTAATGTTATGTTAGAATATTGGGATGAATTAATAAATATATTAAAAAATGATTATGATGAAAAAAAAGTTAATAATTATAAAATAAATATTATTAACTTTATTAATTCAAAAAAAATTAATATTAAAAATATTATTAAATTTCTAAAATTTAATATTAATGATATAACTACTGATGAAATTACTAATATAATTTCAAATTTTGATTTTATTATAAATAAATAAATATATTTTATTTAGTTTTTTTTACTACTGGTGTCACTGTAGATTTTTTTTCAGAAACAACTTCAACAACTTGTTTCACTTCTTGTTTTACTTCTTCTTGTTTTGGATATAATCTTGCCACATAACTTTGAATATTGTAAAAATTTAATCCTTGTTTATCTTTAGTAGATGTAGAACTGTTGATTAATTTAACTTCTTGAGATGATAATAGTAATGCCTTTGATAAACTATCATTTACTCTTAAGAGTCTTTTATCATTATTATCAAACAACGAATTATCCTTAATATAGCTATATAACTTTTGAGTTACAGTTGGTCTTGTAACACATTCATCTTCACCTAGCTTCAATAATGCTCTAAGTGTTGAAGGAACAAAACATGGTTTACCAAAACCAGTTGGGGATCTTGGATTTGTATTTTGTCTTCTTCCTTTATTCATTTTTTGTAGTTGTTTACTAGTAAGTTTATAATGCTTTTTCAAATTAGATCGTAAAACTGACAAACTTTCTTGAATAACTGCAAGTTCATTTTGTAATTCAAGATATGATGTATAAGTTAAATTATCCTTTGAATCTGCTTCAACTGTTTCTGTTTTAGCAACTGTATTAACTTTTTCTGCTTGTGTTTCTAAAACAGTATTAACTTTTTCCGGAACTAGTTCAGATACAGTTGGAGTAGATTTTGATTTTTTAGAAGATTTAGACATTATATATTAGTAATAGCTAAATAAAATTTTAAATTGTTTTTACATTATTAAGGTCATAAAAATTGATGATTATATTTTAAGAATATAAATATATAAAATAATATATGAGTTTAATAACAAATAATTCAGAATCTTTATTAATAAAAAAATTAATAAATTATTTAGATACTTATAATTTATTATATGATACTACAAAAAAATTAATTTATAATAATAAAGAGAATAAGAAAGTAGAATCTAAAAATATATTAATAGTTAATAATGATAATGATAATTCTGATAATGATGAATGTGAAAAAAATAAAAAAAAAACAAGTGAAAAATTATTTAATATAACAACAGAATATGAAAACTTAATTAATACAATTAATAATATAATATTAGATGATAATAAAACTAAAGCTTTTGAATACATAAATATTATTGAAAAAAATATATATAATAACTTAATAACAGAAATATTAATGAATAGTCCTGAAACTGATATATTTTTAGTAGATTTTAAAAATATTAAAACAAGTTTATATCCATATCAAATTAATAATATTAATTGGATGTTAAATATTGAAAATAAAAATTATACCGATGAATTCAAAGAAATAAAAGATAAAATAATATTTAAAGGTGGTGGATTATTTGATGAAGTAGGAATGGGTAAAACATTACAAATAATTACCTTAATTAATAATAATAAATCAAAATATAATTTATATAATAAGAATAATAAATTATACAGTAAAGCAACATTAATTATAGTACCAAATCATTTATGTGGACAATGGTTAAGAGAGTTTGAAAATCATTTAATAAAACCTTTAAAGATAATACAACTTTTAACTAAAAAACATTATAATAAATATAGATATTATGATATTATAAATGCTGATATAATAATAGTATCAGCAAATTTCTTTACAAATTGTAAATTAAATCAACATGAGAAGAAAGATGAATTATTTAATATTGTTGATATTTTTACAACAGATGTAAATATTTTTAGTATATATTGGCATAGAGTAGTAATTGATGAATTTCATGAAATTGAAGATAGTAATTTATTTTTAAAGTTAAAATATTTAGAATCGGATTATAGATGGATTATATCTGGTACACCTTTTAAAGAATGTCAAATAGGGGATAAATTTTCAAATACATCATTATCAAAGATTATTGATTATTTAACATACGAACATAATATGGTAAATAAGATAAATTTTACATATTTAGATTATTATAATTATTTTAAGAATCATTTTAGTAGAAATACCCATATCAAGAATATGAATAATCTTAAATTACCATCAATTATAGAAGAAAATGTATGGCTTTCATTTTCAGATACTGAAAGAATGATTTATAATGCTTATTTAGCAGATCCAAATAATAACGAATATGATGTATTTTTACGACAAATATGTTGTCATCCAACTTTATCAGAGAAAATTAGAGATAATATAAAATCAATGGATTCTTTATCTGATATGAAAGAACATATGAAAAATATATATTTTAAAGACTATGATAAATCAAATGAAAATTATTTGGAATGTTTAGCTAGAATTGATAAATTAACAAATGATATAACAGAATTAAAAGAAAAAAGTAAAACTGATTTATTACAATATCAATATTTAAATGAAGATCTGGATAAAGCTAAAATTAGATTAGTTGAATTTCAAAAAATAAAAGATGGTAAAGAAAAAACATTATTATATTATAAAAATTTCTTAGACTTAATATCAGATGAAACAAAGATAAAAGAACAAGAATGTCCTATATGTTTAGATAAAATTGAAGAAGATACGGGTATAACTATTTGTGCACATATTTATCATTATAGTTGTATTAGTTTAATTATAAAAGATTCTATATCATCTGGCACACCAAGTGAATGTCCTAATTGTAGGAAGAAATTAGAAATGGATAAGATATTTTTAATTTCAGGTAAAAAATCAAAGGACATTGATGTATTAGGAACTAAATTAGCTTATTTAATAAATTATATTAAAAATACAAAACAAAAGTATAGAATTATATTTTCACAGTGGGATTATTTATTAAAAGAGGTTGGTAAAGTATTAGATACAAATAATATTAAACATTTGTATTGTCAAGGAAATGTATATCAAAAAGACAAAGTATTAAAAATATTTAATAGTAAGGATATTGAAAATAATGAATATAGGATTATTATGTTATCATCAGAAAGTACTGTTTCAGGTTCTAATTTAAATAATGCTGAAGAAGTTATATTTTTAGATCCAATTTATGGTGATAAACAATACAGAGCAAATACAGAAAATCAAGCAATTGGGAGAGTTAGAAGATTAGGGAATAAGTTTAAAGAAATCAATGTATTAAGATTATTAATTAAAGATTCAATTGAAGAAATTATATTCAAAAAATAAATTATATTTTTATAATTAAACTTATCTAAATTTATAAAAATATTTTTATAAATAATGAGAAAAAAGAAAATTATTATTCAAAATATTTTTTCAGAACAAAATGAAAATATTGATGAAGATTATACTCTTTCAGGGTTAAATAAAGAATTAAATTCTGATATTTATTTCAAATATAAAAATAATAAAGTAGTTATAGTTAAAGAAACATCTGATAGTTCTAAAACAGATAATTCAAAAACAGATAGTACTGATATACCAAGTTCAGAATCAGTTAATAAAAATGAAGTTTTAGATACTGATATAATTGATATAAAGTCTCTATATGGTAAAGAAATTTATTATTATAATATGTTAGAAAAATTCTTTCAAAATCAACCTGATACTGAGATTAAAAGAATGATAGATATTATAAATGGTAGTAATACAGTATCATTAAGATTTTTAGATTGGTTTGTTACTAGATATTGTTATTTATATAAATTATCAATTAGTATTAATACACCATATAATAAAGAAAATAACTTTAATATTAATATAAGTTATAAAGCTCAATTAAAGTCTTATAAAAAAAAATATTTTGATCCATTTAGAAGAAAGAAAAAATTCTTTTTTATTATTGAAAAAAATAATAATAAATTAATTATTTTAACAACTATAGGACAACTTAATTTCTTTAGATGGGCTATATCGAATGATGTTATTAATTATACAGAAACTAACTATAAAAATATAATTGTTAAATTTAATCATGTTAATACTTACTTTAAAAAAAATAAATTAATACTTGATGAAGATACATCAAATGATGATTCTAAAGACTCTAAAAAAAATAATATTCCTTCAGTAGTTAGAAATATTATGCTTGAATTATAATTATTATATTATAATTATTATATAATAATTATAAATTTATATTTTTATTTATTCTTAACAGGTGCTTTCTTTTTAGGTGCTGGTTTTATTGTTTCTGTAGTAATTTTAGATTTTGTAGGTGTTTTTGTTTTAGTTTTTTTATTACTTGTTGATATAAAAATATTATCAGTAGTTTGTGTATTTTCAGTATTATTTACCTCTTCACAAGTTTCTTCAGTTTTTACTGTTAAAGGACAATTATAAAATTCTTCCTTAGGTGATACTTCTGTAGCTCCATAATCACATTCTAAATCTTCAGCAATGATATCATTAATTTTAGAAGGAGTAAATTTATAATTATCATTAACTGATCTTTTAAATTGTGATGTATCTATAGGAGTATTAACTTCAATATTATGACAAAAATATTTAATACCACATTTATTATCATTTTTATAAAGGTTAAGACTATTAATTTCTAGTAAAAATCTTATTTTATCTTCTGATGAAAATTTATGTTGACATAACTCTGTAATATTTGTTTTTTTTTTATTTAAATTTATTTTAATTTTATCATCTAGTCTAATTTTAAAATAATATTTTTTTGAATTACTATCTAATTTTATTAAAGTAGAATAATCTAATTTTCCATTTATTTCATCAAATAAATCAGATAATTCTTCATTAGATAATAAATTATCTAATATTTGAATTGATCTATCATCAATTTTTTCAAATAAATTTTTAGTTTTATCATCAAGTTCAACTTTAATATATTTCATTTCAGAATTTAAATCAAGAATATTTAAATAATCTGTTTCAATATAAAAAGTATTATTATCATAACTAAGTTGAGCCCAGAATAAAGGTTTTTTTGTTTTATCTAATAATTCAAATACATTATTACTATTATAATTAAATTTTTCTAAATCATAATCGTTTTCATTTGTTCCAATAATTAAACTAGTTGTAATCATATTTTAATATATATATTCTAATCTCTAAATATATTTATATAAAAATCTATCTATTTCTTCTTAAGTGGAGTCTTGGAAACAACTTGCTTACCTTTAGAAACAGGTTTTACTTCTACTTCATCAGAGTCAGAGCCAGAGCCATCTGATTCTTCAGATTCTTCAGATTCAGATTCTTCAACAACAACCGTTTTAGTTTGTTTCTTCTCTTCTTTTACTGGTTCTGCTTTCTTTGGTTCTTCTTTCTTTGAAACAATAGTATTAGTATCCATAATAGGATCTGGTTTGATAAGAAGTTTATCTACTTCTGAAGTAGATTTGCTCTTACCAAAAGAATATTTAGTATAAACATTCTTAACAGAGTTATCGTTGTTGTAAGGAAGTTGAATAATCTCCATTTGAAGAGCTTGAAATTGAATACCCATCTTTCTCTTGCCATTCTCATCTTTATTTCTAGCAGCCCATACTCTGTATGGCTTGATAATGAATCTTACATAGCAGTTTCCTCTGTAATGTGGATCCAAGTCTTCACCAGTTCTAACATCAACTTCAGTAGGTTCTCCACCAAGTTTTTCTAGGATTTGTTCGTCTTCTTCGGTTAGCTCAGCCTTTTCAAGAATTTTCTTTACATTGTCATCAAAAGAAGACAATTTACGAACATAAATCTTAGTGCATAATTCTTTTCTCTCTTCAATATCAGTATAGCTGAAAACTTTCTTAACTGTATTTTCATTATTGTCTTTTACATTAAGAGTAAAAACCAATCCTTCAAGATTCTTCTTATCCTTATTCTTCTTAAGAGCTTCTCGAATAGCTTTAGAGACAATGCCAGCATTATCTCTTTCAAGTCTAAGACCAGATTCTTTATAATAATAACTGTATGTAGTATTAAATTTAATCTTTGTATAAGCTTCCTTCGGCCCTTTAGATTCATCTTGCATGAGTTCATCATCGTCAGCCAATGGAACTTTTACAGATTTAGTAGAAGTGTATAACTTTGCATATCTAAGTAGAAATTCTTCAATATTATTATCAACATAAGTATCATAAGCACCAATTATTTCTTTAACAATATTACAGTTAGGTTGATCTTTAGGGTACTCTAATTTTAAAAAGTTTCTCTGATCTGGAGAATAATATTTACTTGAAGCAAATTTACTATATTGATGGAACATGAAAGGTGTTTCAATAAGCGGAACAGTCTCTTTACCATTTACAATATGTTTAATAGTTGTAGAAAGTTGAGGTTTTCCTTTTTGCCTCTCATCATCAAAATCAAAAGGCTCAATACGAATAATAGGTTTTTTGCTTTGGCTCATTATATAGGGATTATATGTATTTATAGATGGTATATATATGGTTTAAGGTATATTATATTATTAAATCAACTTTTTTTATATATTACATAGTAATTAAAAAAATATGTTGGCCTCGTGCGCAACTTTTTTTAGTATATACATTCATCCTTCCTATATAAATATATATCGTTATTATATACGCATCATAAAAATTGATTATATAAAAATATATTTTAAATATATAGATAATATGGCTAAGGCAGATAGTTTTGATTTTGTAAATTTTGAGGATGAACCTGAAGAAAAGCCAAAAGTAGATACATATTGTGAATATGATAAAACTACGACTGAAACCTATAGAATCAATAGATTATTATCAATAGATCCTATATTAAACGAAAAAATACCTGAAGAATTAAAATTTAGATTTAAGGATAAGTGGGATCCATTAACTGGTATTAGAACAACTATTGATGAGATAGGTCCATTATGTTTTCATGCTGTTAATTTATATAAATTTTATATGAAAAACAGAACAAATGGTTTATGGAATCCACCTACAAATGATAACACAGGTTATTATCAAGGTTATTACGGTGATTTAGTAGGTTCTGGAATAAATCTTAATATTAACAGTAGAGGAAGTTTTCCAGAAAAATATTTATTTAGATTACCAATAGTTGATTGTTATTTAACTAAAAATCATAATCATTCATTAGTAACAATGGGTCCTATTTTAAGTGATACTGAAATAAATGAAATTGATTATATTATAATGCATCAAAACATATTAAAGAATGTTCCAAAGCTTTGTTTAATAAAAAAATGGTATGATAAAGCGATTACAGATGATATTGATTATAATAAATTAAGAAATAAATATAATTTGATATCAGAAAGAGATATTAAAGATAAGTATAATCGTAAATATGTAGATAAACTTGTAAATATAAGAACTGTTCTTTAATTTATCATCAATAACAAAATTATTTTTTTATATTATAATATAAAAATGGACTCTTATATTATAGGTTGTTTATCTGGATTAACTGCAACATCACTAGTCCAACCAATTGATTATATAAAAGTAAATAGTCAATTAAATCCAAGCATTAATAAATTAAGTTTATTAAAGAATATATATAATAATCATGGATTTTTAGAATTTTATCGTGGTATAAATATAGCATTAATAAGACAATGTGTATATGGAACTTTAAGATTAGGTTTATTTCAAGATTTAAAGGATAATTACAAAATTAATCCAATAAGTGCTGCTGTTATAGCTGCTTCAGTTGGAACGTTAATAAATAATCCAATTGATTATTTTTTAGTTAAAAAACAAACAGAAAATAATTTTTCTATAAAAAATATTATAAAGAATGAAAAAATAAATACTATTTTATTTACTGGTTTAAAATATAATTTATTTCGTGCGATATCAATTAATATAGGTTTTGGATGTAAAACAATTTATGAAAATAAATTAAAAAATCATTTTAATAATAATTTATTTATTAAATCAAGTTCTATAATAACAGCTGGAATAACAAGTGCTGTTATTAGTATGCCTTTTGATGTTATGAGAACATACTCACAAAAGAATATACCAATAATTAATAATTTAATTATTTTTAATTCAGTTTTTAGTATAAAAAATGTAGAATTAATAGCGAGTTTTAAAAATATTTATAACACTTTTCCCATTTATTTTATGAGGATTACACCACATTCTATAATTTCATTAGCGTGTTTAGATTTTTATAATTCTATATATAGTAGATTAAAAAAATAATTTATCTAAATAATTAAATTTCTGGAATAAAAACATTTTCATCAATTTCAATATTACTCTTGATAGAAATATCATTGTAAGTCTTTTTATATAATTGTCCTACATCAATAGTATATTCTGAATTTTCTAATAAATCTTTATCTAATATTAAATTACATAATCCAGTACCACCTTTAATACATAATCCTGCCATAATTCTAGAAGATACACTTTTCATGTAATCAATCTCATTAAATATTGCAGCATTAATTAATTGTTCTACAGGTCTTTCAAATGATGCTCTTGAGAAAGGATCAGTATCTAATTTATTTAAACCATGTCTATCAATTGAAGTTAAAGTTCCAACATTAGTCATTAAATCACCAAATATTGATAAATGTTGAAAATTAACAGTTGAACCATTCGCAGCAAATACAGATGTAATTTCTCTAATAATCATATTTCTAGCTGCTTCAATACCGAATATTTCATATGTAGTGATAATATCATTACAATAGGTTCTATTTAAATCAACACCAACAATATTTCTAATACTTGCCATATTTATACCTTTAGTATAAATTACATATTCTGATTTTTTATCTAATTTTTTATCAGTTTCATCAAAAGAAATCATTCTTTCTTCAGCCGCATTTCCACCACGAATATCTTCAATATCTTCAATACCTTTTAATTTAAACTCATCAACAAATAAATCCATAAAATCTACTAGAGTTGCTGAATTAAAATTATTCATATCAAATCTAATATGGATTGTTGGAATATCATCATTATCTGTATTACTTAATACTGCTAACTGTGTTATTTTTTCTAAAATTTGTCTTTTCTCTCTTTTTAATGTTTTAATATCTAAATATCGTTTTTCCCATGCTTGACAAAAACTACTCTTAATATCTAATAATGTAACTTCTTTTGTTAATAATTTTTCTTTATCAAATTCAATTCTCATCATCCAATTTAAACCATCAATTGTATTTTGACAGCAATTTTTATTTTGTTGATAAGAATAAAATATATTATAAACATTGTCTTTATCCATAAAACCATCTTTCTTGTATGGCTGTGGATCATAATAAATTTCAATTTTAGTTCTCAAATCTTTAATAGTTGTAAACTTAATATATGAAGCAATTTTATTTGCAAAATCTTTTTTATTATTATGCTCTTTATCAAAGTAAATAATCATCATAGGTTCTTTCAAATTTTTTGATAAACTGAATACTTCTTTTAATCTAGGAACACCTAAATTGGCTCCACCTCCAGCAGCTACACCTGAGGTATGGAATGTATTTAATGTCATTTGTGTAACTGGTTCTCCTAAACTTTGAGCAGCAATAATTCCAATCATTTCACCTGGCTCAACAACTGCTTTATTAAAACTTTTAATAATTTGAACTGTAATTTCATCAATTTGTTCTTTTGTTAATTTATAATTAATAATACATTTTTTAGGATTTAATGTATCAAGTAAAGCATATTTAAATGCTGTTTTTGATAAATATGAATCATTTGCTTTAAATGATTTATTGTTATTTAATTCTTCATCTGTCATTGAATATAATTTAGTATTATTATTATCAATGATAAAATTAATTTTATTTATAATATAGTTTGGATCATCAATAACTTTTTTATCATCAATTTGATAATTTCTAATATTATCAATAATACGCATAATATTAACTGGAAGCATATAAATTGTATTTATTGTAATATAATTAACAGTAGCTTTAACTTGTGTTTGTCTAATATGATCTCTTACATTAAGCATTTCAATATACATTTTTTCATTATCTTTTTCATTAAAATTCTTTAATTTACTTAATTCTTCTTTTGTAAATTTATATTTTTCCATCATTTCTGAATTTGATAATTCTATAAATTTCATATTATATTGATATTGTCTAGTTGTATCTATACCATTATCACCATAAATGAATTGTTGAATTCTTTCTACAGCATTTCTAACAGTACAATCATATTTAATCATAAAATCTTCTGTAGATTTGATAAGCTTACGCTGAATATATCCTGATTCTGAAGTTTTAACAGCTGTATCAATAACACCTTCACGAGATGTTAATGTATGAAAAATAAATTCATGTAGTGTTTGACCTTGAGCAAATGATCTTTCACAAAAACCTCTTGCTTCTGCTCTATCATCATTTTTGAAAAAATAAGGTAAAGTTCTTTCATTATAATTCTTTAAAATTCTACCTCCTTGAAAATCTTGCTGTCCTACGCAACCCCCAATTTGACCCATATTAATTGCTTTACCTTTTGAACCACTTTCAATCATAATTTTAAAATTATTTGTTGGTTTAAGATTACTCATAATTAATTTAGATACATCATCACGAATAACATTTAGCTTTTGTGAAATTGTTCTTTCAAATAATTCTTCATCCATCATATCTGGATTATTTTCTAATTCTGTAATTTCATGACAAACTTCTAATTTTTTTGTCTGAAATAATTGATACATCATCTTTATCAATTCATAACTTACATCTATATCACCAATTCCTACTGTAAATCCATGATATAAATTAAATAATGTAATTAATCTAGTAGTATTATCTATAAATTTTTTAGTTTCATCACATCCATATTCATCCCAAATTAATTGAACCAAATTATTTTTACTTTTAACTCCAATTGTATCTAAACTTAAATATCCTTCTGTCATTACACCATTCTTGATTGAGATAACAACTTTTTCAGAATCACCTTTAAACATATTAATTTTTTTTGGAATTATTTGAGAATAAATCTCTTTTCCATTAAAGTCTTTGTGTTTCTTAATTTTATCCCAATCATCAAATTCTGTAATTGATAAAATATTCATTACCGTTCTCCAATCAATTGGATCATTATTAATAGTTAAACAATATCCACCAACTAAACCATCTTGAACTATACCAATAATAGGTGATGATGATTGTGGAGTTATGATCTGTAATTTTACATCTGCTATTTCTTCTAATTCAACTTGAGATTGAACTGATTGACAGAAAAATGTATTCATTTCATCACCATCAAAATCAGCATTATAAGGTTTAGTACAATTTGGATTTAATCTAAAAGTACTGTAATTTGGATTATCAATCACTTTAATTTTATGTCCCATCATAGATTGCTTATGTAATGTTGGCTGTCTGTTTAATAAAACAATATCACCAGTTTGAATATGTCTTTCAACTATATCACCAAATCTTAATTCAATTCTTTCTTTTCTAAATCTTAAATCTATAGGATTTCTTGATTGTGAACCACTTGAACCAATTGGTATTACAAAATTAGCACCCGGATATACATCTCTACCATTTCTAACTAATCTACTTAAATATTCAATATTGTAAGGTGTAACAATTTCTGGAAATGTAATATTTTTAGCAATTTGAATTGGCATTCCTAGTTCATTAACGCTTAACATTGGATCTGGTGTAATTACTGTTCTTCCACTAAAATCTGTTCTTTTACCCATCAAATTATTTCTAATACGTCCTTCTTTACTCTTTAAACGAGATGATAATGATTTAGTAACCATACCTTTTTGTTCTGATTGTGGTAAACTTAATGATTCATTATCATAATATGTAGCAACATGATACTGTAAATAATTTACATGATCCTGAAAATATTTTAACATATTCTCATTATTCGTTTCTTTATGTTTTTGAATTCTCAAGTTTGCTTTCAATATATCAGATAATTTAATTGTTAAATGGTCTTCACGTGTTGTAGAAGCTAAAAAATCACCTCTTACTGATGGTCTAACTTGAACAGGTGGAACAGGGAAAACAGAATGAATAAAATCCTCTGGTCTATTTTTCTTAGGATCAAAACCTAATACATAACAATCTTGATCGCTAATATTTTTTAAAATTTGATAAACTCGTTCTGGAGTTAAAATTTCTTTAATTGGTTTTTTATCTGGATTATCTTCAGTTGCTATATTATTTACATATTCTGCTACAATATTAATAATAGCTGTTGATTTTTTTTTGTCAGATTTAATTTTTGGAACTGGAGCTCCGCAACCATAATTTCCTTTAATACAATAAGTAACGTTTTTAACTAGATTTTTAAATTCTGTTAATCTATTTTTACCTTTTTTATTTTTTAAAATTTCAATGATATCTGTTTCATTTTTATATACTAGTAATTTAGAACATCTAATACATATACAATTTAATATTTTAACTACTGTATCTAAATAACCCATATGATAAACTTTTTCTTCTAGTTTCATATGGCCAAAATGTCCTACACAATAATTTGTTCCTAAACCACATGTAGAACATTCTAAATGATTATCTGTAATACCCATTCGTTGATCTATTAAACCACCCTTTGTTGGTTCAGTATTATCATATAAATCAGGTACAATTAATCCTGGCGTATCACGGCCAAGAACAGACATATTTAATATTTCTTTATTACCGAATACCGTAAATTCGATTTTTTCGATTGAAGATGTCTTCTCATTATATCTATGTATATCCTGCATTATATATATATACTATATTTATATTATTAAATTCATTTTTTTTATATAAAAATTATATATTTAACCACTTTATCAACTAAATTTTACTATATTTAGTTTTTAAGATTATTGATTCTTTTCTAATATTGGCAACCATTTTGTTGTAATAGGTCGTTCATCTTTACATTCCAACATATAAAGGTCAATTTCACCGTTCCAATCTTCAATATGTTGGAAAACATTCCAATTGTTAAACGTATTTTTAAATCTTTCTAATTGAACATGTTGTGTATTTTGTTTCTCCATATGTAAAAATCCTAGATTTGGAGCAGTATATTCATTTCTAATTAAATCAATGCATGGTTGGATTACTCCAATATCAGTGCAGAATTCACCTATTCTTCCAATTCTTATAAGATGTTGAAGAACCTTATTATTTATTTTAATGTATGGTCTGTTCGAAAAAAGTGAAATATTTTTAGAAGCAGCAAATGATGCAATTTGTTTATTAAAGCCGTAGAACATTTTTATTTATGTTAATAATATGTTAATAATAATTCATTTTTTTTTATATATAAAAATTGAAATAGTATAAATATACATTCATATATATAAATAATTAATGTTAATTTATGAACATAGTAATCAAGAAAAAGGTAAAGAAATAAATACACAAATAAATACACAAAAAAATACATTATTACCTTGGTCTGAAAAATATCGTCCAAATAGTATAAATAACATATTATATCATGACAAAATTAAGTTGTCAATAGAAAATTACATGAAGAATAAAAAAC
>Ga0214923_10005171_pt1 | contig 15303 bp, 16 predicted proteins | sample LL1510_MetaG_FD_177993 | JGI IMG/M metagenome (GOLD analysis project Ga0214923, IMG submission 177993) | Freshwater microbial communities from Lake Lanier, Atlanta, Georgia, United States - LL-1510 | ecosystem: Environmental > Aquatic > Freshwater > Lake | place: USA: Georgia | collected...
TCTCTGTAGCCAATAGAAATATAGGATAGTGTTTACACTCTAGATAGGTTTCTTCTTCTCTTATCGAGTTTCCACTATAGTCTTTACATATAGCTCCACTGCTATCATATTCATAGTCTTGTTTATGTCTATAGATTCGCATTACATCCTTATTATCAGCTACCATTTCTATTATAGTAGATTTATCAGGTTCATCAGTTATATCATAGGTAAATTTTTCCATATTTACCATATAACAACCATAAAATCTACAGAAATGTGGAGAAATCTTTAGCTCTTCTAATTTAGAAACCATATAACTGGTCATAACTTCCATATTAGGTTGAGAATTAGTATCATATACAAAACTATTGTATTGTTGATTTAATGGACCAACACTATTGTTTTCCTCGCAAGCTAAATAATATAGTTCTGCGTGAGAAACTGGTATAATAGGTATTTCTTTAAAAAAAACTTCAGCGTGATAAAAACATTTATGTGGGGTAATGATTTTTGACTTAGATAGCCAACCAACTGTGTCTATTCTATCACGTTTTTTAACAATTTTTACTAGTCTATATCCATTATTAAATCCAATAGTATCATTAAAATAGTTAGTGAATAACTTAAAATTAGGATTAAAATAGCTAATGTTACCCTCAATTTTATAATTCTCTTTTATAGGTGCATTAATAGTGTCCAATTCTCTATCACTAATGGATTTAATAGAGAGATTGTTATAGATTTTTTTCTTCATATTACATCTAGAGTAGAAACAATTTTTACTAATTAAACACATACCAAATGCGTATAGAGACTAGTATAGTTTTCTTCTATATATAATAAGCTTTTATTGTTAAATGAATCTTGAGCTAAAGAAGTTTGATATGAAAAATATAAAAGATGATAAGGTTATTGTCTTAATAGGTAGAAGAGAAACAGGTAAGTCCTTTTTAACTAAAGATTTGCTATATTATCACCAAGATATTCCAGCTGGAGTAACTATCAGTGGTACTGAAGCAGCTAACTCATTTTATTCTAGTGTGATGCCATCTATATTTATTCATGGTAAATATAAACCTGAAATCATTAGTAATCTTCTAAGAAGACAAGAGAAAATCCTAAAGGTTATTAATAAGGAAATGCAAGAGAAAGGTATAGCTGGTAGTATGTCACCACACGAATATGTAGCTACTGGTAAATGTAGTGTAGATCCAAGAGTATTTTTGATTCTAGATGATTGTTTATATGATAAGAGTTGGATTAATAATGAAGATGTTAGATGTTTATTTATGAATGGTCGTCACTATTTCTGTATGTTTATCATTACTATGCAGTATGTTTTAGGTATTCCACCTAATCTTAGAACAAACATTGACTATGTGTTTATCTTAAGAGAACCATATATGTCTAATAGAAAAAGAATTTTTGAACAATATGCTGGTATGTTTCCTAACTTTGAAGTATTTTGCCAGGTAATGGATCAATGTACAGAAAACTATGAGTGTTTAGTTATAGATACTAACGCTAAATCTAATAAATTAGAGGATATGGTCTACTGGTATAAAGCAGATTCACACCAGGCGTTCCAACTAGGTCATCCTATGTTCTGGAAATACCATGTAGAGAACTATGATAATAGTAAAGATGATGATGAAAAGGGTGTAAACTATGATCCAAAGGCACTAAATGCTAAGAAAAATAAAACCAATATTAATGTGAAAAAGTCATACTAAGAGTAATACATATGGTTTTTAAGGTTTCTTTACATAGAAATCTCTACCAGCGACTTTTGTTTTAGCAGCTTTAGAATTCTTATAGATATCCATCTTTCTAATCTGGTATAAGTTTTTAAACCAACTATTTATGAATTCAACTATAGCCTGTTTACCACCTTTTTTATATAGGTCTTCTACATAGTCCATATAGGTGTTAATCGCTATATTTCTAATACCTAACATATGAACTCTAAGCCTTTGAATATCTAACTCATTCATACTAGAGGCTTTTATTCCAGGTGTTAGACCTGCGCTATATAAAATCTCACTTCCCCAGGCAACACCTATTCCTGCTATTTCACTCTGATCTAATATCAGAGAACCTAGGGTTTTATTACGTTTAGACCACTCTATAATCTTTTTTTCTATAGCTTCTATAGAAGAATAGGTTAAGTCTACACCTAATCTATTTTTAGATACCATTTCTTCAACATTTATATATTGGTTAACCGTACCACATATTCCATATGTCTGTTTATGGGTTAGCTCTAAGGTTTGTGGATCTATAGAGACACGCCCATTTAGTCCAAAAGTAAAATCTAATCCATTATCTACTAAGAACAGATGTTTACCATGGGTTATAGTTTTAACGCCTAACTTATCTAAGGCATAATGTAAAGAGAATACTTCAGCAAACTCTGGCATATTATAGTAAAAATATATATTTTATTTGAATTTTCCAATATGTATATATCAAAATTTATGCTGCGTTGTCTTACCATTAAACTTTTCTCTATACATAAAAATACAAAATGGAAAAGTACAATATGAATGTATTGGCTGAAGCTAAACAAGAATATACTAGACAGTTAGTAAATATTCTATATCCACAAATATATTTAGGTATTCGTTCTATATATAATGAAACTAAGAACTACTGTGAAAAACATGGAGATACTAATGTATTAAAGAGATTCCAGAACTTATTATCTGTTATTCCTAAGTGGAATACTGATAGAATCAATGATGAATATAAGAGAATTGTGAATGAAACGGATTGTGATTGGATTGAAGATTTAATTACAGCAGTTTTTGTTAGCCATACTAAAGTGCTAACAAGTATTAAGGCTAAAAAACCTAGTGATAAGAATGTAGAGTTAGATGTACCCAGTGGTCCTTACTTTGTACATAAGTGTTATACAGAAGTTGCTAGAAATTTCTGGAAAAGACCATACTTATTCTACCATGAAGTTTCTAATATTGAACAGCAAAGAAATATGGCAGAAGCAGAAACATGTGTTAAGGATAGTATTGTAGAAACAGTTAGAAAGCTATTACCAGTAAAACATATATTAAAGGAATATTTAGGTGGTAACTATGAGGATGAAGATTTAGATGATGATGTTACTAGTGTAATGTCTACAACTACTAAAAATAATTTAAGAAAGTTAGTAAAGGCTGAAATAGAAAATACGCTAAAGGAAAATGCTATTGAAGAACCTGTTTTAGAGGAGTCTCCTTTAGAAAATAACTATTTACCACATCCAGAAAATCAAATTGAGTTAGTAGATAAGAAAGAAGAAGCTATTCAGGAAGTAGTAGATAACCAAGCTATTGAAAATGAAATAGCAAATAAAGACATTTCTGAACCAGAAGACCAAGTAAAAGAAGCAAACGCAGAGCTATATGATTTATCAAATGAAAAGACAAAGGAGAGTGAAATCCAGGTGAATGCTGATAATAATAATGATGTGATTACTATGGATGAAAATCAAATGGCTGAGTTAGAAAAGTATCAGGAACAGTTAGATAGCGATGCTAAGGATGATATGACAAGTTTAGTAGTAGAAGATAGAGCCGAAACTACACCTGAACCAGAGATAAAAATGGTTATTATTCAACCTACCGAAAAAGAAAAGGAAAAAAAACAGGCTAGTACTAAAAAAATAGTAGAAGAAAAGGAATCTATTAAAGAAAAGACTTCCGCTAAGTCTAATAGAGATGAGTTTGAACCAAAACCAAGTGTGGAAGACGATGATGATAACTTTAGTTTCTTTGATGATGCGGCTGAGGAATAATAGAACCCTAACATAATATTTTTAAAAAAATAGACACCATTTAGAATAATATATGTTTAAACAGCGTTTTATGCTAACCTTTTTTTTATTAACTATATAGTATAAATGGAATTATTAGGAAATCCACTTGTAATTGGTCTAATAGGTGCGGTAATTGCTATGTTATTTTTTTTAGTTCACCAAAAAGTAACAGAGTCTAAAGAAGAAACTAAACCAGTTGATTATTTTAAGATGGCTTTATTAGGTTTTACTATTGGAACTAGTTCTGTATTACTATATGATTTAGCAGGTGAAACTAAGATTAGTTTAGATCAGGATATTTTAACTGGGAATCCAGACTTCTAATAGAAGTCTAGATAGAGACTGGCATTTTTTGCCAGTAGATCCTGATTTTTAGGTAAAATCAGGCAAGGAGTCTTGTAAAAGCAAGACGAATCCGGACTTTTAACTGAAGTCTCGATTGGGTTAGTAAACCAATCTAATCCAGATTTTTAAATAGCCTATATAATATAAAATTTTAATATATAGGTTATGATATTTTATAGTAGTTATCTATAGTATTAGCTAAATACCAACCTACCATAAAGAATAATGTATCACCAATAGAATTGGTTAAGCTATCCGCATGGTCTTTTCCACCTGGCCAAAAATAGAATTTGTTTATAGTAGTCATTCCTATAGTTGTATTTTCTATATACTCAAATAGGATATGTATAAGTGTTGAGTTATAAAAACTAATACCCCAGAAATAAAATACTATACCAACAGCAAAATGTAAAATAGAGTACTGGTCAAATAGATATTTTCCCATATATACTTTTTATAATATAGAAATACTTTTTACTATATAATAAAAATATAATACAAACTTCTTAGTTACTATAAGCTAAACCACCCATACCAGACATAATTCTTAAGACGTTATAGTTGACAGCCCACATACGGAAGGTAGAAGAATTACCAGTTTGGTTATAGTTAATGATAGCATTATCAATTCTAGAGAAGTTACAAGTACCAGATGGTTGATGTTCTTCTGGTTTTAAGCCAAAAGAATAAACGTGGATCTTACCACTGGTTAATTGATCACCAGCACCAGAATGGTGTTGATATCTTTGGACATTGGTAAAATAGGTACCATTTCTTCTCTTAAATCTGTCTTGACCGTTTAATTGAATAACTGCATCGTTAACAACTGTACCATTAATACCAGCAAATGAAGCATCAGATTCGACAACCCAAACTAATTCTTTAACTGGATGGTTAAAACGTAATTCAATTTGATTAGAACCAGCACCAGATTTTAAGTCATTAGAAAATTGGACCTGTTCAATTAAATATTCGTGTGAAACTTGAGCAAATCTACGTCTTTCATCAGTATCTAAGAAAATATAATCAGCCCAAACAGTTAAACCATTCATAGCACCAGCACCAGTTGGAGCAGATTTAAATTGAATGTTTAATTTAACTTCGTGATATTGTAAAGCAATTAGAGGTAATGCTAAACCAGGATTTCTACAGAACCAAAACTGTAATGGAACAAAGTTTTTAGTTTGAGATTTAATCATACGACTTAACATTAAAGCTTCATCATATTTATGTGATAAGTCAGTCCAGACTGCCATCCATTCACCATATTGTTTATCAATGACTTGACCACCAATTTCAACTTCAGCGTAATCAATAGTTTGATATGCGTTAACAGTAGAAGATGCTAAGTCCATTTCTAAATATAATCTATGTAATAAATCACCATTTCTAGCAATTGTGATAGTAACTTTTTTACCATAATCAGCTTGACCATTGAATGTTTGGTCAATAGATTCGATAGCAAAGTTAGTGTGTCTTCTATAGACAACTTTAAAGAAAGTAATTTGAGGATTACCAGTTAAATAGATATCTTGTGCGCCATAAGCGACTAATTGCATTAAACCACCACCCATTATATACTATATATATTATATAATAAGAAATTATTTTCTATAAAAAATACACTAGACTATAAAAATAAAAAACTTATTTTTAGAGATTAGATATGTTAGAAATTTTCTATAAACTTTTTAGTTACTATAAGCTAAACCACCCATACCAGACATAATACGTAAGACATTATAGTTAACAGCCCACATACGGAAAGTATTATCAGCACCAGTTTGGTTATAGTTGATAATAGCATTATCAATTCTAGAGAAGTTACAAGTACCAGATGGTTGATGTTCTTCTGGTTTTAAGCCAAAGGAATAGACGTGAATAGCTTGAGAATTTAATAATTGATCACCTGCACCAGAGTGATGTTGATATCTTTGAACTTTAGTGAAATAAGCACCAACTCTTCTCTTGAATCTATCTTGACCATTTAATTGGATAACAGCGTTATCAACAACAGTAGAACCACCAAATTCAGCGGAGTCTTCAACAACCCAGACTAATTCTTTAACTGGATGGTTGAAACGTAACTCAATTTGATTAGAACCAGCAGCAGATTTTAAGTCATTAGAGAATTGAACTTGTTCAATTAAGTATTCGTGTGAAACTTGTGCGAAACGTCTACGTTCATCAGTATCTAAGAAGATATAATCAGCCCAGACAGTAACAGAGTTGACAGCAACAGCACTAGTAAATTGAATGTTTAATTTAACTTCATGATATTGTAAAGCAATTAATGGAAATGCTAAACCAGGGTTTCTACAGAACCAAAATTGAAGTGGAATATTAACACTGGTACCACTAATCATACGATCTAACATTAAAGCTTGATCGTATGGATGAGATAACTCAGTCCAGACTGCCATCCATTCACCATATTGTTTATCAATAACTTGACCACCAATTTCAACTTCAGCATAGTCAATTGTTTTAAAAGCGTTATCAACGTTACCGCAACCCATTTCTAACCATAATCTGTGTAATAAATCACCATTTCTTGCGATAGTAACAGTGATTTTCTTACCAGCACTGACTTGACCATTGAATGTTTGATCGATAGATTCAATAGCGAAGTTAGTATGTCTTCTATAGACAACTTTGAAGAAGGTAATTTGTGGATTACCAGTTAAATAGATATCTTGAGCACCATAAGCGACTAATTGCATTAAACCACCACCCATTGTTAATTATAATATATAGTAAGAAAAAAATTTATAGAAGATAAAAATATATATTAGTTTCTATATATTTCTATTTTAAGAAAAAAAATTACTACTCTAGTTATTAAATAGAATACTTAGTGAACCATCCTTGAATCTGACTATATTATGTTTCACACTATATATATATAGGTCTTTTCCTATAGCACTGTCTCTAAAGTTTATTTCTAATGTACAAGTATTAAACTTTTGTGTACTAATAAAACCAGACGTCTTTTTTTCTAATGGCTCTAAAGAAAAACTATAAAGATATATTGGATTAAGTGCGTTTGTTGGATTAAAATTACTATCTAATACCATAGAGCTTTCACTATTAAAATATCTATATCTATTTACAGTGCTATAGTATCTGGCATTATTAGTATCTATGGCATAGGTTCCATTAATATTAATAAAACAACTATCTATATCCTCACTAAATTGGTAATCATTATCTTTAATAAACCAAAATAAGTACTTCATATAGTGAGTTTTAGTAATATCTACCTTTATACTAGCTCTCTGGATATTGTCAAATTCTATAAGTTCTGGTACCTCAACTATATACTCTAACGGTACGTTTTTAAACTTTTCCTTCTCTTCATCGCTTAGATATCCAAACTCTGCTAATAACTCTATATCCTGGATTTGTCTTGGAGTTTCTAAATTATAGTTGTAGTTTTTTAGGTTGACTCTAATACCAACATTAGAGTGATTTAGAGACCATATAGGAAAACTACTACCTGGATTTTTGTGAAACCATAATGGAATAGGACAAGTAAGATAGACATATTCATTACTATTACCATTAGCTACATTATCAATTGATATTGCTCTAGATAAATTAGCTATTTCTGCTGAATTACAATTAAGTTCCATATAGGCAAATATAAATTCACTATCTATTTTTGATAGTACCTTTTGGTCACAAGTAAATTCTATAGAATCTACTATATCAAAAAAAGTCTCTCTAATACCATATGTAGCATATTTCCAGTTTTCTATATTAGTTTTTGCTATTTTAATTCTTAGATAACACTCTTTTATTAGATCACCATCCTCTGGAATTCTAAAATAAATAGAGCTATTAGAAGTAATAAAGTCAGACTTATTACGGTCATTGTTGGTAACTACTATCCAATTAGAACCAAATTGAGTATGAGTTTTATAGGCTGGTTTAAAAAAGGTATTATTATTGTTTCTATTGAGATAGTTATCTTGGTCTCCTATAGCTCTTAAAACAATTCTAGCGTTAGACATTATATCTCTTTTAATATAGTATATATATAAAAAAAGATAGTAAAATATTCTCTAGTTAGTAAATGCTAATCCGGCTAAGTTACTCTCTATACGAACTACGTTATAGTTAATAGCATATATATTCATAGTTTTATAAGTTATATTATTACTACCACCATTGGTAAAGTTTGCTGCGTCTCTAGCTATTCTAAATTTAAGTTGAGCTTTCTCTAGCTTTGAAAAGTTGAGTGAACCACTTGGTTGGTGTTCTTCTGGTTTAATAGCGAATGAGTAAGAATATATACCAGAACCATTGCTTTGATTATAGTTTGGATATGTCTTGTCTAAGTTAGATGCTAAATCTCTAATATAGTTTACACCAAACCCATTATGATACTGATATTGTTGGACACTTCTATAGAAATTTGCTGGTAACTCTTCTGTCATATCCTTACCATTAAGGACAATGTTCGCCCCAAGAAGTTGGTCTACACCTGCCTTAAAGTTTCTCCAGTAGTTATATTGGAATACACCAACAGGTTCATAGTTATATAAGTTACCTTGTAAACCATTGTTACTAGTATCATATAGTCTACCATGTGAATCCTGAATAGTCCATAATAGTTCCTTAACTGGATGGTTAAAACGTAAGTCCACTCTATGTTGTATCTTTTCATACATAGTATCACTATCAGTTATGAATAGTTGAATAGGATTTCTAAAACTATACTGAAGCTGTGTAATTAAGTATTCGTGTGAATTAGAACTAAATAGTCTTCTCTCTTCGTTGTCTAAATGAATATATTCAGCCAGAAGCTGTACTCTTTTAATATTAACGGTTTGTTGAACGCTAAATCCATTGTTTTTAATATAGGTTTGTACAGTAGCCGCGTTATTAAATTTGATTTCTACTCTAACCTTAGCATACTGTAAAGCTATCAATGGTAGCGACATACCAATATCATTATTAAACCAGAATCTTAGAGGAATATATATGGTATTTTTACCACCCTGTCTATGAGTACTTACCATATCAGCTAGTGCTAATTCCTTTTGTTTATTTTGGAATAACTCGTGAGCAAGATATAGATACTCGCCTGGATGTTTATCCATACTCTGGCCCCCAATAAATAATTCCACATACTCTATCATACTATAAGCTATAGGGTTACAACCAGATATGTCTCCAGTTGATTCAATGTCTATAGCTATATACATCTTATGTAACAAATCTGCATTTTCAGGAATATCCATATATAGTTTTCTACCATAACAGTTGGTAGTGTCACCTACAAAATTTAAAAACATATTATCTATAGCAAAGTTTGTGTGTTTTTTATACATTTGTTTAAAAAAAGTGAATTGTGGATTCCCTACTAAATAGTTATCTTGCTCTGATTTAGTAGCTAATAGTAAATATCCTAAACCCATTTCGTATTTATACTATACTTATATATTAAATTTTTATAGTTTTACACAATACTAACAATCCAGTTTCTTTACAGTTACCTCTAAAAACTCTCTAAATGGATCTTTCTTTTGTTTTTTTGGTTTATAAAATAAATAGTTCTGGTTTACATAGAAATTTCTATATCTCTTAGAATTGATATCAAAAAAAGTAATAAAGTGTTCCTTGTTTTTTAGATTTCTAATTATACCGCCATAGTCTAACTTATGAGTAAGTTTATTTATTGCTCTAATAGGTCTATTTGTTTCTAACTTTTCTAACTCTTCGCTATCTATATAGACAAACCCTTCTAAGGCAGATTTGTGGATATTATCTAAAGGATGATTCATATCTAAAACTATATTTACTATATATGTTTATATAATATATATAGATATGTCTAATATTTCATTAACTATAACAAAGAAGCAGGCAGAACAGTCCTTTAAAAGTTTAGAGAGACTATCAAATGAAAATTTTGCTAGACCAGAAATAACCTTTCAAGATACTATCCAGAATAATAATGATATGGAAAAATATCTTAAAAACTATACAAAAGTCAAGGATATTGATAAGGTAGCATTAGGAACACATCTAAGATATGTAACTATTGATAAAGACAAAAAGGTTGCTTTTCGTTTAGGTGGTAAATTAATGAAAAATGTAGAAAAGTATGTTGTTTTATCTAATGGAAAACAGGCTTGGAGTGTACAAAAACTACACTATTTAGATGATGGTAAGCCACCAGTTGAAACGGCGTTTTTTAAACAAACAGATAAATATGATAAACTATTAGATATTATTCAGAAACAACAGGCTAAAATTGATAAATTAACCCAAATATGTACAGGTATATGTGAACATTTAAATATAGATATTGAGATTACTAATGACAGTGATATAAATAGTGAACTAACAGAAGCAAGTGAATATGATAGCCAAAGTGACTATACTGACTATAGTGAAACATCAAGTGTTGATTATTAGGTTATTTATGTTTTTTAACCTTTAGTGATACTTTTTCTATTTTTTCTCTATTGTCTAAAAACTTAAATAGGTCTAATGCCCTTTCTTCCTGTTTATCAAAAAAATTGAGTAGTTTATTTTGTAACACTTTTTTACTAAGACCTACCTTTCTCTCATTTACAGTATATTGAAGAATACCTTTATCAGTATTCAAATCATCTATCTCATTATCTTTCATAAATTTTAATATATTCTCTGTTAGCTCTTTACGTTCTTTCTTTTTAGCTTTTATTAGATTCTCAGCAGCCTTAATATCATCATCTATTTTAAAATATTCTATAGCCATATTTTTAAATGCTACCTTTTGTTCTCTAGAGATATCCTCTACATCATCCATGTTTTCTTCTATTCCTTTTAGCTCTAACGCATTATCTATATCATTGTTTACTATTTCTTCCATAGTTATATCTATAATAAATAAAATATATTAGCTATTATAACTTTAATATATTATATTTATTTGACTTTTGGCTTAAATACTTTTTGGGAACTCATACTTTTAACCTTTTCTAGTGTTTTGTTAAAGAAATCTTGTTGGACTAGCCATAGTATAAATAAAACTAACATAACTACTATAGAAACTACACCCACTATTAGTAATGCCTGTTTATTTTTAGCAGTCATTAGTTCACTATCATGAGATAGCTTACTACACTGTTCTCTAAATTCTTTATCGTTGTAGCAACGCATCTTATCTCCATAGTTTCTCTTATTCTTTTCATTACTATTTATATTATAGAAAACAGGTCTACCATTAGTTTCCTGAATTTTTCTAGCATTATCTGGATAGATAGCCTTTAGTTTATCAAAAAAATCGTTACTAACATTTGAGGCATTTTCAAAAACAATCCATTGAACATTTTCACTACATGGTGATCTTGGGAGCGACCCTTTATAACTATAGAAAGATTTTATCTCTGGTAACAGATGAAAAATACTCCAACTATCATCTGTGTTAAGGGTAGCTTGCTGACCCGACTTCTTAGGTAGAATATTGCTAAAACTATCTAAAAACATTTTAGATTTGGATGAGGCATCATTTATATCTAATAGGATAGACACTATAAGTATATCTGCTGTATCTGGAGATACGTGGTATAACTGCGCTTCCATAGAGTAACTATAGTTATCTATTTTATGAGAGGCTGGTATAGTAAAGGTAATCTTTTGTAGTTCATATACAACAGCGTTATATGTGACATAACTACCACTGTCATAATCTAATACAATTTCATTACCAGTATTAGTAAGGTTACATTTAGAAGTTCTATAGTATACTATTAGATCACATAGGGCTCCACATTTAGCTGTTTTACCAGTTACAATATCTATAGGACTTTGCATATTACCACCAGAACATAAGTTTTTAGACATAGTATTATTATATTACTCGCATATATTTTTTGGTCTTAAAATAAAAGATTATATTATAATAACTATATATGGACGGAGTTTTCGCAACAATTAAGCAGTTTTTACCTATTATCATTATTACTATTGTATTAGGCTATTTTCTTGGTCTATCTGTTTCTACTGTTGTAGACTATAGACTAAAGGATGCTGTATTGAATTTACCACAACCTAAAAATAATATAGTGATACGTTTAGATGATAAAGATATTGCTAAAGAAACGTTTATTGGTAGTAAACAGACTAAGCCTAAAGAAAAATCTAAACAAAAATCTCTAGCTAAGTCAAAATCTAAAGTGGAACAGTTTGCTAATTATAAACAAGATAAGAGTCAAACTAGATTTTCTGATAATAATGTAGATAGTTATGCTTTAGCATATGATATATCTAAGAGAGCTAGTGAAAAGAGCAATAGTGAATTTCCATATGTACCATTTAACTATGAAGATGAAAATTTAAACTATAGCTCAATAGCAGATATTTCTAAAACAACTATGAAAAGTTCCTGGGAAGATCTTAGACCAGCTACTAGTCCCAACTCTATTAATAACTATAGAAATGAAAAACGCAAAGATAGAGTAGATGAGTTACCAGAGAGAAAAATTAGAGATAAAAACTATCTTAAACAGCGACCATGGGAGGATACAACATATAGCCCTATAGATAAACAGTAATGTATGTATAAATAAAAATTTTGATATAATATTTGAATTTAAAGGTAAATTATAATATATATTCTAATATGTCAAGAAATTATAATAGAAATCATTCAAACTATAATAACAACCACTCTGGTAGAGATGGAGGTTACAGATCTAGTTCAGGTGACAACTATAGAAGTCACGAACAAGACATTCAAACTATGCCTAACGATGATATCTTTGTAGATACTAATCCTTATGAAGAAGTAGATGACTTTGATAAGTTTGAAATCGATGAAAAGATTTTAAGAGGTATTTACTCTATGGGTTATGAAATTCCATCAGTTATCCAAAGAAAAGCAGTTCAACCTATGCTTAAAGGTCACGATTTAATTGCCCAAGCACAATCTGGTTCTGGTAAAACAGCTTGCTTTTTAATTGGAAGTATGCAAAAAGTGGATGTCTCTATTAATAAACCACAGGTAGTTATTGTTTGTCACAATAGAGAGTTAGCCCAACAAATCTACTATAACTTTGAGTGTCTTAACCAATATCTTAAACTTAAGGGAGCATTAATTATGGGTGGTACAGTAGTTGAAGATAACTTTAGAGCTTTAGATGCTGGTGCTCAGTTTATTGTAGGTACACCAGGTCGTATCTATGATATGATGAAACGTTATGTATTAAAAACTGATCAAGTTAAAGCATTTATTATGGATGAGGCAGATGAGATGTTATCTAAAGGATTCAAAGAACAAATCTATGAAATCTTTCAGTTTATTCCTAAGAAATGTCAAGTATGTATTTTTAGTGCTACAATGACTGAAGAAGCTTTAGAACTTACAAAGAAATTTATTCCTAATGCCGTTAAAATCTTAGTTAAACCAGAAAAGGTTACAGTAGAAGGTATTAAACAATTCTATTTAGGTATTGAAAGTGAGACATGGAAGTTAGAAACATTGTTTGATTTATATGAGCGTCTTCAAATTAGTCAAACTATTATCTTTGTTAACTCTATTAATAAAGCTGAATTTATTAGAGATAAATTAGAAGAGGAAAACTTTATAGTCTCCTGTATTCATAGTGGTATGTCGCAAGTAGAAAGAGATAAGATTATGACTAGCTTTAGAACTGGCGAAAGTCGTGTTTTAGTAGCTACTGATGTGATTGCCAGAGGTATTGATGTCCAACAAGTTTCTATTGTTATTAACTATGATATGCCTAAATACTGTGAAACATATGTTCATAGAATTGGTAGATCTGGCCGTTATGGTAGAAAAGGTATCGCTATTAATTTTGTAGTAGATGATGATAAATTACAATTAGATAGAATTAAACGTTACTATAGAACAAATATTGAACCATTGCCTGAAAATATTAAAGATATGATCTAAAGTAGATAATATTTAAGCAATTTCTATTTTTATTTTTATAGCCAATTAGAATATAAACATTTCTAGTAGACTATATATTAATAAAATGTTTGGATTAACAGACTTATCAAATAACTCTATAGAATCGTTAAGATTTGGTGATCTATCAGATAACCCTATAGACCGTGTTAGATTTGAAATACCTGACCCATTTGAACCTATGATGTCTCCAATGAAACGAGGCAGAAGTGTTTACAATAAACCTGGAGAACCTAAAAATCCTATTATAGAAGAGCAGGTTATTGCTACTGATTCTAGTGATAATGATACATATAGTTGTGATATAGTATTTAGTTTTGATACTACTGGTAGTATGAGATCTATTATTAAATCTGTTAGAGAACATTTAGTTGAAACTATAGATAGGCTTTTTATTGAGGTTCCTAATATAAGAATAGGTATACTTGTTCATGGTGACTATTGTGATTCTAATGGTTTTTTTTGGAAACTAGACTTAGGTAGAAATAAAGAACAAATTAAAAATTTCATTATAAATGCTAAAGATACTGGTGGTGGTGATGCTCCAGAATGCTATGAATTTGTATTAAACCAGGCACCAACTATGAACTGGAAAAGTGAAGTAAAGGTATTAGTATTGATAGGTGATCAAAAGCCACATGAAGAGGGCTATAGTATGCCAGAAAGATACATAGGATTCACTAATACTTTACATATAAATTGGAAAAATGAATTAGAAAATTGTAAACGCAATAAGATTACAGTATTTAGTTGCCACGCACTTCCAGAACAAAACGAAGACTCTGTCTATTTTTATCATACTATCTCATCAGAAACTGGTGGATACTATTTTCCACTTAGTGAACTTCAATCATTCCCGTACTATATGGTTACTATATGTATGAGAGCCAGTGATGCTGATGAAGACTTAAAAATCCTTAGAGAAAAACAAGCACAACTAAAAGAACTTATAGAAACTAATAAGTTAAGACCTGAAGAAACACAATCTGCTAGAGATGAACTTGCTGATTTAGATAGAACACTCCACATTGCCAGACAAACCTCAGTGTTTTCTCCAGAAGTTATAAACTATAGTTCAAGGGTAAGAAGAGATAGGAATATATCAAGCAGAGCAGAAACCTATATCAATGAAATCAATAGTCAAAAGAAAACAGAAAACATTTTTAGAACAACATCAGCTGAGGCATTCTGTAGTACTATAAGTAGTTATAATAGTGAACACTAAAATATA
>Ga0214923_10005172_pt1 | contig 15298 bp, 9 predicted proteins | sample LL1510_MetaG_FD_177993 | JGI IMG/M metagenome (GOLD analysis project Ga0214923, IMG submission 177993) | Freshwater microbial communities from Lake Lanier, Atlanta, Georgia, United States - LL-1510 | ecosystem: Environmental > Aquatic > Freshwater > Lake | place: USA: Georgia | collected 2015-10-15
AGAGGTGGTGCCACAACTAACGCTGTAGAACAAGAAGGTGGCAAACGTAGATCCAAAAGATCTAAGAAATCTAAAAAATCCATGAGAGGTGGTGCGGAAGTAGTCCAAGAAGGTGGCAAACGCAGATCTAAAAAATCCAAGAAATCTAAAAAATCCATGAGAGGTGGTGCCACAACTAGCGTTGTAGAACAAGAAGGTGGCAAACGCAGATCTAAAAAATCCAAGAAATCTAAAAAATCCATGAGAGGTGGTGCCACAACTAACGCTGTAGAACAAGAAGGTGGCAAACGCAGATCCAAAAGATCTAAGAAATCTAAAAAATCCATGAAAGGTGGTTCCACAACTAGCGTAGTCCAAGAAGGAGGAAAAAAAAAACGTTCTAAGAAATCTAAACGATCAATGAGAGGTGGAGATACAACTAGCGTTGTAAAACAACAAGGAGGATATTGCCCTCATTCAATGGGTACCGTTTTTGCTGATGCACGTGCTGCTATGTCATCAGGTTGTAATTGGTCTAGAGATGGTGCAGGTCATATAATAAGCGAAGGTACTAGCGCCAGACGTGGTGGTAGAATAGATCAATATCAAGAAGCATCATACCGCCCTAGACGCCCCAGATATCCTCCCCCTGATAGATATTATGGCGGTAATTCCGAATCAGCTCCTAAAAAACAAGAAGGTGGTAAATCAAAAAAATCCAAAAAATCTAAATCTAAAAAATCTAGACGTTCTGTAGATTATGGTAGCATGATGTTATATGGAGGAAAACGTAAATCCAAAAAATCCAAAAAATCAAAAAAATCTAAAGCATAAAAATATTTTAATATATTATGGATAATAATATATTAGAATCAATGTATATAGGAGATATTAATAAATCTCATAAAGGTGGATATAAAATAATATCTAGTAGTAAAGATGATTATATTATAAAAAAAAGAAATTTTATATTAAATGAATTAACAAATGTTTTTAATGGTGGTAAACAATTAATGTACGAAGATATTCCACATTATATACAAGCATTAGAAGGAAAATATATAAGAAATAAAATACGTGGAGGTGATAGTATTAGTAGTGATAAAATAAAAGGTTATTACAAAAAATTAGTTAAAAAATCATTAAAAGATTTTACAGGTGGTGTTGATTTATTAAATATAATTAAAAAAAATTCACCATATTTGTCTAAAAAAATAGATAAACAAATGGATAAGTTAATAGGGGGGGTAGAAGAAAATAGTAATAAAAATAATAAATCATTAAATAGTTATTATACCCAATCGGGAGGGGATTTAAATTGTACAAATACATGCAAATTAGATAAAAAATCAAATACAAATAAAGATAGCTATCAAAACGGTGGCAATGATTTAGATCAATTAAGACAAGAAATAAATAAAATTAGAGGATTTATATATATATGAACACAACCCTTTGATAAAAAACGTTAATTTTTTTATTATTGAATATCAATGATAAAAAAATATACAAATATATAAAATAATATTGAAAATTATTTATTTAAAGATATAACATTAAAAATATAATAAAAAATGGCATTAGAGAAAAAATATCAAAAAAAGACTCAGTTAGAACATATTTTAACCAGACCTGATACATATGTTGGAGATATTAAATTACAAACTGAGAAATTATATATTCATCAAGATGGCAAGATTGTAAAACAAGAAATTCAATACGTTCCTGCATTATACAAGATTTTTGATGAAATTATTGTAAATGCAAGTGATCATACAAAAAATGATAAAACTTGTAAGAATATTAAGATTACTGTACAAGAAGATATGATTAGTGTCTACAATGATGGTGTTGGTATTGATGTAGAAATTCACCAAGAATATAAGATTTATGTTCCTGAACTTGTCTTTGGTGAACTTTTAACTTCAACTAACTATGACGATACTGAGAAGAGAATTACAGGGGGTCGTAATGGTTATGGTGCCAAGTTAACTAATATTTTTTCTACGTTCTTTTCTGTTGAAACAATCGACACAAAACGTAAGCGCAAGTTTTACCAAGAATTTACTGATAATATGTCTAATAGAACTAAACCTGTTATTACAGAACTTAAAACAGTTCCAGCAAGCTACACCAAGATTGTATTTAAACCTGATTTTGAAAAGTTTGGTATTACTGAATTAACTCATGATATGATTGGATTATTTGAAAAACGTGTATATGATTTAGCAGGTACATTAGAAGGTATTAATGTATATTTAAATGATGTTCTTATTCCAATTAAAACATTTCAAGATTATATTAAATTATATTTTGATGCTGAAACTGAAGTAGATATTATATCAGAAAAACAACCTCGATGGGACATTAGTTTTGTATATCGTCCAGATGGTGGTTTTGAACATATTTCACATGTAAATAATATATGTACTTATCATGGTGGGTCACATGTTGATTATATAAATGATCAAATTATTGATTATATTCAAGACCAAATTGTTAAGAAAAATAAAGATGCAGTTAATAAAATTAAATCTCATACTATAAAAGATCATTATATGATTTTTATAAATTGTACTATTGAAAATCCTGCATTTACTAGTCAAACTAAAGAAACATTAAAGACTAAACAAAATGAGTTTGGATCAGTATGTAAAATATCAGATAAAATTCTTAAAAAAATTAATTCAAGTGGTATTTTAAATGTAGTATTAGAATTTCTTAAATTCAAAGAAGAAACATTATTAATGAAAAAGACTGATGGTAAGAAAGTTAATGCAATTAAAGGTATTCCTAAACTAGAAGATGCAGAATGGGCTGGTACTAAGAAATCTAAAATGTGTAAGTTAATCCTCACTGAAGGAGATTCAGCCAAAGCATTAGCGATGAGTGGTCGTGCAGTAGTAGGTAATCAAAAATATGGTATTTTTCCGTTAAAAGGCAAATTATTAAATGTTCGAGGTGCAACACCAAAAGAATTATTAAATAATGAAGAAATTATTAATCTTAAAAAGATTTTAGGATTAAAACATGGTAAAATTTATGTAAATTCTGGTAAAGAAGCAAAAGAAGGACAAGATGATAAAACAGAAAAGGAGGAATCTAAAAATAAAATATGTGATGTGTCTGAATTACGTTATGGTGGTATTATTTCATTATGCGATCAAGATGTAGATGGTTATCATATTAAAGGACTATTAATTAACTTTTTTGAATATTTTTGGCCGTCTTTATTAAAAATAGATGGATTTATTACTTGTTTATCAACACCAATTGTAAAAGCCACTAAAGGCAAAGATGCAAAAATATTTTATAATTTAACTGATTATACACAATGGAAAGAAACACCAGCATCTAATAATTATCATATTAAGTATTACAAAGGGTTAGGTACTAGTACACGTGAAGAAGGTAAAGAATATTTTACTGATTTAGAAAATAAATTAATTCATTATTTATGGAGACCTGAAATTAATCAAACAGGTGGCAATGAAATTGCTGATCAAGATTCAGATGAACCATTAATTGGAGAAATTGACCATCCATGTCATCAAGCAATTATGTTAGCATTTGATAAAAAGAAGGCCGATGATCGTAAATCCTGGTTAATGCAATATAATAAGAATGAAATATTAACACCTGATATTAAACAAGTACCATTTAATGATTTTGTGAATAAAGAATTGATTCATTTTTCGAATGAAGATATTAAACGTAGTATTCCATCTATGGTTGATGGTTTAAAACCAAGTCAAAGAAAAATTTTATATGGTACTATATTAAGAAAATTATTTACTAAAAATTCTGAAATTAAAGTAGCACAATTAACAGGTTTTATTAGTGATAAGACATGTTATCATCATGGTGAACAAAGTTTAAATATGGCAATTATTAATATGGCACAAAGATTTGTAGGATCAAATAATATAAATATTTTAATGCCATCTGGACAATATGGAACAAGATTAACTGGTAAAGATGCCGCAAGTCCCCGTTATATATTTACATATTTAAATCCAATTGTAAGATTATTATTTAGAGAAGAAGATGATCCTATTTTAAATTATTTAGATGATGATGGGACACCAGTAGAACCTGAATATTATATACCTATTTTACCTATGATTTTAATTAATGGTGCAGAAGGTATTGGTACTGGATTTAGTACACAAGTATTGCCATATAATCCGTTAGATTTGATTGATAATATTAAATGTATGATGGAAGATAAACCATTAAAAGAATTAAAACCGTATTTTCATGGATTTAAAGGTAAAATTAGTCAGGATGATAAAACATATTCTATACAAGGTAATTATGAATTAGTAGGAAATGATATAATTATTACAGAATTACCAGTAGGTGTATGGACATCACCGTATAAAGAATATTTGAATGATTTAGAAGAAAAGAAAGAAATTCTTAAATTTATAAATAATAATACAGATGAAGATGTTCATTTTAAAATTACATTAGATGGTAAAAAATCAGATGAATGGAAAGAAAAAGAATTAATACAAAAATTTAAATTGGTAAAGAAAATTAGTATAACTAATATGCATTTATATGATAAAGATGATAAAATTAAGAAATATCATAATGTAAATGATATATTAAAAGAATTTTATCAAATTAGGTTAGATGCATATACTACTAGAAAGAACTATTATTTAGACAAGTATAAACAAGAATTAGATGCATTAAAATATAAAATGAAATTTATAGAAGATGTGTTAGAAGATAGAATAGTAATTAATCGTAAAAAGCGTGAAGAAATTATTGCTCAGTTAGTTAAGAAAAAATATCCTAATATGGGTGATGATAAATATGATTATTTATTAAGTATGCCAATTCATAGTTTTACACACGAAAAGATAGAGGAATTAAAAGAAAAAATTGCAAATAAAGAATCTGAAATGATAACATTAGATTCTAAATCAGAGAAACAAATTTGGTTAGAAGAATTAGAACAATTTAAGATTGCATATGTAAAAGAATATGAACCAACTACTACGAATGTTAAAACAAAACAAATTAAAACAGATGTGGTTCCTATAAAGAAAAAACTTGTAAAATAAAATTATTTTAACTATTATCTGATTTTTAAGACTATTTAAAGATATATTAATAATAATTATTAATGGCTACTACAACTGGTACAAAAGGATCAGATGTATACACTTATGACGGTGTAGGTGATCCCCGTGTATCATTATCGGTATTACTTGTTAGAAATCAATCAGAACAAATTATTGAAGATGGTCTAAAAAAAATATTATATTGTTCTAATGTATTAATTCCTGGGTATGAAAAATTAGTAGAAGATGCATTTGTTCTTGCATTTATGAATCGTAATATTCGTGGTGGATCAGGAGAACGTGATGTAAGTAGAATTATGTTTAAAGTTTTGTTTAAAGAAAAACCAAATATAATGAGTAATCTATTTGATTTAATACCTCATTATGGATCATGGGATGATATTTTTAAAATGTGGGATGAACCAGTATTTAATCAAATAGTTGATAAATTTACAAATATTGTATTGAAACAATTAGATGAAGATGAGAAAAATATGAATGAAAATAATGGTATTTCATTATTAGCAAAATGGATACCAAGACAAACACGGCAACCACATATTGTTAAACATTTAGCAAATAAGTTATTTCCTACAGGTAATATTAGTAATCGTATGAAATTATATCGTAAAAAAATAGTACCATTGAATAAATATATTGAAACTATTGAAATTAATCAATGTGCAAAACAATGGTCTGATATTAAACCAGAAAATGTACCTGGAAGAGCACTTGCTAAATATAAAAATGCATTTTTGAATCAAAAGAAAAATAGTCAAGAACCTAGATATCCAGATGATCAAGATAGAATTAAATGTGCTGAAAATTTTAGAAATCATATGAAAAATGTATTAACTAAAGAAGCTAAGGTTAATGCAGTAAACACTGTATTACCTAGTGAAATATATAAAAATATTTTAATGAATATTTATGCATCAGAAGATGAAAAAAATATTAATCGTGCACAATGGAAAATGATACGTGATGATTTGAAAACATCTGGAGTATTTAAAAATATGATTGCTATGTGTGATTTTTCTGGATCAATGAATGGTGATCCTAAACTAGTTAGTGCATCATTAGGTATTTTATTTTCAGAAATTTGCGTTGGATCAGGTAAGAATAAAATAATGACATTTGATTCTATGCCTCAATGGATTGAATTTCCTGAATCTAATGATATTTATGATAAAGCAAATATATTAGCAGCATCTTCCCTTGGTCATGGATTGAGTACTGATTTTCAAAAAGCAATGGAACTTATTATTATTGATCTTAAAAAGAATCGTACTCCATTAGATCAAGCACCATCTGATTTAATTGTATTTACAGATATGTGTTGGGATGAAGCATGTAGTTCAAATGAAAATTCATATTATACTAGTAATAGTTATAGACATCATGTAAAAACTGCTCCATTTCAAACTCATATAGAAATGATCCGTGAATCATTTAAACGTGCAGGTGAAGATATGTTTGGTGAAGGTTACGGATATAAAATGCCTCGTATTATAATTTGGAATTTAAGAGCTACTGCAGGTGAATTTCATGCACAGGCAAACACCGAGGGAGTATTAATGTATAGTGGATGGTCGCCTAGTATATTTAAACAGTTAATTAAAGAAGGATTTAAAGTTCAAACACCATATGATGGATTAAGACAACAATTAGATGATCCAATGTATGATATTATTAGGAATAGAATTAGAAATATATAATATATTTTATATTATATATTATATACAAATGTCATTTGAAGAAAAATATTTAAAATATACAAGAAAATATTTAGACCTAAGTGAACAATATGGAAGTGCAGAAGCAGGAGGTGGAGGAGGTGGAGGTGGAGGTGGAGGTGGTGGTGGTGGTGGTGGAGGTGGTGATAGTGATAGTAAATTTACAACCAAGTTAAATGAATTTTTTAATATACTCGCAGAATATAAACATATATCTAGAATAGAAGAAAAAGAAGAACCACTTACATTTAATGTTGAGACATTTATGCGTACAATCCAATCATACCATGCTAGACTTAGAGCTGAAGAAAGAGTAAAAATCACTGAAGAAAATATAAGATCATTTCAAGCTGCATTAAGAACTACAAAATATCGTTCCTTTTTTAATAGTTCTAGAAAAATATTTAAATATTTAGATGCGGGTGTACCTAAATATTATCATTTTTCTATAGATTTACAAGAATATATAAAAATAGATGATAAATTTTCAGAATATTGGACAAAAGTAGAATATCCTACAATGGAAAATGCATATGATGATGCTAGATTAATACATAAAGTATATACATTACGTAAAGAAGAAGTATCACAGATGCCAGAATATTCACAAAAACGATTTGGCTCTATACCAGATATACCAGAAGATTTTGAAAAACAAATAACACAAAATAAATGTTATTATTTAGATAATAAAAGGGCATTAATTATGTATGTAAATAATACTACATTTTGGAAAATTATCTTAAATCCTGATTTTTCAAAAATAGTAACAATATTACAAGATGGTAATGCGGCATCTTTATATTATATGTTTACTAAAAATAAATTAAAAAAACCAATAAAAATTGTTGGAGATCGAAAAGCCATCCCTAAAGCATGGTTAGAAGGTGAAGAAGGTGGAGGTGGTGAAGAAGGTGAAGAAGGTGAAGAAGGTGAAGAAGGCGGTGGCGGCGGTGGCGGTGGCGGCGGTGGTGCCCCTGTTGCACCTGTTGCCCCTGTTGCTCCTAGGCCTCCCAAAGAATGTCCAAATTGTGGAAAACAATTTAGCAGTTCTAGTATTTTTTCAAAACATACAAGTAAGTGCAAGCCTAAAAATTGAAAAATAAATTATTATTTATTATTTTTAGTAGAATAAAATGACAGCCTTATTGTTATTAACAACTAGCTTACACTATCTAGCAATTATTCCAATATGTAAAAATTATCAAAGTATATACATATATAGACTTTATTCAAATGTTATAATGGTATCAACAACTTTTAGTATGTTATGGCATTATTATAATACATATCAATTAATGATAATGGATTATTATTTTGCTACAATATGGTTTTTATTTGATATTGGATGGTATAAAGAATTAAATAATAATAAAATATTAATATTAAATCTAATTGTATTTATATTTAATATAATTATAATTAATTTTGATAATTATGTGTATTATCATAATATGTGGAATATTATCTCGGCAATAAAATGTATGTATATTTCATATTTAATTAGAAATATAAAGATAAATTAATAATTAATAACGGTATTTTGACTATATTAATATATTAAAAAAACTCCAGCAATCATTTATAAAAAAAATTTTTTTTATTTCTAGTTTTTTGGTTATATTAGTAAAAAATACATTCAGCAAATTATTCTTTAGATTCAGATTCTTGTCCAAGAATCATACAGCAATTAAAACTGTCTTCAATTATGATTCTTGTCCAAGAATTATCCTGCAATCAAAACTTTCTTTAATTCCGATTCTTGTTCAAGAATCATCCAGCAATTAAAATTTTATAAGAATCCGATTCTTGTCCAAGAATCATCCTGCGATCAAAACTGTCTTTATTCAATTAAATTTCTATTCATCAATATCTGAGATTATTAAATGTAGATGATTAGCTTAATTATCGAATTTTTTAGGTAAAAATTCAAAATTTTTTTTGAATTTTTATGCTATGCACTATATAATTTTTGGTAAGGTTGAATTACAAAATAAACCATTAAATCCAAATATTAAAGCATATTTATGGGATAAATCTAATTTAGTTGGTATGTTTGCACATAAATATTTACAACATAAACCAAAAAATAATATACATATAAAAGATGTATATTATTTACAGAAAGCAAAAGTAGTTAAATTAGAATCAAATCAGTTTGAAGAAAATGGGGATGTTATTATGTTAGATCCAAGTAATGTACAAAATTTTAAATATCCTGAAACAGAAATCTCTAATATTAGTTTGAATCAATTTTTTGACAAATTAAAATTAGAAAATAATTATACTAATATTACGGTACAATTAATTAATCTTTAATAATATTTTTAATAATTGGTATTTCAACTGGATATCCTCCAGGAGTTTCTAATATCAATGGTATTTCAGATTTAAATGCAAATTTTACTATCATACTTAATCCTTTTAATTTAATATGACCTTCATCTAATAACTCATGACGATCTAATTTACTATTTAATTGTGTTCTACTGTCATTTAAATGAATTAAATCAACATATTTCCATCCAATAATTGTATTAAATGTTTTTATAAATTGTTTTACTTTACTTGGTTCACTTAAATCATAACCTGCTGCAAACACATGACATGTATCAACACATATTCTTAATCTTTTTTTATCTTGTTCAGAAAATTTATTATAAATAATTCTGAATTCTTCTAATCTTCCACCTAATTCAGTACCTTGACCACACGGTGTTTCTAATAATATTTTTGTATTTTCTGGACTATTATCTAGACAATATTTTAAATTTTGATACATATTTTCTATTGCTTCACTTTTATCTAAATGTAAATATTTACCAGAATGTACTACTACCCCAATAGCACCTATTTTAGAACAAGCATCTAAATGATTTATTAAAGAAGTAATACCCCAGCTATCTTTTTTAAACTCGTGTGCAAAGTTTAACAAATAAGGTGCATGAATAACTATTTTTACTTTATTATATTTTGCATAATGATTAATAGTTAATAGTTCTTCATCACTTCTTTTAGTTGTTTTTCTGCCTTTTGGATTGGTAATAAATATTTGGATAAAATTTCCACCATATTTTACTATTTCATCAATTGCTCCAATTATACCATTTTTTGATATACCAATATGTGAGCCATAATAAAATTGTTTACTCATAATAAAATTTTATAAAATAATTATATATATATGAATTATTTTAATAAATATAAAAAATATAATCAAAAAATTATAAATCAATTGGGTGGATCTAAAAGACTAGAAAAAGAAATTGATAAATTAAAAGCCAGTAATTTATATAAAAATATTGTTTTGAGTGAAGATAAAAAATCTGTAACATTTACACGTATATCTGATAATGCTAATATTACAGTTATTATTCCAGATAATTATCCATTTGAAGCACCTAGTATAACAATTAATGAAACAAAATATAATATTGGTAGTGTATGGTCTTCTGCAAGTACTATAGGTTCAATGTTCGAATATGACAAAAAAGTATTAATTTTATGTCACAATACAATGGTAAATGGTACGTTTGAGCCATTAGTATTAAATAATCATTGGTATGGATCACCTGAATTACAAATATTTCAAAGAATATTTGCAGAATATAATTTAAAAGGTAAGCCTATATTTGAAACAATTGATATAATTCCAGGTGGAACATATCAAGCAGATGCATTTAGTGATGAATTTATAAATCAACATATTAATGATTATGATATAGTAATGGTACCAGATTGCGGAGGTCCTTGGTATTATTTACAGAACACCGATTTATATGATGGTGGTCGTAAAATTAGAGATCTTACAACAGACGAAGTTAATGTCAACAAAGAAATTTTAATTAAGTTATGTCTAAAATTAACAAAAGTTGTAAAACAAGGAGGAATTATTCAATTTAGTAAATTTATAAGTGAAATACCATGTACTATAAATGGAAGTGATTTTGATACATTTTCAGATGCATTAACCTTTTATTTAACTCAAAATGGATTTACAACTCAAATTAAAATAGATGATGAATCTAAAAATATATTTTTAATTGCAATTAAACAATAATTATTAAAAATTGATATTATTATATAATAAAGATAAAAGAATAAAAACATTAATAATAATGTTTTTAATCGATAAATACATTATTAATACTAAAAAAGATATTATTTTTAATAATGATATATACAATAATGTATTTAAACCAGAATTTTTAAATAATTTAACACATTTAATTATTTATGGTAAGAATGGATCAGGAAAACGCAGTTTAATTAAATGTTTAATTAATGAAATATATGGTAATATTAAAACAGAAATGGCAACATTTCATATTAATGCATATGCTAATAAAATCGATGAAGTTTTATTAGAAAAAAGTATGTATCATATTATAATTAAACCTAATAATTCAGCATTTGATAAATATGTATTACAAGATATTATTAAGAATTTTGCACAAATTACAATAGTTAATACACATTCAAATAATCATTATAAAATAGTAATTATTGATTGTATAGATAAATTATCTAGACAAGCTCAGAATGCATTAAGAAGAACAATGGAAGAATATATGGGAAATTGTAAATTTATATTTATATGTTATCAATTACATAAAATAATAGAACCAATTAAAAGCAGATGTAGTTTAATTACCGTTAATAATCCAACAGAAAATGATGTATTTAAAACATTATTTCATATATCTACATTGGAAAATATTAAAATGAGTGTAGCTAGATTGAATGATTTAGCAAAAAATGCGAACAACGACATTAAACAAGGTATATGGTTATTAGAGTATTATCGTCATAATATTTATATTAAAGATGAATTAAATTGGCATAAATATGGTGATTTGATTATTAAAGAAATATTTAGTGGAAAAATAAATTTGAGTTATATTCGTGATTTAAATTATCAAATATATATGTCAAATATTGATGTTAATGAATTAGCATGTTATTTATTAGAAAATATGTTAAAAAAAGAAATATCATTAAAAATAAAATACAATATTATTAATACATTTTCAAAGTTTGATGTTAGAATTAATCAAGGAAAACGTCAAACATTGCATTTAGAATCTCTTATTTTAGAAATATTTAATATTTTATCTTAAATATTAATATATTATTTATATTATATTAATATATGAGTAAATTAGATGATATTGATTATTTAATTAACCTAGTATATGAACATTTGTATAATAAAATTCCGTCACGTCCGATTGATTCAAAACCATTATCAACAAATTATTTAGAAGATTTAACTATTGTAAAGAAAATGTATGAAGGAAAACAATTAGATGAATTAATCAATGTAATTTTTAATACAAATATATCTTATAGTGGAAAAAGTGAATCAGCATATATTTTTAAGAGAGTAGATCAAAAGTCAGATATATTACTTAGACAATATCCCAAAGATCAAGTAATGAATCCATCAACTCCTTTAAATGTTGATAAAATAGTAGCTTATTTATTAAGTGATTTAGTCATTCATAAAAAAACAACAGGGATTATGCTAAATATATGTAATGTTGATATTCCTGCGAAAGAATTACAATTATTTACTAAAAAATATCCTGAAATAAAACTTGATGGAACCGTAAGTGTTACAATAAGAGAACATTTTTATAAATTAGTTACATTAAAAGAACATTTGAAAAAAGATAATACATTTAAAAATTATCAAGATTGTATATTTCAAGTATTACATACATTAAGTGTTATTCAATCAATGTATCCTACATTTAGACATAATAATTTAACAATTGATAATATATTAGTATATGAAACAACTAAAAAAAATTTAAAATTTAAAATAAATAATACTGAGTTTATATTTAAATCATCTGGTAAAATTAAAATAACTAATTTTTTAAAATCAAATATTAAAGATTATATTACAAATGATTCATTAGATCCTGTAATGCAAAAACCAAATATTTATTATGATACAGATATGTTTTTAGAATCATTATTAGAATTAGAATTACCATCATCTAACATAGCTAATTTTATTAAAAAATATCATAATAAAGAAATAAGTGCACGTGAAATATTAAGTAGTGATTTTTTTAAAGAATATAAAAATGTTGAAGATGATCAATTAGGTGGTAGATCTAAAATTTCTAAAGGTAAAAGTAGTAAGAGCAGTAGTAGTAGTAGTAGCAGCAGCAGTAGTAGTCGTACTAGTCGTACTAGTCGTACTAGTCGTACTAGTAGTCGTAAAAGCAGTCGCAGCAGTCGCCGTAATAAAAAAACTAAAATAAATAAAAAATATAATATGTCACAAGATGAAGTAGATGAAATTTTAAATGTAGAAACACCTGTAGAAGATACAATTAAATATCTTGAAAAGAATAAGAATAAAGTAAATAATTCTGTTAATGATATATTTAATGATTTAAAATCAAAACCATATGTAACTAGTTACAATAATGAAAGTATTATAAATAAAATGCCACAAAAACCAATTTCTCTTCCTGAATTAGGATTGGAAGTTACCAAAGCGGAAACAGCTAACCCTATAATTCAAGTTAATTTACCACAACCAGTTATCCCTCCAAGTGGAATAGCTAATTTATTAGGTACACCAGATAGTCCATCAGGAGGTATAGCAAATGGATTTGGTGCAGCTCAACCTATTACTAATTTTAATATAGAAAGTGGATCCATTGCTGATAAATTAAAAGGTCAAGCACCAGAATTTAATCGAGCACCAGAATTTAATGCACCATTAAATGTACTTCCTAATCCATATAAAGAAAATACTAGTAAATTACATAGTTTGTTTGGTAATATAGAACAAAATGGTGGATCAAGATTAAATTTAAAGGGCGGATCTGATAGAGTAATACCTATATATAAAAATGTTAAAAATTCACCATATATACCTAATGAAGCAAAAAGAATTAAACAGGAAAGATTTTTTGAAGCAAATCCTGATGCAGCAAGAGAGGCGCAACCTCAGGCTCAGCAGCAACAGCAGCAACAGCAACCATATTTACAACACCAAACTAATTTATCAGAAACAAAGACTGCATTTTCTTTAAACATAGCACCTGAATTATTACCGCCTGCTAGAAGACCATTACCTCCTGCACCTCCTGAAAATGTTGTAAAAATGATGAATTATATTATTCCAAATTCATTTGGAAATCAAACTTATAGTATTCCACCTCAATTTGCCCAACCATCTGCAAATGTAATGTCACAAAATACATATAATATTTCATTTGCAAATCCATCACAAGTTAGAGAATTCAGAGAAGATATATTACCTAGTAAAGATGAATCTATGTTAAAATATTCAATGTCTACAATTAGTGAAAGAGTTGTTATATATCAATACATTAGATCTATATTAATTAGACATTCAGATGGTGAAAATATTAATTTTCTAAGTGATAAATCACCTGAAGTACGTAATTTATTAAGTTATTTAAGAATATTAGATTTAGATGTTACTAAATATGATAAAACAAAAAATAATCAATCTGGTATTGTAATACCTAGACGGTTAATTATTTATAGATCCTGTTATCCTATTAGAGTAGATAGGGTAAATTACAATGTAGGATGTGCTAAAAATAATATTGGAATAAGCATTAGAATATATCAGATGATATTAGGTGAAACATTTGTTAATAAATATAAATCATTACCCTATAATGCATTTGAAGTATGGCGTGATATATCATTTTATGAAAATGTAAGGGATAATATAGTAAAAGCAAATATATCACCTAATTTTACAATGTTATATGCATATTATATAACTCAAGATACTCAAATTGATTTTTTAAAAGTGAATCGATTAAGAAACAAGGATATTATTAACAAGCAAGAAAAACAAAGAAAATTTGTATTAAATAATTTGTATAAAAAAGAAATGCAAGAATATTTAATTGGATTACAAAAATATTCAACATCTGATTTAACAAAATTAGTAGATCAATTAGATATACATACACCATCTAATAAATGTCTAATTGCTTTAACTGAATCAGGTACTCAAGATTTAATTTCATGGGGATCTAGACAATACGAAGACAATGGTTTAGCCAAGAAAATGATTAATACAGGATATCATAGTTATGAAGTATGGTTAAGTATTTTATTCCAAATGTATCATAGTTTCTTGTGCATGTATAAATGTGGTATATCATTTCATAATTTTGATTTAAATGGTAATGTATTAATCAAATCATTAAAACAAGATGAAATGAATAAGGGATATTGGAAATATAGATTAAATAATATAGATTTTTACATACCTAATTATGGTTATATGGTAATGATTAATTCTGATTTTGCAGATATTTATAGTAATGATGAACAAACATTAGAAAATCAATTAATTGGTCGGGTTGATGCTGGATTACCTATTCATGTATATGGATTAGGTGCTGCACCACCTGTACCTGCAGAAATTATTCTTGCAATAGCAGATAGTACTCCAAGAAAAATAGATAAAATTGCGTATAAAGTATATTC
>Ga0214923_10005173_pt1 | contig 15298 bp, 12 predicted proteins | sample LL1510_MetaG_FD_177993 | JGI IMG/M metagenome (GOLD analysis project Ga0214923, IMG submission 177993) | Freshwater microbial communities from Lake Lanier, Atlanta, Georgia, United States - LL-1510 | ecosystem: Environmental > Aquatic > Freshwater > Lake | place: USA: Georgia | collected...
GCTTGCAAATTCTCTTCTGCTAGCCCTGTGAATTGGAGTTGCGATAAGTACGAAGCCACCATCGGCTCAATCGGCACGACGCGATAATTCAAACCAGTGCGAGCTGCTACATCGGCAGCATCATCTAACGAACCAGCTGAGGAATACTTACTTGGCATACCCACGCCATAGACCCGCTCTTTGCCGAGCGCATCAACAGCAATCGTCGCAACGAGAGCAGAATCAATTCCTCCCGATAACCCAAGTACGACAGAGCTAAATCCACCCTTTGCCACATAATCACGAAGACCGGTGACTAACGCCGACCAGAGTTCACCGCCGCGATCTAAAGCAGGAGCAATCTGCGGCGCCATCGCTTCGTACTTATTTAATGGCGTATCCGAGAGCGTCACATCAGGCGTGCCGCTACAAACCTTCGCCTCTAAATCAACGAGCATCGTGCCCTCGTGAAACTGCGGCGCCCGCGCCTTCACTTCACCCAGCGAGTTAGCAACAATCGAATCGCCATCGAAAACTAATTCATCTTGCCCGCCGACCATATTTACATAGAGAACAGGGCAACCCAACTCCCGCGCACGCTTGGAAACGAGCGCGCCGCGCGTCTCATCTTTATCGCTCTCATACGGCGAACCATTAATCACCACAAGTAAGCCAGGGTTACGCGCAGCAATCTCGGGAATCACTCCCCCGTCTTGCCAAATATCTTCACAGATTGCCACCGCGATATCGATGCCGTGATGGCGCACCATCAACGTCGATGTGCCAGGAACAAAATTTCTAAACTCATCAAAGACGCCATAGTTCGGTAAGTGGCGCTTGACGTACTTGCCAACAATCTTTCCTTGATAGATCGCGGCGAGCGCATTCTCTGGCGCACCAACAGGCGTGCCAAGTTTCGAGTGTCCGCTCTCACTCTCACTCTGATCTAAATACCCAATGAGCACGAGAACATTTCCCATGCCCGCACTTGCTAACTCTTCCGCTAACTTCCCCACGGCATAACGACTTGCTAATCGAAAATCACCACGAAGGGCAAGATCTTCAACTGGGTATCCAGTAATCACCATTTCGGGGAGTGCAACAAGATGCGCGCCATCGCTCCATGCTTTTGCGATTGCAGCGAAGGCTCGTTGCGCATTGCCGGAAATATCGCCAACAACGGGGTTGACCTGGGCAAGTGCTACTCGGAGTTGAGCACGTTCAGTTGCCATGGGACGAGCCTACTGGCAGGCTTGGAAGCCAGGCACAGGGACTGAATTTCAGCCTTGAGGCGTAAGGGGTTTTCATGGAATCGCTCTATGGCGGAAAGACACTTCGCCGGATCACCGTTCGCGATATCGCAGCAGCAAAAGGCGTCGAGAAGTGGCCGATGCTCACTGCCTACGAAGAGCTCACTGCAGGAATCTTTGATTCCGTTGGCATTCCCGTTCTCTTAGTCGGCGATAGCGCGGCAAGTAATTTCCTTGGTTACGAGAACACCATCCCCGTCACTGTTGATGAACTCATCCCCCTTGCGCGCGCAGTTGTCCGCGGTACCAAACGCGCCATGGTGATTGCAGATCTTCCCTTTGGTTCGTATGAAGGCTCTCCTGCGCAAGCTTTAGCAACTGCAACGCGCTTTATGAAAGAAGCAGGCGTGCAGGGCGTGAAGTTAGAAGGTGGAACACGCGTCGTTGAACAAGTGAGGACATTGGTTTCTGCCGGGATTCCCGTGATGGGACATCTTGGCTTAACTCCGCAATCTCTTCATGCTCTCGGTGGGTATCACGTGCAAGGACGTGGTGATGCAGGTGACGAAATTCTTGCGCAGGCGCGAGAGTTAGTTGAGGCGGGAGTTTTCTCGCTCGTCTTGGAATTAGTTCCTGCTGATCTGGCAACGCAGATCACTTCAGAGATTCCTGTTCCCACGATTGGCATTGGTGCGGGGAACGGAACCGATGCGCAGGTTCTCGTCTGGAGTGATTTGATGGGGCTTACCCCCAACGCGCCGAAGTTGGCGAAGGCTTATCGGAACTTACGGGAAGAGATTGCCTCGGGAGTGGATGAATGGGCGAAGGATGTAGCTTCTGGGGTATTTCCTGGAGTTGAGCAAAGTTTTAATTGATTTTTAGCGTCTTTTATTTCATTATTTTTCTAATTAGCTAAAGTATGTATGTGGATAAATTTGAATCAATCGTTTTGCGCTGGATGGTAATAATTTTAGTACCAGCCCTCTTGGGCACGATGCTCGTGGTAAAAGACCTTTCAACTCAACAAAAAAATGCGGACCCAGAATTTAACGGTTATGTTGCCCCGTCTAACTTGGGTGATTGGATTGATCTGGCTAGGGAGAGAACGGTCACGGTTAGTTGCAATGAAATTGCGGGTAGCGGATTTTCATTTGATTTTCTCCCCGTTGATAAAGCTCGATGGAGCTTTAAACGTTCAGAGGAAACAGAATCAATCTTGCTAACTAACTACCACGTAATTGAGCCCTGCCTTCAAGCCAAAAAGTTAGTCAAAATATACTTGGACGAGAAGAAAGTACTTGAAGCTGAAATCGCAGCTTTTGATTCAGCGCGAGATATTGCAGCGTTGAGCATCAAAAGAAAAATTGACCCTTTGTACAGCATTTATTACAAACCTTACAGCGGATACTGGGTGATGGCTGTCGGTTCACCTTTTGCCATGGATGGCACTACTACATTTGGGAACATAATTAATCTTGAAGACGATAAGATATTTACAAGCGCCTCTCTAAATAAAGGTAACTCCGGAGGACCGCTTGTAGACAATGAGGGACTGGTTGTTGGTATGAACACCGGTTACCGAGCCGTAGCTCAAAATGTTAATTGGGCCATTGATATAAATGCCTTGTGCTACAAAATTGCGATTTGCGAATCGGATACAGGCTTGCTACATCCCATCAAATAAATAGTGCCCTCTCTTAAGGGAGGGCACTATTTATTTGAATTCAGACTCTTTAACGCCATTTGCTCCGTGAAGATCCGTACGAATTTCCAAATGAACTTCGAGAAGATTTGAAGGGATCGTTAAAGGTATTGCGGTTCCAAGAAGAACTTCCTGGGTCTGAGTACGATGGATAGTTATTGTTCACGCCACCATTCCATGAGCATGTACCTCGACCTGAGTTAGCGCTATATGTTCCGTTATTGCAAACGCTTCCTGCCTGTGCTGCTGGTGCGATTACTAAAGAGCCTGCGAATAGCCCAACAGCCGCTGCGATGGTATAAAAAACTTTTTTCATTTCTTGCCTCTCTGTCTGGGTCCGCCGGACCGCTTACTTACTCTTATGGCGTCTGATCGATAGAATGAGTTCCCAATTATCGAAATTTTTTGAGGTAAATTTGAGAACGCCTGAAATGTCCGAGTTAGATGATATGTCACTTATGCGGTCCTATCAGGCCGGGGAAACTCAGGCGCTGGCAGAACTCATGCGTCGTCGTGAAAGATGGCTTTACAACGTGGCAAGAAAAACTATTGCCGACCCTTCGCTCGTGGAAGATGGATTACAGGAGGGTCTAATCCAAATCTTTCGAAGTGCAAAAACTTTTCGGGGTGACTCTCAGGTAACTTCCTGGCTGTACCAGGTCATGACCCGAGCATGTATTGACGTACTAAGAAAAGAAAAGGTTCGGGAGCACGATTCGATGCCAGAAAATGCTGAGGAACTCATACCGTCTGAGAGCCAGTTCGAGCGCCAAATCGAAAACAAACTCTTTATCCATGGCGCCCTTGCTGACCTAGATCCTGCCCAGCGAGAGGTCTTGGAGCTGCTTTACTTCAAAGAGCTCACATACGAGGAGATCTCAGTTTCGGCTGGAATCCCCGTGGGAACAGTAAAAAGCAGGGCTGCTCGGGCCACTCAGAAACTCAAGGAAATCGTGGAAAAAATAAATTTGGAATCTGGGAACTTTTCCGCCAATGCTTACGCCCAAGGGTCAGAGGTGAAAAATGTCAGAAAACTTAGATAAAGAGCTGAAAGAGCTGCTTGGCTCGGTCGAGCACCTGCACGAAGTGCCCCCGGCAACCTCCCTGCGGTTTGAAAAAACCCTGGATGAATTAGTACGAGCTGAGGTTGCCAAGAAAAGGTGGTTTTCTGCTCAAAATAGCTTCGCTCTTGCTGCTGGATTTTTAGTTGTAATTGGATTGGGCGTAGCAGTAACTTCCGATGAAAATCCAATAGACGTTAATAGCCCCTCTCGATCTAGCGTAGGAGCTTCATCAAATGCTGATGTACTCACTTCAAATGACCCAAGTGTTGAAAAATCTCGAAGCGGCATAAATTTTCATAACTCCCAAGTGAAGTACTCATCGAGCTTGTCGCTAAAAGATCTACCATTCACGCCTGCAACAGTAATAGGAACTTTAGAAACGTCTAATGAAACGCTGGAATCTTGCCTCAGAGAACTAGGACTCTTGGAAAGTGTCAGTGATATAGATATGGGCCTTTATCAAGCTGAACCGGTTTCAGCGATTTGGTCTCCAATTGCCCTCGGAAAATGGCAGGTTTCTATCGTGGATAAGAATTGCCAACCGTTGGATGAACTCCTAATTCAATAACTGTTTTGTCGTTTTCATTCTAATTTAGAAATTACTTTAATTCGGTGAACAATGGAGTGTGGTCACTAAAAAGAGACCAATTTTCAAATCTCTCTATTTTGGCTGAAACAACTTCTTCAAAGTTAGCATAAATATAGTCTATGTGAAATTTCTTTTCGGGATTCTTTTGGTGGAAATGCGTTTGCATACTTTCCAATCCAAAAACCTCTTTTGAATATACGTGATAGGCGCTAAAAAGTCCAAGGTCATTTAAAGATCTATTTATATCTACGAAGTTATTTTGATGGCCAGGAATGTCCCATTGTGGCCCGTTATTAAAATCTCCCGCAATGATCACACGCCTTGAGGAGCCTATAGCTTCTTTGTAATGTTCAATTGCATCCAAAAAGTAACCCGACCTTGAATTACCGAACTTTTTAGCCCGTGAATTGAAGGCCCAAACCCCCAAGATTAGAATATCTTTAAACTTTACCGGTAAAAAATAAATAAGTTTAGGGTTGTATCTCATTTCTAGAAATTCACTCTCGCCTTTTGTGAGAATTGCTAGACCCTTGGCTTCATTATGGCCAATCCAATGAAATTCATACCCTTTGAAAGATTTCTTTTCTAATTTTTCACATTCCTGAATTATTAGAACATCCGCATCATACTTCTCTACTTCAACGTATTTAGAGGTGAAATTTAAATTACAATTCCAGGTTAAGATTTTCAAAGTCTTTGTTGCAGCCATTCTTCAGTCAGAGATTCAGCTTGCTTTATCACGGTTTCAGTTGCTTCTTCTGAGAAATCCGGTGGATACCCATATCTCTCAAGCAAATCACGAACTAAAGTGCGAAGCGCCGCTTGTGTTGATTCGCGAACCCACCAATCAACTTTAATATTTTCCCTAACTTTTCTAGTTAGTTCTTGCGCTAAGCGAACTAAATCCTCGTGTTTCATCTCCCGCACGGCAGCTGCATTTACTTCTAAAGCGTCATAGAAAGAGACTTCGTACTCTGTTAATCCGTCTGGGTTACCAGCTTTTACTTGAGCGTTGAGTTTTTTCGCTAGCTCAATTAGTTCTTCAATCAGCTGTGCTGTTTCAATACTTCGATTGCGATATTTAGATAGAGCAGCCTCTAAAAGTTCGGAGTATTGAGAATTCCTAACAATATTTGTTTTAAATCGAGCCTTGATTTCTCCTTTTAATAATCGACTCAACGCCTCGACCGCTAAGTTGCGTTCTTTCATGGCGCGAATCTCGCGCAAGAACTCTTCCGAAAGTAGTCCAATATTTGGTCTATCTAACCCCGCGACGCTAAAGACATCGATGATGCCCTCTGGAACAATTCCGCGCGACAGTGCTTGGCGGATAAGGGCCTCACGTTCAGCATCAGTCTTTTTCTTGCCCGTGTGATCACCCTTAGTCAACATCACTCGGATTGCTTGATAAAGCGCTACCTCCTCACGATGCGCAATCGCGGGAGGCTGGCTATTCACAAGCGCGTATGCTTTTGACAGGGCAGCCGAGGCGTCAGCAAAGCGTTTTTTGCCATCCTCCAAACCAATTACAAAATCAGCAATTTGTGGAATAACTGCGTGAGGTTTCTCTTGGAATCCATCAATAGAACAACCATGTAACAGGTCGCGGATCACCGTCAGCTTTTCAAAGAAAACACCCAGAGCCTCTTCTATGAATTCAACTGGTGGGGCTTCCTTTTTGCCCTTTGTATAAGTTGCAAGCGCATCCTTAAGTTCTGTAGCGATACCGATGTAATCAACAACTAATCCGCCTGGCTTATCGTGGAATACACGATTCACGCGTGCGATTGCTTGCATGAGATTGTGGCCCTTCATAGGCTTATCTACATACATGGTGTGGCAAGGCGGTGAGTCATAGCCTGTGAGCCACATATCTCGCACGATGACGATCTTTAACTCATCCTCAGAATCCTTAAAGCGACTTTCTAGTTCCCGCTTCTGTGGCTCGGTGTAAGCATGCGGGCGTAGCTTCTCATTATCCGATGCTGATGAATGGAAAACTATTTTGATCGCACCTTTACGATGGTCATCGTTATGCCACTCGGGGCGAATCTTGATTATTTGGTTATACAAATCAACACAGATATTACGGCTCATGCCCACTACCATTGCCTTGCCATCTGCTAGCTCTGGAGACTTGCATCGATTCTCGTAGTGACTCACGATGTCCTGAGCAATCTTTTCTAGGCGTGGTTCTGCGCCAACTATCTGTTCAAGCTCTGCCCAACGCTTCTTAAGATTGGCCTGCATACTTTCTTCTTCATCTTCAACAAGGTCTTCTGCCAGCTCATCGAGTTCTTTCTTGGCATCATCGGGGAGCTCAAGTGCAACAAGGCGGCTCTCGTAATAAATAGGAACAGTCGCGCCATCTTCATTAGCTTGCGCCATGTCATAAATATCGATTTCATCGCCGAATACAAGGCGAGTATCTCTATCAGTTTCGGCAACTGGCGTCCCGGTAAAGGCTACAAAAGTGGCATTCGGCATTGCATCGCGGAGATGCTGGGCATAACCAACCTTAAATTTATTATCTTTATCGATACGCGCACTAAACCCGTATTGAGAACGATGGGCTTCATCAGTAAACACAAAAACATTTCGACGTTCCGTTAGAACTGGGAATTTAGTTTCGTTCTCTTCAGGTGCAAATTTTTGAATAGTCGTGAAGATGACACCACCTACTGGGCGGGTACTTATCATCTCTCGAATCTCTTCACGTGAGTCTGCCTGCTCAGGTGTTTGACGCATCAGTGCCTTTGCAGCCACAAAGGTGTCGAAGAGTTGGTGATCTAGGTTCTTGCGGTCAGTGACGACAACAATCGTTGGATTCTTTAGAGCTTTACTCGTTGCCAGCATTCCCGCAAGGCAAGCCATCTCAAAGCTTTTACCTGCGCCCTGTGTATGCCACATCAGTCCACCGCGACCATCACCATTCTCTGCGCTCGCAGCTAGCGCTCGTGTATAAGCCTTCTTAACAGCAAAGAACTGGTGATAGGCAGGAAGCATTTTGACTATCTTCTGACCAGGAATAAATACTGTGAAGTGCTGAATCATGTCTAACACATGGCGCTTGTCATACAAACCTGCAATAAGAGTTTGCGTGTGCCCGAATGTTCCATAAGGGTCACGAACTTCCCCATCTACCGAGCGCCACTTCAAGAATCGTTCTTGGTCAGCAGTCAAACTTCCCATGCGGGCATCCGCGCCGTCGGCAATCATAAGAGCTGAGTTGTAATAGAACAGTCTCGAAATCTGCGCCTTATATGTCTGCAACTGCTCGAATGCCTGCCAGATATCAGTATCCAAATCTGACGGATTCTTCAGCTCCAGCACACTAATCGGAATTCCATTTAGAAATAGGACGATGTCAGGTCTGCGAGTTCCAGCATCTGCATCCACTTGGACTGAGAATTGATTAACTGCCAACCAATCGTTGTTTTCAATATTCTCAAAATCTATTAACCAAAGCAATTTCGTAGTCTCATCGCCTAATTCATCTCGCACCTTCACAGAGATTCCCTCTGTCATCCATTGATGTATCTGCTGATTTGCTTTCAGCACATCCGTCTCACCTGGAGACTCCAACAACTGGCGAACTTTCCGAATAACTTCCTTAGGCGTTCCAGGATTGATTCGTGAAATTGCATCTTCTACACGTCCAACTAACAAAATATCCTTATGAGAAGAGCGCTCAGGCATCATTCCATCATGAGCAATCTCAGGACCTTTCGCTAAACTCCAGCCAATCCCTTCCAGCCAATCAAGACATTGGAGCTCATAAGCATCCTCATTGTAAGCAACCATCAAGAAACCAGCATTTCTTCTGGAATTTGTAGCTCGCCTGAAATTAGGCGCGGCATTAAAGCTTCCCGCAGAGTCGTGAGCATGAGCGATTCAGTTGCTAGGGTGAGAATTTTTGAAATTGATGGGAACACCAATTCATTAAATGCCTTCAATATTTCCTGTGGGGGTTTAAGTGCAGGAATTGTCCCGACATCTTGCTGATTTATCCCTGGAATAGCTGCTTTAATTCCGCGACTTCTCAAGATGTCCAAAGTTCTTTCCAGGCGAATCCAAAAATACAGATATGGATTCCCTAACTCCATGGCACGAAGAACAAATACGTGCTCATTTACTGCGAATTCGCTGAATGGGAATCCGAGGCCGTACATTCCCACCCGAGGTTTAAATTCACCAGGTTTTCCACCATCTTTATAAAGTAAAACATCAAAATCACGGGGTTTGCCTTTATTCATTTTTTCATAGAAATCACGGGGAACAAATTTAGTTTTTGAGAAATCAAATACTCCTAGTCCGTTGATTGATTCTGCACCGATACTCGGTACGCCTGATGAGATGCCCTTAACACCGCCTTTGGGTCTGGAACCTGGCTCAATCTCGAGACCAAAGTCGAATAGCGAACCCACTTGCCAACCTTTAGGAATCAGCCCCAATTCTGAATCCTCCATGGAGCTAGGTAAAAGAGACGCAACAGCGTCGTCCATACCAACTGGCCTTTCACCAGCCATCTTCGCCTTTACTGGGTCGAAATCTATGAACCAGGATTTAAAAATTGTTTGTGCGATGTCCTCTAAAGTTCGTGAAATAGCTGTATTTGCAGATATTTTTTCTTCGAGTGCGAATAGAAATTCGCCAATTTTCTTTTGTATTTTGATTTCTGGAATCTGAACGTAAAGTTCACGAATGTCTGTCTGACTTATGAATGGCTGGGCACTTCCTCGGATGGGCCAGAAATCTGGTGCTTTAGTCATGTAAAAGAAATATTTTAAATCAATATCTTCGTTCTTTGGAAAAATCCGAATGGTGTTCTTAATACAAGACCATTTGCCAGATGCAAAAAATGTTGAGCCACAATTAGCGCCAATTGCACTAAGAACAATTCCTTCTTTATCGTAATCAAATTTTTCGAGGAAACCATCTGGGCCGGTAGCGCTATATGCCAAATAGCCATCTGAAACGTAAGATGCCTTGGTTGTTTTTGTATCTCCCCATTGGATATCCAAAATATCTTGAAGCTGTACTTCTTTAAATGTCATAACCAAGACCTTTGAGCTGCCTTGAAATCAATTCCTCTAAACGATGAGATTCTTCTAGCTGTTCCGAAAGCTGGACTGTAAGAGTCTTCATGCGAGTAGCAAAATCTTCGTCCGTTTCGGATTCAACTTCTTCGGTGCCAATGTAGCGACCAGGAGATAGTGAGTCCCCATTCTTCGCAATTTCTTCACGGGTTACAGACTTACAGAAGCCGTCAACATCCTCGTACTTCCCATCGCACCAGCTGTTAAAAGTGTCGGCTATTCGAGCTATTTCGTCTTCACTAAATTCAATCTGGGTGCGCGAGATTGCAGTTCCGAGTTTGCGGGCATCGATAAAGAGAACCTGGTTGTCGCGCTTCTTCTTCCACTTAGATTTATCTTTATTGAAAAACCATAGGGAGCTTGGTATCTGGGTATTGAAGAATAGTTGACCTGGAAGGTCGATAATGCACTCAATTACATCATCATCAAGGAACGCTTTACGGATCGTGTCATCGCCACCCTGTGAAGAGGTGAGAGTTCCGCGTGGCATAACAATTCCCGCACGACCCTTAGGCGCTAAGTGATGAACTGCATGGCTCATCCATGCATAGTTTGCTGGACGTTCACGAGGAACACCGTACTTTTTCCAGCGAACATCATTAATGAGTTGTTCTTTGGGATAACTCGCGTTACTACCAAAGGGTGGATTCATGAGAATAAAGTCAAAGCGTTTATCTGGATGCTGGTTTTCGGTAAATGTATCGCCGTGAGATTTTCCAAGGTCGAAATCAATCCCTCGAATGGCAAGGTTCATTGCACAAAGGCGACGCGTAGTTGGGTTTGATTCCTGACCATAGATCGCGATGTCGCCCAGTTTTCCACCGTGGGCTTCCAGAAACCGCTCACTCTGCACAAACATCCCACCTGAACCGCAGCATGGGTCATAGACGCGGCCCGATGTCGGTTGCAGAATTTCAACGAGAGTCTTAACTATTGAAGGGGTCGTGTAGAACTGACCGCCGAGCTTTCCTTCCGCAGATGCAAACATGCCAAGAAAATATTCATAGACCTGCCCAAGAACATCTGAAGCCTGGTGCCGGCCATTACCGAAACTAATGGAGCCGATGAGATCAACGACCGCACCGAGATCGGATGCTGGAAGCTTTGCATCTGCGTAACGACGTTCGACGATTCCTTCTAGCTTCGGATTTTCCTTTTCAATTTCGTAAAGTGCATTATCAATTTGGGATGCAATATCTGCCTGCTTGGCGTTCTGCTGGATGACTTCCCAGCGGGAGGACTCTGGAACCCAGAAGACGTTGACCTCTTTGTAGTAATTTCGGTCATCAAGTGCGGCCTTAAGGCGCTTTGCATCTGGTTTGTATCTGTCACTTTTTGGATCTGAAAATGCAGCAGTTAGTTCTTCACGACGTTCGGCAAATGAGTCAGAAACGTACTTGAGGAAGACAAGGCCGAGGACAATATGTTTGTACTCTGCGGCATCTAAGTTCTTTCTCAGGACGTTGGCTGCGTCCCAGTACTTTTTCAGCTGATCATTAGTTAGAGCCATGTACCCACCTTACGCAGCAGGGCTCCAAAAATTATAGAAATGCGACATTCTCCCGTCCAGAAAAGGACCTTTTGGTCATACCTCTCTTATTTTAGGGTTGCCATATCGATATTCTCAGAACATGGCTATCGGAAATTTTGAGTATTACTTCGTCCCCGTCCTGAAAGCGCTGAAAGAAAATGGTCGAATGCACCGGCGCGAAAATATGGCAGCGGTAGCAAAAGCAGAAGGGACCACCCCCGCTGAACTCGAAATTAAAACCACCAAAGGAACGAACATCTTTAGATCCCGAGTTGGATGGGCCCAAGCCTTCCTTGTACAGGCAGGGGCGGTTGTCCGCCCACAGCGGGGCTACCTGGAAATCACAGAGCGAGGCATCAAGCTCCTACAAGAGAATCCGCAAGGTTTTAAGGCAAAAAAATTCAGAGAGTTCCCTGACTACGCGAATGCATGGAGCGGTCGACGCAGCTCGAATTCTGAAGGCGAGCCTTTAGAGGAGCAAACTGAATCAGATGTCTCACCGCAAGAGCGAATAGAAACAGCTGTTAGCGAAATCGAGAACGCACTAGCAATTGAGATAGTGCAGAGAATCCATAGCCTTTCACCAAAGTTTTTGGAACTTGTTGTTTTAGAACTTCTACATGCCATGGGTTACGGAACATCTGAGTCATCCATAGAACACGTGGGTGGGCCTGGTGATGAAGGCGTAGATGGAATTATTCATCAAGATGCACTTGGCTTGCAGAGAATCTACGTACAAGCAAAGCGTTATAAAGCTGAGAGTTCAATCGGGCGGCCCGACATTCAAAAGTTTGTTGGGGCGCTTGCAGGACTGGGGGCAAACGGTGGAGTTTTTATAACCACTTCAAGTTTTTCCGCAGATGCAAAGGACTACGCGGCCAAGAATTTAAGTGCGCGAGTCATACTTATTGATGGAATTGAGCTCGGTCTATTGATGGTTCGTCATGGAATTGGTGTCCAAAAACGAAAAAGTTTTTCCATTGTAGAGATAGATGAGGATTACTTCGAGGAGTAGTATTTTGAACTGGAGCTTAAATTCTTTATCTTCAATTAGATGAGAGAGTGGTTCAATTATTTTTTTAAAGCAAATTCGCCATCCAGCTCGAACTATGATTGTTTGAAGGTTTCTTCTATCGTCGCAAGTTGTTCTAAGCGCTCTTGGGCTTCATCTGTTCGTCCAAGGGCGTTTAATACATCTACAAGAGCTCGATTGGCATCGATGATGTCTTCCCAATCTTTTCGCTCTTCGACTGTGAGCATCTCTAATGCTCGTACTAACTGAATCTCCGCTTCTTCATACTCACCACAGAGCGCATGAGCTTTACCTAAGTGCATGCGGGCAACTGCTTCAGCGTTGAAGTTCTCAGCGACTTTCGCGTAATTGAATTCATGCTTGGCGTAGAACTTCGCTTCTGGTCCATTTCCTAGCGCGATATAGGCCAGGGCGATTTGGTAATCAACGTGGTGGACATCGCTTGGATCTTTTGTCGCTTTGAAATAGTTACGAGCTTGAAGGAAGCTCGTTACCGCTTCTTCATATCGTTCAAGCTTGCTTAGGCTCATTCCGATGTTGAGCGCATCCACACCGCGGGAGCCATCATTGGCATCAGGGTCGATAGCGCTTTGTGCTTCACGGTGGCAGGCAAGGGATTTCTCCCACTCCTTTGCGGCAAACCAATCACATCCTGCTGCTCTGATTGCTTGGACATGCCCCTCAAAGTTATCGCGCTCTTTCTGAAGGCGAGCAATCTCTTGAAAGGCGGCGGCGGCTTCGCGGTGTTGCTGAAGTTTGCGATGTGAGAAAGCTTTACCTTCATGGAGATGAACGAGTTGATGGAGCGTAGAAGGTGATGTGGTGGCGTTGGGATCGCTAGAGCGATAGAGATCAAGTGAAGTTTCTACTAGTTGCAGACAGGTCGTGTAATCATCGCGGCTATATGCGAAGTGGCTAAGTTCAGCGAGCACCTCTGCTCGTTCCACACCGTGCGTACTTTCGATTTTCTCCCAGAGCTCAGCCTCTTGGAGGGCGCCGTCGCCTTCTGAGTTGGATTCTGCGTCGTTCTCGTTGCTCACTCTTGAACTATCCCCTGACCTTTCCTATCGATCCTCCACGGAGCGCTCTCCGATGGAGGGGCAAAGTTACTCTCCGTCACTGACATTCCTGCGTTTGGGCGCGAAGCGAAATTCGCGTTGCCATTCCATAACGGGAATTTCGGACAAAGCATTCCATCTCTCCACACTTCGCCACATTGCCTCAGTTCTGGCAAGCGCTGCGAGCCGGAGATCCTCCATGCTCCCGATGAAATCCAGCATTTGCGTGACGCCCGCGTTGACCTTCCGCTCTCGTACTTCGCTCATTGGCAAAGCGATGCCATTCATCACGCTGTGGCGACCTAAGAAATAGAAAGCCCTTCCTTCTTGGCGTTCTCGGTCATTCTTCTTACGACAGCCATCGCATGCCTCCCATGACCATCTACTTAATCCACCTGCGACTTCGATAGAGCAGAGGTAACAGAGGTGATAGCCGCTGGGGCAATCAAGCCCCGTGTCTTTATGGTGCGGTTCGCAGCGGCACCGTTGCGAGTTTGCACCGAGCGAGGTGAGGGTGAAGCAGGTTGTGCAAAGGTGAAGCGAAGAAATTGGGTACTCCATGGCAAGGCCCTTCTGGACCTCAAATATTTGGGCGCTTGGCACCCGGTGAGATCCGCTCTTCCGACTATCGGCTTTCGATGTCAGCGGGTCTTCCCCTAGGACCACCGTGCGCGGTGCGCGGTTGGTATCACACTAGCTAGAGGGCTAGAACGTGTGATGTCTTTGACCTACTCCCATGATATCTCACTCCAACTCTCTTCTCAAAATTTGCGAGCGAATAGACACGGCTTCCATGTCAGAGGTGATCGTTACAATCAAAATGTTACGAGGGAGGATGGCGAGATGAAGGCAGATCAGATAGCGATAGTCCATTCCTCCGAGTATGAGGGTTGGGTCTTCTCAAAAACCCATCCAACTCAAGGGCGCCGCTTTAGTAAGGCGTTCGCACAACTTACAGATATTTTGAACGAAGCGAAGTTAGAGTTTCAAGAACTCGAACCGCGGAAGGCAACTGTTGCCGAACTTGAGTTGGTGCACTCCTCTCACTACCTCTCCGAAGTTCTTGGTAATCACCAATGTGGCGAATGGGAAGGTGAGCGATCCGATCTTTCGCACCTGGCTCAACTTTTTGCAGGCGGAACGTTGATCGCGCTCGAGGCCTTACTCTCAAAGAGCGTTAAGACTGCCGTGCATTTTCCTGGCGCGAAACACCACGCGCAACGAGATCACAGTTCTGGCTTCTGCGTTTTTGCAGATTTTGCACTTGCAGCAGAGATCGCAACCAAGCGTCATGGCATGAAGGTAGCCATCTACGACTTCGATGGACATCACGGCGATGGAACAGAAAATTTAACGGCGGATAATCCTGATGTGCTTACCTTTTCTATTCACGAGTACGGAATCTTTCCGGGTACGGGTAGAGAATCCATCCCCGAGAAGCACGTCATCAATATTCCATTAACGAACTGGCCAATGTGGCCCTATTTAGGAATGGGTGATGAAGCGCTTGAATTTGGAGTTGAGAGATTTATTGAGGAGTGCCGCACATTTGGCGCCGATCTCATTTTTATCGCCGCTGGAGCCGATGGCGAGATCAACGATCCGTTAACGTCGTTAGAGTATTCGGAAGATGCGATGGTCAATCAAGGTTTGGTACTACGAAGCGCCTTCCCTGATATACCTATGTTGGTCGGCGGCGCTGGCGGCTATCAACCCGACACCGTCACGCCACAAGTCTGGGCAAAGTTTGCCGCGCTGATCGCTGGCGTAGATCCGCGCAGTATTTCGCAATCGCCAAACCTTTGGAAGACCTAGTAACGCGAAACTTGACTTAGTACCTTGCCCTTTGGTCGGTAAGTTGCTCGAGGTTGGGCCTTAGGGAATTTCGTCTGAAGCGCTAAGTTCTTTGCCACATGAAGAAGAATCAACCGTGACTCTGCCAAAGCAAAGTACTCGCCTAAACATTTTCGTGATCCAGCGCCGAAAGGAAAGA
>Ga0214923_10005174_pt1 | contig 15295 bp, 9 predicted proteins | sample LL1510_MetaG_FD_177993 | JGI IMG/M metagenome (GOLD analysis project Ga0214923, IMG submission 177993) | Freshwater microbial communities from Lake Lanier, Atlanta, Georgia, United States - LL-1510 | ecosystem: Environmental > Aquatic > Freshwater > Lake | place: USA: Georgia | collected 2015-10-15
TGTCGGAACCGAAACGGCCCGTCACGTCGGAGGTGCCATTGGCAGCGCCGGTGAAGTTGTAGCTGTAACCGGCGTCGACGTATCCGCTGAGCTTCACACCCTTCTGGGCGGTCTCAACGAAGTTATTTTGCACCATCTTTTTGGTGTCCTTGGCGGACGCGTCAGGACCGCTGTCCGCGAGGGACAGGCTGGCCACAGCCACGAGCGCGGCAAGAACTGAAGTAATGCGCTTGATCATTTTGTTTTTTCTCCTTGTTTGTGTTTGTTTGTGTTCACAAGGCACCGTGATTGTTAAGCCAAAGTACTCTGTGAACTGGGAAATAGTAATGGAACCACCACCCGGGTCAACAAAATATTTTGAACGTTTTTGACCCCCACCTGTCGGTATAGGTTCAAATTACGAGCGTCTCCGAGGGTGTTCGGCAAGAAGCGCAGGCCGCCAAAGCCTGCGCTTTTTGTTTATAGCATTGATTGATAATCACTTGGGCTTTAGCCGGCCCGCCGTCTTCCCCTCTCCAGAGTCATTAGTTCTTTATTCACAATATGATGTGGATTGAACCCATAAGAACCAGGCAGGAAGATAAATAATAGCCAGATCCATCAAGCCATCCCAGCCAGCCAATGATATGTAATATACTCCCATTAGGCCCTGACCTCCCCAAATGGGACAATCTCAATGATCACCCCTTAACTTAAGCCTCGAAATAGGAATTGAAAACTTGGCGGGCTCAATCGAGACCGCCCTATCTAAGCATCAAGCTACCCGCTAGGTAAGGCCCGACATCCTGGGCGTGCCGCAGTTAAAAATTGGTATCTCAAGCCTAGCCGGAAGATTTTAAAGGACAGGTGGGATAAGTTGGATGGTTGCTTAGTCCTTCCCCATTTGGGAAAGCCTAACCCACTGTATCATTTCTCTGCTTTACGCTTTCTAAATTCGAATTTCCAAATCCCGAATCAAATCATTACTACGATGTCTGATGTCTAAACGACTAAAAGACTATCGCAGTGCCTCGCCCAGCTTATTCCGAAATCTTCAACCGAAGGAACTTTCGGTTGGTGCCATCGATCGGAACGGTGGCCGTCTTTTTGATGACGTCCACGCCGTTCACATTGTTCGTGCCCAGGGTGGCGATATTACTGCTGGGAACGCTGCCCCAATTGGAATCCGCCAAGTTGGTGTGCACCTGCGGGGTTACCAAGTTCGAATTCGTGGCATTTTTACGAACGTAATAGGTCATCACCAGGCTGCTACTGTTGAAGGTGGTCGAAGGGTAGTTAGACGGGCTCACGGCCGTTGAGGAGTTGGACGCCCCATAGGCATACTGCAAAAGCAGATCCGCCGACGGCAGGTTGCTTCCCCGCCAACCGGAGAAGGAACTGTCGGGAGGTGGGGCAATGGTAAAAGTGACCGCCTGATTATTCGTCCCCGCCGCATTCGTGGCCGTCAGAATCGCATTGGTAAACGTGCCGGCTGCCGTTGGCGTGCCGGTGATTGCCCCACTGGAGGCGACCGATAACCCGCTCGGCAGACCCGTCCCAGAAAACACGATCGGCGCATCCCCGGTGGCCGTGATGTTGTTGCTGAAGGCCACGCCTACCGTGCCCGTGAAAGCATTGGTGCTGGTAATCGTCGGTGCAACGGCTGTCTGCACTTCCACACTCCCCGTTACCTCAAAATCCACATTCGGATTGCTGTCTTTATCATAAATATACCAAGTGCCAGTGGTGTTGGTACCACCAAAATTAACGATCCGGAAGGTGACCGACGTGTTGGCCGGAACATTTTGTAACGTCGGATTGGTGCTGAGATCAATCGCGGCCGCCAAACTGTCACCCGCGCTGTTGGTTCCAGGGTAAGTCAAAGCCGCCACATCGCTGAAAGATCCGGAACCGATCTGCACCTGCACCACCCCGCTTGCGGGGCCGGAGCTGGAGCGGCGATAATTCATCTTGCTAATCCCGCTGAGCGACAATTTGTATCCGTTGGTGGCCGCGATCGTGAAACTTACAAATTTATTCGAACTTACTGCCGTGGCGGCATCCGGGGATGACCAGTCAACACCTCCCCATCCCCGCGCAGCTGCCGTACCGGATGTCAGAACACCTGATCCACGGGTTAGACCGTTGGAAACAATCAAGTTACTGGCGGAAACCGTGGGATACCATGGGCTGACGCCGTAGCTGGTCTCCCCTCTGGCATCCCATCCAACCAAGGAATTGGAACTGACCCCACGCGTGGCGTCATACACGTTGCCGGCAACAGTCAGATCATTGGTAAGTCCCGAGCTGACGTGGCGAACTAAGGCGCCTGATAAAGCACCTTGGGCCGCCGATGCACTGATTCTAACGTAAAGTGTCGTGTTGGTGACCGTTCCGCCGGCCGGCTTGACAGTAAGTTCATTGGTGAAGACGGAATTGTCGGAACTGATCTGCAGATCCGTGCCCGAGGTCGTCACCGTCACGTCATTGGTCAGGTTGCTGCCCTTAATCGTATAAGGGGAACCTGCCGAAGGAATGCCGTTAAAAGCGGAGAGTCCGCTCAGGGAGTCAGGGAGCACGTTTAAGCTAGGGGTGGTCAGAGAAAATTCACCGATCCCCAAAGTCAAGTCATCGATTCGCCAGTTGGCAGTGCTAACTCCGGCTGTTCCAGTACCATTATATCCATACAGCCGAAATGTTGCGCTAGCTCCATTTGTCATCGGAACCGAAAGGGCTTTGCTCACCAAAACCCATGTGCTGTTCGTGCTCAAAGTTCCACTAGCTAGATCGGCAGCGTAGTTGTCGGTGCTGGAGCGGAGAGCGTAGGCCGCCGGCCCGGTGCTTGTGGCGCGATGGCCAAAAGAAAAATTGGTGATGGCCAGGTTGCTGCTGCTGACCGGCGCGGTGACAGTGATCTCAAAATAGGCACTTCCGCTGGCATTCGTATTCAGTATTCCAGTCCGGGCAGCTACGCTGGCATTGGCGCTGCCGGAAGCCGCCAATCCAAAGGAATTTGTATAGCCGGATGAGACGGACGACGAGCCGAGCATTGTATTTGTCCCGTTATTATTTCCAAAGGCCAGCGCTCCAATCGTCCAGCCAGAGGGCGTCACAGTGGGCGTGTCGGTGTTAAAGTTCCAATAAGCCACCCCGCTCGGATAAACCAACAAGGTCTGTGTTGCATCTGTGGCCGCGTTCCAATTCTCGTTGCCAGCCTGGCTGGCGGTAATTGTCGTTGTTCCACTCCCCACGACCGTCACCGAGTTGCCGGAGACGGTCGCCACGTTGGTATTAGAACTGGCATAGCTGACCGCTAAACCGGAACTGGCTGTGGCCGAAATAGAGAAAGGAGCATCCCCCACCACCTTCGCCGGCAGCACGGCAAACGTGATGGTCTGGTTGCCCTTGGTGATTTCGAAGCCGATTGTGGCATTGCTGCTGGTTCCCGTCACGTTGTCCGCCGTCACCGTGATGCTGTTCGTCACCGCATTGGTGGGCGTACCTGTGATGGTACCGTTGTTGGAGTTGAACGTCAGCCCTCCCGGCAGCGTACCGGAAACTAGCGCGAAATTCGTGGGACTGCCCGAAGCCGGAATCGTCTGAGAAAAAGCAGCCCCCACTTGACCTGTAAAGTTGGTGGCTATGATCACTGGCACCTGCCCCGCCTGATTGATCATCCCGCTCACCGCCAGATTGGTGCTGGCGGAGCCGCTGACATGGCTGATGGAAGCGGAAAAGTTATTGGTGGCCGTCGAACTGGCGGCGATCCGGGCAAAAATCGTCGTCGAGGCAACCACCCCCGCATTCTGGGTCAAGTTGATGGCGTTGGTCGAAAATCCCGATGAGCTGTTCGTGCTCACCTCCACCAAAGACGAGTTGGGTGTGATGGCGATGTTGGTTGAGCCTAAATTTGTGCCGCTGACCGTGTAGCTAATCGGAGCCGAAGCCGAGTCAGTGAATGTGGAACCAAGGTTGAGTGAATTTGTAGAGAGCGTGATCGCAGGAGTTGTCGTCAGAGTGCCAGTAATTTTAGCTTCATCTATGGCCCATGTTTCATTTGCATCGTTGTTGAGCAAAACAACGCGCACCGTCAGATTTTGAACAGCAGGCAAGGCTGACACCTTCAAAGTGCTGAAGCCATCTGATGTTCTGTCGCCTCCAGCGCTTGGGGCAAAAGCGGAGAATGTGTTGTTAGCAGCGTAGGCATTTGAAGCTACACCAGTCCCTGCCGAGTAGGCCCATCGGGCATTGCTAGCCCCAGAAACTCGCAACCTCTGGTACCAAGTTGTTCCGCCGTCAGGACTGACTTCTATAGTTACGTTGTCACCAGCGTCAGCGCCGTTCGCTGCGCTAGTACCAGTCGAAATTGATGCAAGGCGGAGGGAAAACTCGATATTGGCAAAATTCTGAGCATCGACAGATGAAAAAAGCAAAGTTCGAGAGCTGCCAGCAACACGATACCCGGTGGAGCCATCCGTAAAGTATGGTGAATTAGCAGGAGCAGTGTTTGAGGCGGGCGTATTGCCGGAAATAGTGCCCGCGGTTCCTCCGGTACCGGAGACAGTATATGTCATCGTTGGCGTTCCCGGTGATGTTTCAAAATTCTGCACGCCAACAATCGTCTGCGCCTGCGCCGCCACGGAAAGTCCAAACGCCAAAACAGCTGCGAAGAAAAGGTTCCGCGTTATGCGTGCCCGAATCCGCAATCCGAAATCCGCAATGCCAAATTTCCCCATTTCCCTGCAGCCTTTTTCCCGCTTCCCTCCATCACTAACGCCTAAACGACTAAAAGACTTCTGCAGAGGAGAGTTCATTTTTTAATCTCCAGAGTTAGATGCGACGAAGTTGCTGGGCTGTGAAGACAACCCCTGTTTAGACCGTTTTTGGTCATGACAGTACCACACTACAAATGTGCTACGGATTCGGCGGATTGCTAGGGCCTTTTTGTGACACTTTGATGGCAAAATGTGGACATATATTTATATATAAAAACATGCAGACTAGAGCTTTACGCCTATAAACAACGATTATTAGAAAATCTTAATAAGCACATTTTATACCGGAATCCACACATCTCTCTAAAGGGCTAGGTGTTTGGTGGAAGGTTTAAGGCGGGAGGTGGAAGTCTCAGGGGCAAGCTGTTTAGCGGTTTCGTCGTTAGTGATGGAGGAAACGATCAAAGCTTCCGGGTTCACTCCATGACTAAAGCCTAAATGGCTGAACCCCTTCCTGCTCGCCTGCAGCCTACAGCCTCTTCAAAAACAGAAAGGCCGAGAGCCTTTTAGCTCCCAGCCTCTCTTCAACTTTAACTGAAATCTAAAACAACAATTATCTGACCGCCTTCACCCGCAGGAAGCCGCGGGTCGACCCGGTGTTTAGTTCGGCCTCATAACGAGTGTAGCCGGCAGGCTTGTTGGTCTGATCAGCAGAGACCGAGGGCGTTACCGTGGTGCCACTGTCAAAAGCCGTGGCCAGGTCGGGCAACGACTTCACGGTGTAGTTTACCCCGCTGTCCCGCTGCAAGTAGGTCAGCTTGATCGTACCCGTACCGGTCGCCAGCGTGGCCGCGCGGCTAGCTCCGCTGACCGGGCTGGTGCCGAAGGCCAGCTCCGCATTGTTGTCCATTCCATCGCCGTCCGGATCAGCCGTGCCGGCGGCGTTCGCCCCACTCAAGCCGAAGCCCGCTAGGTAATCCGCCAAAGGATCAGCCGCCGCCACGATGACCGTTCGCGTCACCGGCGTGGCCGCATTGCCGGCCGCATCGCTCGCATTGTAGGTGATCGTGTAAGTCCCAGCCACCGCAGTGTTCACGGTTCCGGATGGCGTCACCGTCACGCTGCCGTCAATTGCATCCACTGCGGTCGCACCGGCGTCCGTATAGCTGTCTCCTACCGTCAGGTTGATGGCGGCCGATCCGTCCCGGGTGATCACTGGGCCGATGCCGTCGTCATTATTATAGTAAGGTGTGGGATTGATAGTGACCGCCACCCCATTGGAGCCCAGCGTGTAGGAGCGATTCAGGAGATTATTGGTTCTCGGAGCGTCGACCCGCTCAAACGGCATCGTGGTGGCTGCATTTGTTTTCCAAAACTTGTAAGAGAGCACGCTTCCGGCATCCCCAGGCACCACGAAAGTCCCTGAGTAAACCGTGGTGCTTCCCTCCTTCACCAAGGCTTTGCCGGCCGCATTGAAGTCACCGTAACGCACCTCAAGGGTGTCCCCATCGGCGAACAGTCCCTTGTTGATCTGCACGCCCATATCCACCTTGAAGGTCAGACTGCGGGATTGGCCCGTGCGGTTAAAATAATCCGCGGACAAAACCTGCGGGCTATTGTTAGCCCCCACCACATAAGCGGGTCCGAGGTTAAACGTCCGGTTGGGGTCAGACTCCCAGTTGTAATTGATACCCCTCTTGATCCGGAACTTGTAGTTGATGGCCGCATTTTCCGCGCCGTCGATGAAAGTGGTTAGACTGCACACTCCGTTGGCATTAGGAGCGGAAAGGGCAATCCCAGTGCCGAAATTATTAAAAAATGAACCCGCGACCTCGACTGTGTCGGTGACGGGATCAAACACCCCGCTAGCTTGAGCTACCGATACATCGACCTGGAATTTTACCTCCCGCGTGGCCGTGGCGTTGGCAAAGGGAACAGTCGTCAAGATCCGGTCCGTGGGCGTGGTTCCGGCAGGAGCGGCCACCAGGGTTCGGTTGCCGCTGATGTTTTCGTAGCCGGTCCAATCAGGAATCTTTCCACCGATCAGGTATTTGAATCCCACATTGGCCAGCCCCGTGGAAGTCACCGCCACCGTCCCCTCGTAGACGCCGTCGGAATCAAGATCAGTCAAAAGGTTGGCCGAAGTGTTCCAAATGTTTCCCGCACCAAATTCACCCACCACATAAACGGTATCCGTGCCGGCCACAAAGGCGCCCTTGAAGATCTGAACACCCATATCGACTTTAAAGGTGATGTTTTGGGTAACATTGTCGGCCACCAAAGGCGTGGTGTCGGACCCGTCTGCCCAACCGTCACCATCCGTGTCCGCTTTGGTCGGATCTGTTCCGCCGGTCTCTTCCTGCTCGTTGGTCAAAGTGTCGTTGTCAGGATCACCGGTGCCATCCTGAGCCGAGACACTACCGAAATAAGTAACCTCCCAGTTGTCCTGCAGGTTGTCGTTATCCAAGTCGCCGTCTGCATTCGGATCGATGGTCGTGTAGGAAAGTAAAGACCCACCCGTGGAAGTCACCCCCCAACCGGATGTGGCTGCATCGGAGCGACTCGCAACATCAACAAAGGGATCGTCATTCCCACCTCCACTGGTTCCCACGTCAAACTTAAATGTATCACCTAACGTCAGGCCTAAAGATGCCAACGGCACGGTCCAAATGACTTTGTTGGAGCCAGTTTGAGTCAGATCAATAGAGGCGCCAGAAGCAGAGGCCCAAGCGTTTGAAACATATTGAGAAAATCCCAAACCGCCCCCCACAACATTTACCCAAGAGCCAATAAAAAAGTTAATTCCCTCGGCATATGTGTTGGGGCGATTCCAAGGATTCCCCGTCGTGGAGCTAGAGGAGGCCGCCGCCGTCCGGATTCCAATCAAGTACTTGGTCCAATCAGAAAAAGCCCTCGTGGTGACGGTGAAGGTGATGTTTGAGGCGTCATTAGTGACATCCACCGAAATGATGTCCAGATTTCCAAATCCATTATCAAAAAGATCACTGCTGGCATCGCTATACACACGGGCTTCAGAAAGGGAGGCCAAGAAAAACGAAGAGGTAACAGTCGCTATGATCACCGATACTTTCGAAAATCGTTTTTTCATAGGCTCGTTATAGCTTCCTCCAAAAGCATGAATTTGAATTCATACCCAACACAGAACAATATCGCCTAGGATGGCGATTCCCGCAAGAGGGACTTTTATTGAACTGTTTATCAAAAGATATTATTTATAAATATATATCCACCAAATTTTTATGATATATTTTGTACGCCCTAACCAGACATACATAGCCTTTTGTTACCCAACGTTGACTGCGGTGCCATGCCCATTGGGGGTGGAAAGCTCCCCTAGCCTTCCTCCCCAAAAATTCAAATTTGATTTCCAATGAAAACTAGCAACTACGGCACCGGGTAAGCCAAGTGGTTAAGCAAGGCAGCCGCGAGTTTGTTTGCCTGCGCTTCATAAACCACCACCCAATATTCGCCAGGTTCTTCAGGAGACTGGGCCAGAATCGATTCCCCACCCTGCTTCACCTCAACAAAATTTTTGCCCCCCAACTCGATCTTCTCCGCCCGACCGGGTTGGAGAGTCACCGTTTTCCCATTAATTTCCAAGCTCGAGGAGGCCATGGTTCCCACAAGGATGATGTGCCAGTTTTTGCCTTTGACCGGTCCCCGCAAGGGTTCGGGCTGGAACAATCCGATCTTTCTTTTCCCCTTGTCCGGCCCCTCCTTGACCTCCGCCCCCGGATAAAAAACCATCGCACAGTTGGCCTTAGGGGCGAGTTCTCCATCCATCCGTGAAGTCACGAATCCTTCGCACCGGGCTTCGACCACCTTCTTGCCGGAGGGAAACACCACTGCTCCGGTGCTTTGCCCCGGGGTGAACCCAGGGGGCCAGATCGCCTCAGGCCCCAACTTCACGAACAGGTTGCCGGGGCCGGGCAGAGTGTTGACCACCACCAGCGTGCTAGAGGAAATCTCCCCGGGTGCCTGCGACTGGCCTGCCGTGGGACAAAGAAACAGGGCTCCGGTAATCCAGGCAAGGATGACTCCTGAAAGCCAAGGCTGCGGGGGGAAGTCTGTTCTCATGGTTAGTAGGCAGCCCGCAAGGTGATCAGCGGACCAACGTCGGGAGCGGGGTTGTCATTGGGACGCAAATATACCTGATAATACTTCCGGGCCGGTGTGCCCCGGGGCAGGTACTCCCCTGCGCTGTTGGTGTTGGTGCTTAGCATCTGGGCTACTACATAGATCCGAAAATGACGACCAAAAGTTTTGGAAAGACCGTAGATGCGGGAAAACCACTCCTCAGCGGCGGCGTCGTTCCAAGCCGTCACCAGGGCGCTGCCCGTCCCGAAATTGGTGGTGCCAAATACCGCACCGGCTGGCCAGCTGTTCGTGTTGGGCCAGCCTGGATCCGTGCCGATAAAGGCCAGTTGGCTGGGGGAATAGAAGGGGTATTTGGCCCGGAAATTCGTCACCCCAGTGACAAAAGCGTCCACAGCTTGAGTCGGCACGGAGAAGGAGGCAGGCACCTGATTGGGATCATTGGTCAATACCACCCCGGCGGCTAACGCGCGGAGCACAGCTGGGGGGGCGGTGTTGATATTGATTTTTCCGCCCTCGTCTATCCGGCTGTCCTGCGCCACGGTAAAAAGATCCAGCAAGGCGGCTGCGCTCTGCTGCATGTTTGGCTGCGCCGGATTGGTCCCGCCCACCGGGTTGGTCCAGGCAAACCGCGGATGCTCCGCCCTTCCGATCCGCAGGGTATTCCCTCCGCCGTATGCATTAGTTGCGACCCCGTTTGTACTCAGATGCACAAATTTGCCTTCCCTGGAAGCGCCCAAAGAAGGATCCGCCCACTGCATAGGGTCGAAGATTGCGCCTAGCTCAACCACGTTTGAAAAAAAGCCGGCATTGGAAATCCTTCCCGGAGGAATATTGGAAGTTACTACTGGGGCCACGGCGGTGGGAAGAGTGGCATCACTCCCGGCGGGGTTCCCTGGAAGGGAGTCGTGTCCTCCATCAGGCCAAGTCGAAGGCCTTACCTCATACCATGGTTGATTGGTGGTTGTCAATCCAGTCCTTCTATTCCTTCCTCCGAAACTCGAGTTTTTATCGTAGTCATTGGGTTCTAAATTTCCGGAGAGGTAAATTGCCGCACGAGGGTCACCCGCTGCATTTCTGGTTACGGTGCCGTTAGTTGCATTGCGAAAAACAAAAGAAGGCAGATGAGCACGGTTCTCGGGCTGATTAAGGACAAGGCCTGATGAATTCGTATTGGTGCTATACAATCGATAAACTCCCCCAAGAACGGCGTCCATGTAACGACCATTCCAAGCAGTCCAATATCTTGACGTATTTGTTTCAGTGAGCGGAAGGAAATTAACCACGTTTGTTATTGGGATAAAAAAGATGTTTGTTACGGGCGAACAGGCGAAAACCCTAAAACCATTAGGGGGTATAACTACGTTGTTGAATGTATTGGTGGTCAGATTGTTAAAGTTTGTATTTGCAGAACCTAATCTTATCTCCTGGTTATGAAGGGCGAGGAAGGTTAGAGACCCTGAAGCATTTGTCTTATCCGAAGGATTCCAAATTTCAAAAAAGTCTGTTGTCACAACAACTATTTGTCTTCCGTTATTGGTAATATTATTGGAGATCATCAAATACCGTTTATTGATTTCATTCACAAAAGGATACGAATCCACCCCGCGGTAGACGGGCCGAATCCGATTTGTTGTAAGGAGCGTGCCGTCGGTGGTCGGGTCGGAATCCGTGTCGGCATAGTCAATGATGTTGGCGGCCAAAGTCTGGAGGTAGGCCATCCCGGTGTAGGCGCTGGCGTTGGTGGCCCCCCCGTTGGCAGAGATGGTGAATCCCCCTGCCCGGTTGGTAAAACCGGGCACATTCGTCAGAAGAACTCCAGCGATCTGGTCGACATTGGTGGCATTGGCGTTGCCGTACGGCCCGGCGAGGTTGGTAAAGGTTCCGTTCAGATTCCATTTCGGGTACTGACTATTCCGGTTGCTTTCCGCCATGGAATATCCCAACCCTGGCGGGATCCGGTCGTATCCCCGGTTAATTTTGGGCTGGCCGGCCACGGTCAGGTTTCCATTGAGGGAGCGCAGTCCGGTGGCAAAAAGCGCGGCATTGGTGTTGGCGTTGGTCCGGAGGAAGGCATCCAGGAGGCCCCAGGTCAGGAAGGCTCGGCGGGAATTGGTAAAGGCGGAGGGGTCGGTGACTCCCAGGCTGGCCAATTGAATCTCCTGCGGGTTGGTGCCGGTGCTCCGGGAAACAACTCCCCCCATCCGCTCGGCGTCAACAAAGCCGCTCAAATCCTCCACGTAATAGGCCAACCGGTGAGTCGGTAACCAGAGGCTGGTATTCGTCGTCAGCACGGTGGTGAAGTTCGTGATCCACGCCACCGGCGGGGAGGTTCGTCCCCCCAACAGCGTGATGCGGGTGGCAGAATTGGAGTTGGCCGCCATCCAATTGATCATCGGCATCAGACTGTTGCTGGCGGCCCCAAAAAAAGCGGATTGGGAACCCCCGGTGAGAACCTGGAATCCGAACTGCGGATTAGTGGCAGACCAGCGGACCTGATTCCGAAAGGCCACCCCGGTCGGGCTGAATAGGTAGCCATATTGCCAACCTCGGGAAGCCGGGGTTGAATTGAAGATAAAATTTCCTTGAATCGGGTAGCCGATGCCGTTGCTGTCCGCCTGATAAACAAAATTGACCCATGTGTGGAGAGCCGTGCTGCGTTCGACGAGCATGTTCTGCGCCAAATCACACCCCATATCCAAGGCAATGTTCAGGCGGGCCTGGTCCCCCACGGAGCGTGAACTCATGCGCTCCAGACGGCTCGAAGCCAAGAAAGCGGTGGTCATGAGGGCAGCCAAGGTCACCAAAGCCAAAACGCTGATTAAGGCGAATCCAGGGGATTGGCGGGGGAGTTGGCTCACTGGGGACGCTCCAGGTCAAACCGCATTTCCATGGATCGCCCGTATTTCGCAACGGAGGCGTTGGAGCTCCACGCGGCGGCGCTGGTCAGGTAAGGCAACGCCTCCTGGGGAAAAACCGTCAGCTCCATTTGCACCCGATTTCCCCAAAATCCGGGGGCAACTGCGCCCTTGTTCCAAGCTTCGGTGATCTGCACAACGTCGTTGTTAGTCAAAACCAGCGAGCCGCAATGGAAGGTAACCTGCAGGTTACAACCGTTGCGGGCCAAGATTTCATCGTTTTGGATGTTGAGGGGGAAAAGAGTGGTAAAGTTGGCCGCAGGAGTGTTGGCGTAAGTCACCAAATTGGTCCAGAGATTCGTGCCGGCGCGATAAAAGCGATGGAGGTTGTAACCGGAGCGAACCATGCCTGAGACGTTGGTATGACTGCTCCACGCCACATAGTAGCCGACCGCCGCTAAATCCGGGGCCGCCCGCCCGAGAGCCGGCAACGTCACCGGTTGGCGGGAGGTTAAAAAAAATAGGGCGTGGCTGTTGGGCTGAAAAGTGACTCCGTTAAGCGATCCGCCATTTGTATAGTAGCGCATCCCGATGGGGCGGTTGATGGGATTGTGATTTTGCATGTCGGCCGAGGCATCCCAGCGGAGATAGGCACCTCCCAGATCCGCTCCCATCAATCGCAAGGCAAAGCGCAGTTCCTTGGCAGCGTCGAGGCGCTGAGTGGAGCGTGACCAAGCCTTGCTCATCTGGTCGAGAGTACCCACCATAACAAGGAGAAGGATGCTAAGCACGGCGGAAGCCGCCATCAGTTCGACTAAAGTAAAGGCGGGAGGGAAAAGGGCGCGCTTCATCGAAAACTACCAACAAAAACCTGTCGGTTCCGCTTGTTCTGGGCTGCAAAACCGGGCGTTTCGAGCGAAAATTCCACTTGCCATGTCTTGTTGAGGATGGGGAAAAATTTTAGACTGCCGATTGCAGCGGCGTTGCTAATTCCGTTGGTAAAGGATGAGGCTGGAATGTTAGTGAAGGGCCTTAACATTTCTGGATTCCCAAGAGCATTGGTCACCCTTTGGAGCCGATAGGCTATGTAGATGGTTCGGGGAATATTGTTAGTGTCGTTAATGTCAAAATCCAAGTAATTGACCGGCGTGTTGGCACTGGGATCCGCATCCAGACCAACCTGGATCAAACGAAAACCCGCCCGACTGCTCTGCTGGAAATCTCTTAGGTCGGAGTTAATGGTCATCGCCAGCAGGGCAGCTTGGGTCTCGTCATAGCTTTCCCGGCTGGATTGCAGTCCCAGCGGGAAAAGCCCCATCAGGGTGGTGAAGGCAACGGTGGCAACTCCCAGGGCAACGACAACCTCGGTCAGTGAAAATCCCGAGGCACGGGATCTCATCTTACTTGTTGGCCTCCGCCGTCGGGATGAGCGTGGCTGAGGCGCGCCCGGTCACCGGCAAAAGGCGGATGACTTCAAGGTTGGACTGGCTGCCTAGGGACATCGTCTCGCCGTAGCCGACTCCGTTGGTTGGGATCATGGTGATGCCGTCATCCAGCAGGCCCCCATCCGCCTGAAAGATCACAGCCGGAAGGTTGTTAAAAGTCGCAGGGTCAACCGGCGCCCTCAAGAGAGCGTTGGTTTTAGGCAAGCGAGTCAACATGGGTCCATAGAGGCTGATCCCTTGGGGAAGTCGGATCCAGCCGCCCACCATGCGGTCGGCCGCGGCGCCGGCGCTGGTGTTGGTGGCGCTCCACGAAACCACCGCCAATGAGCGCAAACGGTAATCCGCTAAAGCAAAATTATCGTCCGGAAAAATTACGGCGGCGTTCGTTCCGATGCTGATGGCCGTGTTTCGGGCTAGTTCCAAGGCCCCCAAAATTTGTCCCATGGCCTGCTTTCTACCCCCAGTACCTGAAAGGCCGCGAAGAGCCGGCACTGCCACCACGGAAATAATCGCCATAATCCCCACAACAGCCAAGAGCTCAGTCAAGGTGAAGGCTGAACCAGCTCCGATTCTCATAATGTAATAGTTGAGCTATAATTTACTTTGTCAATACATCTTGCATCATTTTTTAATCAGCACTTTTGCTACCTCCAACTGAAAACATCGTCGCAATTCTTCGTGACTTTTTTATCGGGATCCTCCTGCAAGCGGTTTTTTCCAAGAGAAACAGCAATGACAGACATACGAATGTTTTCCTGATTGCCTGTACCGTAGTACTCCACTCCCCCTGACTCATTGGTATCCATCTTTATACAGTACTGATTACCCCAAGGGTCCTGGAAAGTCCCATCGGATTTAGCACCCTCTAAAAAACGTAACCCCTTGGGATTCATCGTCTGACCCTCTTTCTGCACCGTCATGTCTCCCGATAAAATCCTCATCAGATCCTTGGACTCGCTTTCCGTGGTGGGGGGACCGTACCAGGAATTATACTCGTCGGTAGCCTGATCCATCTTGGATTTGGCCACCGGCCATTGACCGTACTCCTGCTTGTAGGCCTTCACCGCGGCGACGATCGCCGTCAAATCCCCCTTGGCTTTTGACTTGTCCCCGGCATCAAGAGCCCTGGGAAGCACCGCGGCGGCCAATCCAACCAACAAACCAATGATCGAGACAACCACCAGCAGTTCGACCAAACTGAAACCAGCGTCGGAAAATCCCGAACGCGACCGGAGACAATTCCTCATTTAAAAGTTCCCACCGGTTTGCTGGAGTCGCTGGGATCCGACACCCAAACCGAGATGCTGGCCGGCACCACGTAGGACTTGGATCCCACCTGGTTGGTCAGCACCCCCGTCCCCAAGGTATCGATGGCGATGGTAAAGTTGGACTGCTTGTTTCCCGAGTAGAATCCCTTGGGCGTGACCAGCCCCTGCGCGTTGGTAAACTTGGGTGGCACTTCCAAAAACGCGATCCCCCGGTAGTTTCCCCCGTTGGTGTTGGTCGTGCTGATCGCGGTCAAAAAATTCGCATCGCTATTGCTATACACCAAGCCACTGGTGTTGGCGGGATAAGCTGAATATTCCGCATAAAAAGCGTTCACCGCTGTTTTGATCGATTCCGCCATGGCCGCCACCTCCGCCTTTTTGCCTGCCTTCATGGCCCCGTTGATCGCCGGGAACCCCAAACCGGCCAAGAGCCCGATAATGGAAATAACAACCAAAAGCTCGACCAGCGTGAAGGAGGACTCTTTTCGGTTTGGAAAATTTTCCCGCAAAGATAAGTTCATGATCATGACTACACCCACTCCCGGCACTTTCCACCAGCCTAAAAGCAACGTCTGCCGCGATCCCCTTTTCCCCAAGCCGGTACGCCTTTCAGCCTTCACCCTGGTCGAACTCCTCGGGGTTATCACGATTATCGGCATCCTCGCCGGTCTGACCTTGGGCGCCGCCGGGGCCGTGCGACGCCATGGGGCCACCAGCCAGGCCAAAGCCGAGATTGCGGCCCTCCAAGCCGCGTGTGAGCGCTTTTTTGCGGACAACAACGCTTACCCCAACAACACGAGTGTCAACCCAAGTTCCAGTTTTTCTCCCACTGCATACACCAGTGCCGGTCAGACATTGTTCGCCGCGCTCTTTGGTGCCAACCAGTACGGCTTACCTCCCTCCTCCAAACGCTA
>Ga0214923_10005176_pt1 | contig 15289 bp, 14 predicted proteins | sample LL1510_MetaG_FD_177993 | JGI IMG/M metagenome (GOLD analysis project Ga0214923, IMG submission 177993) | Freshwater microbial communities from Lake Lanier, Atlanta, Georgia, United States - LL-1510 | ecosystem: Environmental > Aquatic > Freshwater > Lake | place: USA: Georgia | collected...
AATTGCCATTCCAACACCAGCCATAATTGCTGCTCCAGGCAATGCTGCACCAATAGCTCTAGCGCCACCTAAAACCTTACCAGCAATTTTTCCTCCTGGTACAGGAGCGCTTTTAGGCCCAGATGCACTTTTTCCTCCTGGTATAACAACTGCAGAATCGGGTAAACCAATACTTGATTCTGCAGTTTTGTCCTCAGTTGTTTCATTAGTTCTTTTAAGTGTTTCATTCAAATCTTTTATATTAGTAGCTAGTATAGTATTATTCTTTTGATTGTCGGATAATTTAGACATGAATAGATCAACTGCTTTACTTTGTGTCTTAATTACATCTAATGCGCTACTAGGTACTATTTTTGAGGCTTTGCCAAGTTCATCTATTTTTTTCATTATGAACATCTGACCTTGGCTAAATTTAACTATTTCTTTTTCTAAATTTTCTTTAACAGGTTTTTCTGTTTTCTGTCTACGTTCTTTTTTCTCTGTAGTTTTAGGGGCTTTTTCAAGTATAGACTTTATTTTTATAACTTCAGTAATTAGCTCTTTAATACTCAAAGTTTGATCGTCAGTTTTTATATCTTGCTTGTTATTAATATTAGTTATTTCTTTTTCAGTAAGTTCTTTATTTCTATTTAAAATAAAGTTAAAGGTATCTTTCAATCCTCCTAAAAAATCTTTAGCAAAATTTGCTGGATTAAGTCCTCCAGTAGTCCCTATTTTTTCATTTTCAACATCAAATTCTTGTTGTGTTATTTCTTTTTTAGCTAATTTTACTCTTAGTTCTTCACGTTGTTGATATTGTGCTGTCGACTGAAACATATAAGAATCAGGTTTCCTACTGTTTGGATTTACAAATTTCCCAAATATATCTTTTAGATTTGCTGGATTTTTATCAGCTAATCTAATTGTGCCGTCAGGTGATTGTATTAGATTAATAGTTTTTTCATTAGCTTTTTTATTAGGATTTTTCTGAGTATTTAAAGATGTATTAGTAAGTGACTCAAATATTTTTTGAAGATTAGTATTTACTTGATCTAAATTTTTATCTACATCATTAAGTTCTTTAGCTAAAACTCCTGTACTAACTAAAGATTCTTTGCGCAATTCTTTAGTTAATTCCTCTAAGAATTGTTTACCTTCACTATTTTTATCTTTAATTAAGTCAGTAAGTTTTGAGATAGTCATTGTGCTCTAGCTTTTTGTTGTTTTTGTTTTAGTCTTTCATTCTCATCTCTAATAAACTGCGTCAATAAAGCTACATAAATTTCTCTTTCCCAGGGTAGCATGTTTTCTATTTCTTGTAACGAATACTTATGGTGTTGAATTAAAGCAAAATTTAATTTATAGTAGTTTACAAGATTATCCTGAGAAAGACTCATACGAAAAAATTTTGGAGGCCCTCCAATTTTGTTTCATTAGGATGACCACACTTTGTACAATCTTTACTAATATACTGGCGTATTTTAGGCATAGTAACGAAAAAATTCTCAATCTTGTCAAATTGTTCTTTTGTCATACTAAAAATAAATTGTTTTAATTCTTCTTCTGTTTGATCCTGGCAAGAAAATGTATCATCTTTAGTGTAAATGTTTTTCATGCATTTGCTAACTAAATCAAAAGTTTCTGTTTCTGTGCCTTTTTGAAACAAATCTAAAACTTCTTTAAAAGTAGGATATCTAAGTTCAACACTTAATTCGTTTTGTATTTCTATTAGATTTGAATGTTTGTCAAACTTATCTACTTTCAAATCTAAAATATTTACTGTGACATCGTTTCTTTCACCGCAAGCTGAGCAATTAAGGTATAAGTCTATTGTCTCGCCTATTGATTTTGCTCGTAACATTAAAAAGATATATTCTAAATCAAAGCTAGCTAATTCATTAATTTTTAGTTTATTAAATGTACAAACATCAATCAATTCAGTTAAAATTCTTGAAAGCTCATCATCATCTGCTTCAGATAATGTCATTAAAATTTTGTATTCTTTAACCAAAAAAGGTCTAAATAATATAGTTTGTCCTGTTGAAGGTAATTTTAAAGTATAGGTCGGTGTCTCAAGTTTTGGTAATGCCATATATTCTCCATCAATTAAAATATTCTATTACCGGTGTTTGGATCAATAATTTGAAAGTTGTCATTATTTTTTCCAGTACCAGAACGACTTTCATTAGGTATTCTTTCTCTTGGTGGCGTGGTTAAATTTCTAGATGAAATAGTATACTTATCTGGAAATCTATCCTCAGCATAATCAGTTAGGTCATTAGTCCAATATCTATATGCGAAGGTCACTGATAACCTATGAGTCATGTTATTAGGTTGTTGATTAAGTTCAAGTATATTCATAGATCTAGGAAATGCCTCCCAGATATAGTTTTGATAGGTTACTTCATCTTTTTCATTAAGTTGATTAATTTCAATTCTCGGAGATATATATTTTTTTGGATATTCAACGAAAAAACTAGATTTTTTAACTATAAATTGCATCCAATCATCAAAAAACATTTTTACGCCCATATAAGAATCAACATAAAAATTTACAGTTATTCCATCTCCTCCATATTCAGAGGATTTAGCTCTTTGATAACTTGGTCCAAATATTTTTTGCGATTGAACACTGATATTTAAAGGGGGAAAATTAGTTGATTCTGCCATCATACTAATAAATCTTGCATCCCCTTCTGGGTTGACACTCAACCCAGCAGGCTTTTGAATCAATACTTCAAATCTATTCTGCCTTGCTAATCCTCTTTTATATATATCAGCTTTAAAAGAGTCAACACTAAAGACTGCTTTTTTTCTTTTAGATAATGATGTAGAAGTAACAGTCACTGATCCAGACGATGTACTACCTGTGATTGTTTCAGCCATTAGTATTTTCCTCTACTTTCTCTCCAGACTTTATTTTTATTGGCACCCACAAATCTTTCCACAGGTAATTGTGAGGCTGTGATCCAATCATTAAATGGTATAGTAAGAAACCTAGATTGCACATGATCTGTAAGATAATGTTTAACACATGCATTTACTGGGGCGAATCTAGCAGATGATGATAAAGTTCCCCAGGAAATTTTTATTCTAGTTTTTTCTGAAATAGTTTCATCTGTAGCTAGTTCCATTAAATATCCTAATAGTTTAAATCTTACTAAATAGGGTAAATAATGAAGATTTATACCAAAAAATCCATCTTTAACTAATCTAAAGGGAAGCACTAAAGGAAATCTATCAAAATACGGTAAAGTATCTTTAAATTTTGGGTCATACATAAACAAGTACATTTGACCCGGCAAGATTCTATTGGTTAGTGGTTGATTTTTTAGAAGAGTATCTGCTCTCAATCCAGCTAACCTTTTAACTTCGGATTGATACCAAGTGTATGACTTCGAGGTGTCCGCACCTGCTTGTCTTAATTTGTCGAATACTGAAGTAGCCATTTAATTATTTATTATAGGTATCTAAGCCTAGATCTTTTTCTGTTAGTATTATGAATTTAATATTTCTATCTTCGCAGAATTCAAATGCTGCTTTCCATTTAGCTTGATTCACGCCATATTGGAAAACCTCATCTATGAATTGTTTAGTTTTTCTTTTAGGGATAGCAGGAGGTTTTGTAAATCTTTCAGGTTTAATTTCAATTAAGTATTTCTGAACATTCCTTGATTTATCCCTCACTTTGATGTAAAAATCTACGAAATACCTATGAACCTTTCTATCCACTGGTGATATGTATGGAATCACTATAGTTTCTGATCCCCATTCTAAAATTGAGGCATTTGAATCACACCATTTCATAAATCTAAGCTCCCAAAGAGACCTATAAACAATGTTATTAAGATCTCCTCTGTATTTAGAACTATTTTTAGCCTGAAACTTGCCTTTATAGGTATTGGTGTACATTTGAATATAAATAAATAATTACCTTATTTATAGGCGTAAAATGAACTTCGAGGCATATAACGGAACAGGTACAGCGTCAACTAGTTCTGTATCAAATAATCCGACCGTTACTCCGATTGATCGATATACAGTTAATGCACTAAAATATCCGGATAATCTTGGTAACGATGATTTACAACATTTTGTACAATTTTCTATCAACACCCGAGATAAATCCCAGTTTAAGTATGATGTTGTAGATAATGCCATTGTAAATAATACTGGATCTGCTAGATTGGATCCTGAAGTAGCCGGCAGAGCATTTGATTTAGCCTTAACTGGAGTTATCGCAGTAGGCGTCACTAAAGCGTTGGGGATAGGAAAACTTGCGAAAGCCGCACTATCTACTGGGGGTCTAGGAGCTAAAACTGCTAAGGCGTTAGTAGGTTCTGCTGCTGCATTAGGTTCAGCAGAAGCTACTAATCAAGCTGTAGGTGCTATAAGAAAAAGTACAGATATTCTTAAGCCAAATTTTATGCGAAGATTGAAAACTGTTATTGCATTACATATGGAAGAAAGACCTAGTGTACGTTATAGCATGGAATATAGTAATAAAGATTTAGGCGTTCTAGCAGGATTACTAGGGCAATCTAGTACATTAACAGGTGCTCTTACTGATTTAGTTGCTTCGCCTGAAGGTAGAGCAGCGGTAGCTATGTCAGCAGCAAGAATACCAGAAATAGCAGGAATTAATGCTAGAGATCTACTAAGAAGATCAGCTGGTGTGACGGTTAATCCTTGGAGAGAAACACTTTTTGAACAGGTAGATTTTAGGACATTCTCTTTTAGATATAGATTTTTCCCTAAGGATGAAGCAGAGTCCAGAAGAGTACATACAATAATTGGTATGTTTAAAGAACATATGCATCCAGAATTATCAAAGGAAAGATTATTTTTTATTTACCCGTCTGAATTTGAAATAACTTATATGTTTGGATTAAAAGAAAATCCATTCTTATTCAGATTCGCTCCTTCAGCTTTGGAAGATATGCAGGTAGATTATGGATCAGGTGAAGGCATGTCAAGTTTTTCTAACGGAGCTCCTACTGAAATAAATCTTTTACTCAAATTTAGAGAATTGGAAATTTTGACAAGGGAAAGAGTAGTACAGGATCGCAGCACAGGAGGGTTCTAATGTATTTTCAATATTTTCCCTTTATGTTATATACATTAGATGATTATAATACTGGACAATTAGTTAAAGATATTTTTAGAAAAGTTGTGTTAGCAGATCAAACAAAAGAATTATTTTCAGCTTATGATTTATATGATGTAAAAGAAAATGAAACACCTGAGATATTAGCAGATAAAATTTATGGTAGCCCTCATCTTCATTGGGTATTATTATTGACAAATGATATTTTAGATCCGAGATTTGACTGGCCTTTATCCACTAAAAATCTTATAGATTATGTGAAGTACAAGTATCACAGTATCAGATCAAATAAAATAAAATTTTCTGGTAATAAAATATCCGCACTAAATAAGAATACGATAAGTTTTGTTAAAACTTTATCAATCAACGATTCGTTAGAAATACAAAGTTCGTATAATGAGTTGAATGATGGTATATATACTGTTTCTAGTGTAGCTTATTCTTATGAAAGTTTCACAGTAACAGATTCTCAGGGAGGTGCTGTTTCTTTTTCGGATGATAACAGTACAACTAAAAATTTATATGTTAGATTAATCTCGGACCATTCTGGGGAAGTGCATCATTATGAGGATGCAGATGGGCGAGAAGTACAATCTTCGGGCGCATCTATCACTGCTATATCAAATTATACATATGAAGAACGAATCAATGAATCAAAAAGAAGAATAAAAATTCTGCAACCTAGATTCATTACTCAATTGCAACAAGAATTACAGACATTAATTAAACCGAGATGATTGAAAACTCTGATGCTACAAGTTTAGGCGCTTCTACATCAGAACCAAGTTTAGATAAAGCTGGTTCTGTATCTATTGAAAGATTACTTTTACTAAACAATATTGGTGATGGAAGAGATTTATATAACGGTAATTATCTAGTGGAATTAAATATTAGAGAAGATATATTTTCTAATTTTATGTCAGGTGAGATAACTATTTCAGATAGTGAAAATTTAATTAATGAAATGCCTATTAGGGGTGAAGAATTATTATATGTAAAATTAAAAACACCTACATTTGAAAATGAATATATAGAAAAAATTTTTAAAGTTTATGGTATACAAGATAGAATAGTCCAAGAACAAAAACAAGTATATACTTTAAAATTTGTATCTATTGAAGCATTTCTCGATGTTAATCTTCCTATTTTTAAAGCATTTGAAGATAAAATTGGAAATGTAGTAAATAACGTTTTCGTGGAATTTTTATCAACAACAAATGTTATAGATTTAAAAGATAACCAATGGATAGAAGCAGATAGTTCTGCTTGTATCATTCATCCAAAAATTGATGAAGAAAATTTTGGACCAGAAAATAATGTAAGATTCGTGAGTCCTGGTTGGACACCAATGAAAATTATTAATTGGTTGGCTTCCAAATCAATACCGCCTGGTAAACTTGAAGCGTGTAACTATTTATTTTTTGAAAGTAATAAATTTTTTTATTTTACTACGTTGGAATATTTATTCTTACAGGCACAACGAAATAATGCTTACATCGGTCCGTACTATGTGTCCCCTTCTAATATAAGAAATTCAGATATAAATGGTGATACCCAAGGACCTAATATTATAAGAGAAATGGTCTTAATAAATGATTTAGTGCAGCCAAAAGCTATCGATTTATTTAAAAATTATATGACAGGATATTTATCTAATAGATTAATAAATTTAGATTTTACATATAAAAAATATAATAGAATAGATTATGACCATGTTGAACAATGGGGCAACTATGTTCATGTAGATAATTTGTCTGTTCCATTTTTCAATCCTGAAAATAAAGATCCTGACCTTATAGTTAGAAATCCAGCATCGCATATTAGTTTTTATCCTTCGCAATCATTATTGTTTGCAGGTAAACAAAAAATTAAGAAAAACTATGACCAATATATAGGTGAAATACATGGTAATAGATTATCTAATATGTTAGAGTTGGATAATTTAAGACTAGAAATAGTAATTAGTGGTAGAACAGATATAGAAGTTGGTAGTATAATGTATATTAGTTTTCCTAATCCGAAACCTGCAGATGAAGGTGATACTGTGGCTGATAGAGAAGATACATTATTTTCTGGTAATTATTTGGTTAGTGCTATAAATCATAAAATCACTATATTAGAACATAAAATGATATGTGAAGTTTTAAAAGATGGATTTTATAGTAAAAAAGCTGTAAAAGGTAAGGTTGAATGAATATATTTAGCAAAGATGGTTTTATTTGGTGGATAGGTGTAGTTGAAGATGTGAATGACCCTGAGAAATTGGGTAGAGTAAGAATAAGAATCTTTGGTTATCATGGCGATGATAAAGAAATACTAAAAACAGAAGATTTGCCTTGGGCTTTACCAGTATTACCAATAACATCGGCTGGACTAAATGGAATAGGGTCCGCTCCTGTCGGTACTGTACCAGGCACATGGGTTATTGGATTTTTTCTTGATGGCAAGGATATGCAGCAACCTGCATTCTTTGGTGTAGTGCCCGGTTACTCTCAACCTCAAATTTATGAAAAGATTTTCGAGCCAAAAGTAGTTAAAGAGGATAGAGTATTAGTTGATGAACAAGGCAATCCGACACAAGATGAACAAGGCAATCCTATTCCTGCCCCTACACCAAGTATACCAGGTTGGTATTTAGGTAAACTGACAGAAATTTACGAATCTGGTAATTCAGGACCCGGATTAATTAATGACTATTTAGGAGCAGCAGGTAATGATCCTGGCGGGGCATCTTATGGAATATATCAATTTATTTCTTATTTACCTGTTAGAAGAAAAGATGGCAAAGCTAGAATAAATAGTCAAATATCTCCAGTTAAAAATTATATTTTAACTTCTATATTTAAAAATTCTTTTTATGTAGAAGATAGTGAAACAAAAGAAAAAGTTCTACTTTCACCAGCAACACCTGAGTTTGATAACGTATGGAAACAGTTAGCCAAAGATAATTCTGAGGAATTTAGAAAGGATCAAAGAAATTTTGCGTTAAACAAATATTTTTTCACTATGTCCTCATTACTGAAACGAGGAGACGGGAACACATCTATAGATGTGTCTAAATTTGGACCCGCAGTTAAAGAATTAGTTTTTACAACTGCCATTTATTTGGGTCCAAATAAAACCGACGTATTTTTTAAACCACTTAAAGATAAGGCACAATTGACAGATAGGGACATTGTAGAGTTGGTAACAGAATATAAAATTGCTAATGTTAGTTCATTAGTAGCAGCACAAAATATTAATATCGCTCGAGCAAGATTCCAACGAGAAAAAAATGATCTAATCGCGTTACTTATAGGACAGTCATGAGTTTCTTTTCAGGCATCGCTAAAGTAGTAAAACGTGTTTTTGCTAGCGAAATTATAGGTGTGGTTGCTGGAGCTATTTTTCCTCCGCTAGGAGTAGCAGCTGGAGGTGTATTGGGCTCTATAGCTGCATCAACTGGAGTTGGTACTGCCGTGGCTGAAGGCATAGCGTTAGGTGCGGAAGGTTTAGTTAATTTAGCAGGTAATGCTGCTGCAAATAATCTTATTAATAAGCAATTGGGCAATAAAGCTATTAGTAGTGTTTCTACTTCTATGGCTGTAAGTTTAGTAAGAAGTGTTGCTATTAATACTAATTATGCTTTGAATGATATTCCGAAAAATTTAATTGGATTGCATAACCCGGTAGATATACGAACATCCAATTTCGGCCCTGACATAATTCAAAAGGTCATTTTACCTAATATTCAAAATTCTATACTAACAACTGTAAATTTAGAATTAAACAAAAAAATAACCAATCTTCTCGTATTTAATGCGCCTCAAGATGTAATTAATATACTTGGGTTAGATAAATTAAAAAGCCAAATTATAGCAGGATTGCAGCCAGCAATTAACAGATCAATTTTGTTGGTGTTAGAAAGCTATTTAATAGATTTATATAATAGAGGATTATTAGTTCCACCTATCGTAAAAAATATTCCTGGATTTTTTAGTGGTGGGAATTCGATATATGCTATACAAAAATACACTGAGGTCTATAATCAGAGTCAAGTTCAATCTGCATTATCTAGATCTCAAAATTTTAATGTATTGAATAAAGATAATATATCTATTCTAGAAACATCCCGAAAACTTGGGGTGGATCCAACAGGAACTTATCCGACCCCTGAATATAAAAATCAACCAGAAGTTAACAAATTAGCAAGAGGAGATGTCCAAGGTACAATTGTTCAAAGAAAAGAAGAAGATCGTTTATTGGGAGCTAGATTACCCAACGATCAAACTTGGAATCAGCCGCCCTCACCTTATAAAGCTGTATATCCAAATAATAAGGTTTTCGAGACACCTTCTGGGCATTTAATAGAATTAGATGACTCTCCGGGTGCTGAAAGAATACATTTATATCATAAATCTGGTACTTTTATGGAAATAGATTCTAGTGGATCTATTACTAAAAAAGCTAAAGGTTCAAGTTATGAGATTATAGAGAAGAATGGGAAAATATTTATAGGAGGTCAAGCAGATATTTCTGTGACTGGTGCATGTAATATTTTCGTGGGTAATGATGCTAATATTGAGGTAGAGGGAAATACTAATATTAGATGTCATAATGATATAATTGCTGAAGCAGCAGGTAATTTTAAATTGTCTGCTGCTGAAAGTTTTAGCATTAGAAGCGCAAATGTTTTTATTGAAGCAGATAACGAATTACAGGTATTAGCAGAAAATAAAATTGTGCTTAATACTCAAGGCGATCTACATGCAAATGCTGATAGCGAAATGTATTTTACATCTTATAATTCTTATAATAGTTTGAAGAATTCCCAATATTTTGAATTGTTAGGAGAATTTAATGTTTCTGCTACTGGTGATGCATTAATTACTTCTAAAAATTATTTTGGTGTTACGTCAGAAAGTTATTATCATCAATCATTAAAGGATATTAATTTAAAGGCTAATGAATTAATTAAGACGCAGGGTGATGAAATTCATTTCAATTCCCCAAGTAATTTGCCAGAAAATTCAGAACAAGCAGCTACTGGTATACCTTTAGCAATTAATTCAGAAAATTCATTGGCAGGTGTATTGGAAAATAGAAAAATAATTACTAGAGTCGAAATACCTGATCCATCTGTTATTGGACTAGCTCAAGTATATGTTAGTGAGGTTGAAGAACCTGAGGCATCTAAACAAGAAAAAGAAAAAGTAAAAAATACTATCATTACAAGAGGTTTTGTACCACAGGAAAAATTAGAAGAAAATCCAGTTAAATTGGAAGAGTATAGCCCCTCAACTAACCAAGTGAATATAGTTTCACCTAGTGAAGAACTTATAAAACTAAATAGAGTGCCGGAAAACTTCAAATTGTCTCCTGGATTCACTCTTGGGATGTTGACAACTAAAACCGCGGTTTCTAATTATCCATTAAGAGCGCAGAAAGGATTAAAGTATGGGGAAATTTTATATAATTTACAAGCAATCGCATTGAATGTATGCGAACCAATAAAAACTTTATATCCAATGATGTTTATCACTTCGTGTTTTAGACATGATAATAATTCTCCCAATTCGGATCATGCTTTGGGTAAAGCTGTGGATATTCAATTTAAAGGATTTAGCAAAGATCAATATTATCAAGCTGCCAAGGAATTGTCCAAAGTAATTAATTATGATAAGTTTATTTTGGAATATAATGCAGCAGTTTCAAGACCTTGGATACATATTTCTTTTGGAATAAATGCAAATAGAAAGTTAGTTTATACTATGGTCAATAACGAAATATATAGTCAATCTTTAGTTTATATAGGAAACGTAGGATGAGCGACGGAGTATGTAGATCTACTTTAGATAAACTAAATAATTCTACAATACCTATTAGTATAAATAATACTTCAGTATTTGCCGAGGATTTAAACATTAATGTTCAAACAGATCTAACACCTCATGCAGGCGGGACTACACATACCGCCTCAGCATTTATTGTTCCTAATGGATATTCTGCTTCTGTTTTTATCAATGGGTTGCCTGTAGTTAGAATAGGTGATTTTGCATCTTGTTTATCACATTCAGTGACGGAAAGCATTGGATCGCCTAGTACTGTATACTGCGGATAATAAATAATAAAATGGCTACTATCAATAGAAAAGTTAGACAATTTTCTGATTTAGATTTAATTTTTACTTCCAACCCTTATACTAAAGATGTTAGTAAAAAGAATGATGAGGAAGCAATTAAGGCATCTATAAGAAATTTGATTCTAACTAGAAATTTTGAAAGACCGTTTCATCCTGAAATAGGTTGTCAATTACATTATCTGTTATTTGAAAATTTTGATCCTATTATTAGAAATACAATGGCTCAAACTATAAGAGATGTAATTAATAAGTATGAGACTAGAGCGATTGTAGATGATGTAATATTAAATACATTTGACGAACAAAATGAATTAGAAGTTACTATAAGATTCAGAATTTTAAATAATCCTACCCCAATAACTATAAAGACTTTAATCAGTAGAGTAAGATAATGGCAAATCTTAGAGTGTCAGAATTAGATTTCGATACGATTAAACTTAATCTCAAAAATTATTTGAAATCTCAGAATGAGTTTACTGATTATGATTTTGAGGGTTCTAGTTTAAATATTTTATTAGATATATTGGCTTATAATACACATTACAATGCATATCTCGCTAATATGCTTGCTAATGAAATGTTTTTGGATTCTGCAGTAAAAAGAGAATCTGCAGTATCAATAGCTAAGCATTTATCCTATATTCCTCGTTCTGTAAAGTGTGCGGAAGCAGTAGTTGATATATTAGTCAATAATCCGACTGGTTCTCCTACATCTCTTACACTTGCAAGATATACACCTTTCACTACTAATATAGGCGAAAGCACTTATACCTTTTTAAATACTGAACCAATTACAATAACACCTGAAAGTGGAGTATATAGTTTTAGTAATGTAAGCATAAAAGAAGGCGCAGTATTTTCATTATCGTTCACAGTACAACGCCCTGGTCCGACTGAAAAATATGAAATACCAGATATTAATGTAGATATAAGCACTCTATTAATTTCAGTTAGAATATCAGCTACTGATCCTTCATCAATAGTATATACTAAATACAATAATATAACAGAAACAGATGGCAATAGTTTAGTATATTTTGTCGAGGAAAATTTTAAAGGTAGGTATGAGGTATACTTCGGCGATGGCATATTAGGGAAAATGTTATCAGTAGGTAATATTGTTACTATTTCCTATTTAGTATCAAATGGAAGTAATGCTAACGTATCTAATCTATATACACAAGAATTTTCATATTCTGGTACTCTTTTTGGCGGAACTGCTTCTATATCTACAGTTGAAAATTCAACAGGCGGTCAAGATAAGGAAACTATTCAAGAAATTAAATTTAATGCGCCTAAAGCATACACAAGTTTAGATAGGGCAATAACTGCCAATGATTATAAAACATTGATTGAGCAATTTTATCCATTAGCAGAATCAATAGCTGTTTGGGGAGGCGAGGATAATATTCCACCTAAATATGGCAAAGTAATTATTTCATTAAAACCATACCAAGGTTATTTTGTTTCAGAATATACTAAGAATAATATAAAAAATAATTTACTTAAAAATAAACAAGTTATTGGATTATTGCCAGAATTTGTGGATCCAGAATATTATTATGTAAATCTAGATGTAGAAACTAAATATAATTCGAGATTTACTACTAACTCTGTAAATGATACTAAAACTATTGTAGAAGAAAGAATAAAAGAATTTTTTAGAATTAATCTACAAAAATTTGATAAAGATTTTTATTTAGGGCAACTATCCAATTATATTGCTGACGCAGATACCTCTATACTAGGTAGTTTAATAAGTATTAAATTACAAATAAGAAAACAACCACTATTGAGTGAAAACAATGAATATACTGGTGATTTTGCTTTAAAATTTAATAATAAGGTTGTGCCAAATTCATTTTCAAGTACAATGTTTTTTAGTTTAATTGAAGGGGTAAATACTAGATGTATTATAGTAGATAAACCTTTTACTAATCCCCCGGATCCTAATGGCGGTGGTTATTTACAATTAATTAATTTTTCTACTGGCACAGTTATTAAAGAAAATATTGGAACTATATTATATACTATCGGTGAAGCGCAGTTAACAGATTTTATACCTGTAGGTTTTTCTGGCGATCAAACAGACGTCAGATTTACAGTGGCTTTACAAAATATTGCCTATGATATTTTAGCTAATAAAGGTCAAATTTTATTATTAGATGATTCTACAAAAAATGTAGAAAATAATAGAGATGCTGGATTAAAGATTAACGTAACTGCTAAAGATGATTGATAGAATTACAGAAAGAATATCCGCTCAGGTATCTAGACAATTACCTGAGTTTGTTCAAGTAAATTTTGAACAATTCGTCACCTTTGTAGAAAGATACTATGAATTTTTGGAGCAAGACGAGGGTGCCCAAGAAGTAATTCAAAATGCTAGTAAATATAATAATATAGATGAAACTATAGATTCATTGACTGAGGCATTTTTTCGAACATTCGGACCTGATATTCCAAGATCATTGCTTGCTAATAAATCTATTGTTATAAAATATCTCAGAGATTTTTTTAAAGCAAAGGGCAATAGAAGATCATATGAATACTTATTCAGAATTTTATTTAATGAAGAAATAAGTGTTTATTATCCAAATGATTACACATTTAAGCCATCTGATGCAACCTGGGAAGAAGCAAAAGTAATAAAGGTTACTTCTGTTCTTAATGATCCCTTTAAATTAAAAGATGTTATGTTAGTTGGTGCTAATACCAATGCAAAAGCACTAGTAACTGATGTATTTAAAATAAGAGAAAATAATCTAGATGTATTCGAATTAAAATTAGATAGAGCTAGTATTGAAAGTGAATTTAGATCTGATGAAATATTATCTGGTACTAAAATAGTAACAAAAACTACAGTATCTGATAAAAATTTAGCTACTACATTTTCTGGTAATAATTATTCATACGTATCTCAATTATATACTACATATTTTGACAGAGACCCTGTTTATTCAGAAATTAATTATTGGACAAATCTACTCAATGATAGAAGAATAACTCGTAGAAAATTAGAATACGATACCTTTTTAGTGGGGGAGACTTTAACGATTCAAGTTAGACCCTATAATCTAGTAACTAAAATTCAAATTCATAGTGGCGGATTAGGCTATACTACCGATACTGTAGTAAATATTGATAGTAAAGATTATAAAGCAACAGGAATAGTTAATAATGTGAATGAGTTCGGTGGTATTAGAGAAATAAAATTAAGAACATTTTATCCTCGGGCAAATCTAGATTATAATCCAAATGTAAAACCAGTAGTAGAATTAACATCACCTACATTATATTTGAAAGGTAATTATACAACAGATAATACTATTCTAACAGCTAATTTGTTTAGTCCACATGGATTAACAAAAGGTGCCCAAGTAAATATTAGATTCTCTGGCAATGCAAATAGTTATTTAAATAATACAAGTAGTATTTTAACAGTAGCTACTGTTATTTCGAAAAATAAATTTACTGCTAATTTAGGTAATCCAAATGTTAATACTTATGGTATAGTTACATTAGCATATCTAAATGCAGCAAATCTTGAAGCGAATGTGGGTACTATTGCTACCTACAAGGGTAAATGGAAAAATCAAAAGAGTTTTACGTCACAAGCTATAGTGTTACAAGGACCAACTTTAAATTCTCCAGAAAATTCTTTAGTTAAATATCAGCCATATGCTTATGTTATAGAAACAAGACAACGAAAAGAAAGTTGGGAAGCTGCGGTTAAGAATTTATTACATCCTGTAGGTTTAGGGTTATTTAATGATTTAAAATTAGATTCAGTAAATATTAAAGAAACTAGTAATGCGAATGCTTGGATATCATCATTTTCAGCTAACGCATTTCCTACTTTTGATTCAACCTTTATTACTATGGATTCTATTTCTTATACAATGGATTCATTCTTTATTACTATGGATTCTATTTCTTATACAATGGATTCATTCTTTATTACTATGGATTCTACTTCTTATACAATGGATTCATTCTAAAGAGACAGAAATGGCATCATTTATTACAAATAAACTTAGAATTAATTCTGCAGAAACATTTATAGATCAGTTTAACGTAAA
>Ga0214923_10005177_pt1 | contig 15288 bp, 9 predicted proteins | sample LL1510_MetaG_FD_177993 | JGI IMG/M metagenome (GOLD analysis project Ga0214923, IMG submission 177993) | Freshwater microbial communities from Lake Lanier, Atlanta, Georgia, United States - LL-1510 | ecosystem: Environmental > Aquatic > Freshwater > Lake | place: USA: Georgia | collected 2015-10-15
GATTGCCGTGTTGTCTTATTAACCGGAACCCCCATTATCAATTACCCTCACGAAATCGGAGTATTATTCAACATTTTGAGAGGATACATTAAAACGTGGGGATTCCAATTGGCCACGACTACGTCTAAGAAAATGAATCGGGATACCATATTAGACCTTTTACACGAGAATAATTTCAAAACGTATGATTATGTGGAATATAGTGGCGACAAATTGACAGTGACACGTAATCCGTTTGGTTTTATTAATGTCATTAAACCAGTAAGGAGAGGAGGTGCTTCTTCCAAAAATATAGAAGAAAAGGAAGAAGAGAATGACGAAAAAGTAAAAGAAAAAGAAGACAAAACAAAATCTCTCAAAAATGCAAAAACAAAATCCAAAAAAGAAAATTCGTCGAACCGAAAAACGAAAAAGAATAAAGAAAAGGAATCCAAACATCCAGAATACAGCGAAGAAAAAGGCGTCATACATATCAATACTACATCTACCAATGAACCCGACCCAGAATATATGAAAGAGTTGAATACTATCAATTATGATTTACATCAAGGAGGCGGGGAATCCGATGTGTTTGACAATTATGAAGGGGTAATGTTAGATGTCACGGGAAATATTAGCGATACACTTTTCCAAAAACGAATTATCGATATATTAAAACCCGTCGCTTCCATTATTGGAAAACCCAGTGTTACCAAATACAAATCTCTCCCCGATGATTCTAAAAAATTCACTGAAATGTTTATTAATCCGAATGGAGAAGTGGTTCAAATCGATTTGTTTAAGAGACGTATTTTGGGGTTGACATCTTATTTCCGAAGCGCACAAGAAAAGTTATTGCCCAGTTTCGTGAAAAGTGAAAGTGGAGAATCCTTCCACAAAATAATGGTGGAAATGAGCGATCATCAATTTTCGGTTTATTACAAAATCCGAAATACGGAACGGGAACAAGAAAAACAATCGAAAAAAGCGAGAACGAAAAAGGCAAAACAAGGAACTGGTGCAGCAGAGGGAATCAATGATGCCCTTTCTTCGTCGTATCGTATTTTTTCGAGAGCGGCGTGTAACTTTGCATTTCCCAATGATATTATACGTCCATTGCCTCCGAAAAAAGGGAAATCGAACGTGGTTGATCTAAATGCATTCAATGGGGTTACAAGTGACATCGAGAAAAAAGCCGATGATTATTTTGAAGAAGGTGAAGAAGAAGGGGAACAAGAAGGAGAAGAAGTCGGAGTAAAAAAAGGAAGAAAGAGTAAAAAAGGAGCTGAAGAAGAAGGAGAGAGAAAAGAAGAAGAAAATAGTGGAGAAATTGGAGAAAAAGAACAAGGAGTATCAGACGCCGAAATTATCAACTATGAAAAACAAATACAGAGTATTATGGAAAAACTCGCGTATTCAGAGAGAGAACCCGCTGAAAATAATTATTTATTGCCAGAAGGATTACAACATTACTCTCCAAAGTTCGCAAGAATTTTGGAAAATATAAAAGATCCCGAAAATACCGGTCTTCATTTGTTATATTCTCAATTCCGCACCATTGAAGGTATTGGTATTCTCAAACTGATATTGGAAGCCAACGGTTTCGCCCAATTCAAAATCGAAAGAGTAGCGGAACAAGGCAAAACGGTCGAATGGCGGATTGTCGATGAACCCGAAAATGTCGATAAACCCAAATTCATATTGTATACCGGAACAGAATCCGACGACGAAAAGAAGATTCTGCGCAATATTTACAATAGTGTGTGGGAACACGTGCCGTCGGAAATACTCAGTGAATTACGCAAACGTTCTTCCAATGAAAAGAAGAATTATATGGGCGAAGTCATTAAACTGATGATGATTACTTCCTCCGGCGCAGAAGGTATCAATTTGAGAAACACCCGATTTGTGCATATAACAGAACCGTATTGGAATAAATCGAGATTAGACCAAGTCATAGGTCGTGCGAGACGTATTTGCAGTCATCAAGATTTACCGGAAGAGTTACGAACGGTCAAAGTGTTTATTTATATTTCCACGCTGTCAGAAGCGCAACGCACAGACAAGAAAAATGTGGAACTCACGATTCACGATTTGAGTAAACGCGATGGGAAGACCGCGTATACCACAGATGAGACATTGTATGAAATTTCTGAAATAAAAAATGGAATCAATTCTCAAATCCTCAAGGCGATCAAAGAAACCTCGATTGACTGTTCTCTCTACAATAATAATCCAGAGGAACCCTTGACGTGTTACGGTTTCGGAAAAGTACGGTCGAACCAATTTGGATCGTATCCTACATTGGAAACGGACATTTCGGAAAAAACAGATATTAATATTCGAGAGATTACCTGGAAAGGCTTGGAAATTACAGACCCCAAAACGGGGATTAACTACGCAATGAATCCTAAGACGATGGAAGTATATGATTTAGAAAGTTATAACCAAGCGATTTTGACTGGAAGCGAAATGATTTATGTGGGAAGATTAGTGGAGACAAGAGTCGATGGGAAAAAAATCCGGACTATCCAAAAAGTCTAAAACAAAAAATGAATGAAATCTCTCAAAAAATCTAAAAAGAGATTAAGGAATTAAGGAAATCAAGAAAAAATGAAAAGAGTCACAATCAAAAAGTATAAAGTTCCACAAAGATATGTTCCCACCAATTTATCGAGAAAGGATAAAGAGAAACAAAAAGGGTTCATTGACAAGTCGCGCCGTGAGTATAAAAAAGGGAAATATTATTTAAGACCAAAAGTGAAATCGTTCAAAAGCAAGCATTCATCCCACGTGAATACAGCGAGAGAAATGTACGGGGTTGAAACAATGAAGCCCAATAAAGTCCTGGCGAAAAAAACAGGATGCTCTATAAAATCTCTCGAAAAAATTGTGAATAAAGGGCGCGGGGCATATTATTCCAGCGGTTCAAGACCGAATCAAACCCCGGATTCTTGGGGATATGCGCGTTTGGCGAGTGCCATTACTGGCGGACCCGCGTCAAAAATAGATTATGACATCTTGGAATCAGGGTGTAATAATCAGAGTAAAGCATTGAAATTGGCGAAATGAATTATGAAAAAAGTAAACTCAATCTAATAATCCACGCGGTTATCATATTCTCTCCATTTCTCAAAACTTTTTTTGGCATAGGTATTGTCCATCTGACTCATTTGAATCACTCGTTCTTCAATCGGTTTTTTCACTTCTTCATAAATAAAAGAATCGTCGAATCCGATTTCCGCGGCATCCGAACGACTATTTCCATAAAACACCTTTGTAATGCGTGCCCAGTAAATTGCGGATAAACACATTGGACACGGTTCGCAGCTCGTATACAATGTGCAATCTGATAGAATGAACGTCTCTTTATTTTTACATGCGTTTATAATAGCGCACATTTCTGCGTGAAGTATCGGATTGTTGTCGATCGTTACTCGATTTTGTCCTACACTTACAATATTACGCGAGGAATCGGTAATGACGCATCCGAAGGGACCGCCTCCATTCTCCACATTTTCGGTGGCTAAATCGCATGCATATTTCAGAAGGATTTTATCTTTATCATCAGGTACGATCTCAGACATTATGATTTATATGTATATCTATGCACAGCCTTTATTTTCTTTTGTTTTATCAATAAATAAAACAAAAGAAGGGATTATTTCTACTACGAATGATTCTATAGGGAAAGGGTTAAAAGAAAAGCCCTCTTTTGGTTTTTTTCCCGAAAAATTTGCTTAACAAGGATTTTTTATTTTTTTGGGTTTTGCGTTTCTTTTTAATGGCAGAACGAAATTTTTCAAATTTTTTGGATTTGATATCTTTTTCTAATAAACTCTTCTTCATTATATCTTTTTGTATTTTTTGAACTTCGACTTCGGTTTCTTCTTCTACCTTCTTGTTTTTCTCGGTCATTGTAATGCCTTCTTTTTCTTCTTCCTCAATCGTTTTATCGACTTGTTTCACATATTTTTCTACTTTTTTGCTATGCTTTTCTTTTTCATTTTTACTTTGTTGAGAAGGTACATATTTCAAAAACCATTCTTCGTATTCTCTTGAACCCCTATTATTCGATAATTTTTTAAACATTTCCGCCTTTTCGGCGCGAATGCTTGTCAATCCCTTTTGAATGCCATAACAATCGGTAGAAAAGCGTTTTAAAATACTATTTTGGGACAAACGATTATGTTGTTCGAGTTCAAATAAATATTTTGCAATACATAATATACGGTCTTTATTGTAGTTTTTATCATTGACATAAATAAACGCCAAATAAAAACTCAACATCGTATCAATCGTCGCAATATTTACTTTTTCCTCATTTATGGTAACGACATTATAATTATGACACGCAATGGGTTTATAAATAAAAGCATATGTTTTATTGTTTATCTTAATTTCAACATTTTCGGGAATAATGTCTTCAATGGCTTCATGTTTGATTTCTTTGACGTTCTTTATCCCCGCGTTTTCCAAACGTTCTCTAATCATCATTGCAGATTTATCGGGGGTTTCCGACAATACATCAAATATTTCGACATTCGTTACAATATTCTGGACATTTTTCGGCATATATTTACTGTAAAGATAGCTCGCATATCCACCAAAAAAGACAACACCTTCATCAATAAATGCCGATTTAATAATAGAATATGCATTTTCGTTGTGCTCTTTTTTTTCTCCACTTTCGTACTTCGACCTGTCTTTTTTCGATTTCTTTTCTTTTTTTTCGAGAGGTTCCTTTTTCACTTTTTTACAATCAATTTCGGGTTTTATAGGATAATATTTATTCAATAGTGTAAGACGTTTCAATACTTTCTCCCATCGGGTCACATCTCCTGCCGGACGCGAGAGTTCTAAATACATTGACATTCTTAAATAATTGGGCGGACAATACCGAATTCCCAAGATTGTAATCGCTTCTTTTCCCAAATTATCGTATATATCCGGATACAAGGATGTAATATCCGCAATCGGTATGAAATTCACAAACACTTTATATGTTCCTTTATGAACCCCACTTTTTGCTTCTACATCGGTAAACCCTTCGTTGAAAAAAATATCCGAAAGCTCTTTCGTATCACTCAACGCATTCTTCGAAAAAAAATCGTAGTCGGGGATTTCAACATCACGATTATAAAATTGCGCAGATTTGGGTAAAATATTGTTTATTGCGGTTCCTCCATAACATATTAATTTTTTATTCATCAAAAAATTTTCTAAAATAGTGATCATTCTTTTAATATCTTCGCTATTTACCGCGCGTTTCCCTTGAATTTCGGTTGTTTCATCAACGGAATGACGAAGAATCGTGAGTTCACATTCTTCGAAAGTCATTTTATCATTACATAATTCAGATTTAAATTTATTACCCATCTTACTATAGCATTATATTTTTTTTACTGGGAGTTTTTTACTGAAGTAATATGTCATTCCTAAAATGGATACAGCGAGAACTGATACTACAATAGGATTTTTGTATGCCGATGCAAAGAATGGTTCGGGATATTGAATATATTTAGAATCTGTTTTTATTAATTTTTTGTATATACAAGAAAGAGGAACTATACCTCCTCCGCAATTATTGAACAACATTTCATAATCATATAATTCGGTGGAATTGCTCCAAAAAATCATTGGAATCATTTGAAATGAATAGGTGGTATATAAAATATCCGTGCTGACATTTGTTTGATAGGAAACATTGTTTTTGTCGATAAAGAGAACTTGTTTTTCCGTTTGTGCATTTGTGGCATATTTATCTTCGGCTAATTTCAAAACTTTTTCCTCTTGTAAATTTTCATAATAGACACTTTCTGTGGCCCCGTTTGTATGACTATTTTCCATATTGACATAGTTCAATAATTCGGGACATAACGTTCCATAATCCGGATATAATGTAACATCCATGACCACAATAATTTTTCCTAAAAGTGTTTTTAATGACGTTGTATTTTTAACAGGTTTTTTATTTCCAACGGTTCCACTATACAACGGGCTCAATTTTTCTTTAACAATAGCGTAAATGTCATACAGAATTTTCTTTAACCCATTGCGATTTTTATCTTCTGGGTTTGGATCTCTCGGGCGGAATTGGACAAAAATGGGGTCCCCATAATTCGGACAAATCGAATTGAATGCATATATATTTACATGTTTCATTGCTTCAGACAATGTCAAATATGTCGTTTGCGTAATAGGTGTAAAATCACTGGTTTTGGATATGGAGACAATCGAATCGCTAGACATAGGTTCAGGAGTTTTATATATTTCAAAATCTATAAATCTGCACCCTCGAGATAACACATAACTGATCATATCCGTGACATTTTCTTCCCCATTATAGGCAGTGTTCATAGAGGATTTTATTGCATAGTGTTCAAGATATAGCGCAGTTTTCTGGTTTATTGTGTTTACCGATTTTGTATTATTCAATCTCTCTTCCAGATCATTTTTTATGGTAATTATGCAACTTGCGTTTTCATTTGATAGTTCTTGCACGGTTGCATTGTCATAAGTTGTCATTCCTTCAATATCATTATCCATATTCTGTTTAAGAGAAATGCGTTTTTTTATCAAACGAAATACAATATAAATAAAAATCAAAACAATGAATAATATTAATAATTTTCGAGAGAAATCCATATATATAACCAATATAAATGAAATATAGACTAAAAAATATAAATAATAGTATATCATTATAAAAATGGCAGGTGGATTACTAAATATTATTTCTGTAGGGACAAATAATGCATTTTTGACTGGAAATCCCACGAAAACATTTTTCAAAGTCGTCTATTCTAAATATACCAATTTCGGATTACAAAAATTTCGGGTAGACTATGACGGGCAACGTGAATTGCGATTGAATGAGCATTCTACATTCACATTCAAGATTCCCCGTAATGCCGATCTTCTAATGGACACGTATTTAGTCGTGTCATTGCCCGACATATGGAGCCCAATTATGAATCCAACCCGAATGAATAATGAGAAATGGGCGTCTTACGATTTCAAATGGATAAAAGATTTAGGAATCCAAATGGTTAGTGAAATTACAATCACGTGTGGTGCATTCTTAATTCAACGGTATTCGGGGCAATATCTTCGGGCAATGGTGGAGCGCGATTTTACAGCAGCAAAAAAAGACCTGTTTTACAATATGACAGGGAATAATATCGAATTAAACGACCCGGCAAATTCACAAAGTCGCGCGAATACATACCCATCTGCATTTTATACGGGAACCATTGATGGTATGAACGCAAATCAGAATGGTTCTGAACCCTCGATTCGAGGAAGACAACTCTTTATTCCGATAAACACGTGGTTTACATTGGACAGTCGGTGCGCATTTCCACTAATCGCACTTCAATACAATGAACTCTATATTAATGTGACATTAAGACCTATTCGCGAATTATTTCAAGTGAGAGATGTCTTTGATTCTGCCAATAATTTCCCGTATGTTCAACCCGACTTCAATCTTCCTCAATTCAACATGTATTATTTTTTACAGTCACCGCCGACATATAACATATATGACCCAGATGGCATTGTGGACCCATATGAAAACAAAACAAACACTTGGAATGCAGATGTGCATTTAATGACTACATATTGTTTTCTTTCGAATGAAGAAGCTCGTAAATTTGCGGCAGAAGATCAAGTGTATTTAATCAAAGACGTCTTCGAATATAATTTTCAAAATATAACCGGGTCTCAAAAAGTGAAATTGATGTCGAACGGAATGATCTCCAATTGGATGTTATTTTTACAGCGCAATGATGTGAATTTAAGAAATGAATGGAGCAATTATACGAATTGGCCATATGACATGTTACCCTCAAACATTATTCCAGCACCGTATGACCTTACACAAAAATATGGACCTTTAGTAAACCCATCCCCTTGTATTGTAAATGAACAGGGTCAAACCGAACAAGTGGGAGAAAGCACAGGTTATTTTTATACGGGCGGATTCCAATCTGACAATCGGAAATCGATTTTAGAAACAATGGGAATTGTCTTTGACGGCGGATACAGAGAAAATACATTGACAAGCGGAATTTACGAATATGTCGAAAAGTATGCAAGGTCCAATGGAGGAAATAGTGATGGGTTATATTGCTACAACTTCTGTTTGAACACCAGTCCGTTTGAACACCAACCCTCAGGAGCAATCAATTTAAGTAAATTTCGCACAGTGGAACTGGAAATTACAACGTATGTACCACCGATTGATACGACATCATCAAATATTACAACCATTTATGATGAGAATGGGGTGCCAATCGGCATTAACAAACAGAATTGGAAATTATTCGAATATAATTACAATCTTACACTATTTGAAGAACGCTACAACATCTTATCGTTTATTGGAGGAAATTGTGGTATGTTATATGCACGATAATAATTTATTATATAGTATTATATATAATGGATGAAGAATCTACAAAATGGATCAATGAAATATCAGTAAAATACAAAGATATTGTTGAAAATTATAAAAATATTGAGATGTTTCAAAATATATATTCAAAACCAGATGAAAGCAATAATATATACTCAGACTCAGAATCAAAATTGAGAGAGGGGTTCAAAATATTCGATGATTTTGACATACACAAAAAACCAAAAAACGCATACAGTTTGAAAGGAATAGGTCCTTTTTTTGAACTATTAAGCGCAATAAAAGATTACATTTTATGTCCATTTTATAAATCCGATGAATTGGTGGATAGTGCAATACAAAGTGTATTGGATATATTTTTAGAAGTAAAGTGTGACAAAGAGTCAATCCAAGAGTCGAATACAGATGACACCGAAATTATAGATATCAGTAATTTAATTCAACCCGATTTATTATACAAGGAAACTTTTAAAAATAAAAAAAAGAAAAATAATAGTTCTACCACTCAACAAACTACAAATAATAGCACTCAACAAATAAAACCCGTTCCAATAAATCAAAGTGAAATAGATTGCAAGAATAAAAAAGAAAAGGCAAAAAAAGATTCTAATCGATACAAAAGAGTTATAAAAAATGAAATATACACATTAATATGTATACCAATCATAATCCACATTTTATACAACATTTATTATTTATTTTTTTTTAAAGACGCATTGGGCGCGAAACCCGAATTTATAAATATTGAAGAAAAATACTATAACCCCTATTTTAAAAATCTTCTGTTTTATTTTTTAGATATTGCCATAAAACCAGTGACATATTTATATTGGATTTTCAATTATGTTTCAAAACACGAATTATTGCATTTGTACAGTGACAAATATCCGTACGTGTTTTTTATTTCAATATATGTTTTATTGTATTTGTGCATAGCTTCATATAATAAAAATCCAATTGCAATTATTGGAGATACACTGACAATGAGGGTTGTGCCCGCATTAATCATATCATTTTGCACAATTATTGTAGCCTATGAATTTTGCGTAACGTTAAAAAACGAAACTGTTGAAAAATGGCCTTCTACATTCTTGGCCAATCCTATATTTGGATTGATTTATTATTTGATATTTTGGATTTTACGCTTGTGTTTTACAATTATGATGGTTAGTTTTTCCTCGATGCTTTGCATGTATTACATAATTGTCTATATGATATTTGGAATTCAATATTCCCAATCGAAAGACACATTTGATGTCTATTCAGATATCGACAATTCAATTTATGACAAAATATACAAAATATTTAATCCGGATTGCGATCCTTACAATGGTGTCAAAATATTTATACAATTTATTTCAAAATATAGTTTTGTCTATTTGACCGAAATCACAATATTCTTGATTTTATATTACGGATTTTATAATTATGGGGCAATAGATAATGCAAATGTATTGTCGTTTTTATATATACTAAACTTCACAGGAATCTTCATATTATTCATATGGTCTTTTGCGAAATACAAAAGTTATGTGAAACCATTGGATGCAAAATTTGATTTATTGAAAACATAATTTATGAAACCATTTCAAAATAAAAAATAAAATACTCATAATAAATACTATGAGTATTTCAAAGGGGAAAAGTATTGCAATATCCGAACTGCTGGAATCGAACCAGCGACCTTTTGATATCTTTTGGATATTCATAACCACTACAGTCAAAAGCTCTACCAATTGAGCTAAGTCCGGGGGTTCCCCATTATTTTAATGGGAAAATTCTTTATATTGTTTTTTGGAATAATACATTTTCCAAGAAAATAATGTTATTCGTAAAAAAACATTATAAAGTTATGTCCTTATAATTAATAATCCGTTGATAGAATGGGAAAAGTCAAATCACATACGCCCAAACTTCGCAAGAAATTTTATCCCTTTGTAAGCGTATGCACCCCTACCTTTAATCGCCGTCCATTTATTCCGATTATGTTGGAATGTTTCAAAAACCAAACGTACCCGATGGATCGTATGGAATGGATTATTGTAGACGATGGGACAGATAAAGTGCGCGATTTAATCGAAGCAGCGGGGATCAAACAGATCCGATATTTCGAGGTGGAAAATAAAATGTCTTTAGGTGCAAAACGAAATTATATGCATTCCTTTGTGAAAGGAACAATTATTGTCTATATGGACGACGACGATTATTATCCGCCCGAACGGGTGAGCCACGCGGTCGATAAATTGACAGAAAATCGCAATGCAATGTGTGCGGGTTCGAGCGAATTATATATTTATTTCAAACATATTCAAAAAATGTATCAATGTGGACCATATGCCCCCAACCACGCGACTGCAGGCACATTCGCTTTCCGCACGGAACTATTGAGAGATTCGAGATACGAGGATACTGCCGCTTTGGCAGAAGAAAAACATTTCTTGAAGAACTACACGGTTCCATTTGTTCAGTTGGACCCAATGAAATCCATTTTGGTTTTCTCCCACAATCATAATACATTTGATAAGAAGAAGTTGTTGGAGAATCCGCACCCGGATTTTTTCAAAGAATCGCCCAAAACGGTAGATATGTTCATTATGGAAGAGAAAGAGCGCCCCATTAAAGAATTCTTTTTGAACAAAATCGATGATTTATTAGCAAATTATGAACCGGGAGAACCTAAAATGAAACCCGATGTCTTGAAACAAACAAAGGAGATTGAAGAAAAACGTGCGAAAATAATGGCGGAACAAAACAATACTCCATCAATTATGATGAGTCGGGATGGAGGCCCACCTACTGCATTATCAGCAAATCAAATTATAGAAATTATAAATACACAGAAAGACGACATTCAAAAATTACTGAAACAATCTGATGAATTGCAAAATGTTATTTCCCAATTACAAAATCAATTCAATATCATTCAAAGCGAAAAGCGTAATCAAGAGGACTATATTCAAACCTTAAAAACCCGTATAGAATATTTGGAAAAGGAACTTCGAGAGAAAGAGAATGTAACTTCCAATGAAAAAATCGAAATCGTTCTGAATCCAAAATCGAAAACTGAACCTGAAGTCTAAAATATCACTGCCTTGTTTTTTATTCCCACACAGTAAATAAAAATAATTTATTTTTATGTACACCTATTATTCATATTCATCGTCGCTAATTTCTTCGATGACCACATCTTTTTTTACATTCTTATCTAAATACCTGTAAATCCGTTTTATGTCTAATTTGCTAATATCATAATCTTGAAAATATTTTTCCAGTTCCTTGTATTTCTCCAATTTATTCACAATATCATTGCCATAAATTAATTGCAATTCTTGGAAAAAACAAATTAAATCCGGTTTATCCATATCCAACTTTTGGCACAATTCGTAAATAAAGATAGTGTTGTTATATTCCGTGGAATATTTTGTCAGTATTTTCGTAAATCTCACTTCTGGCGGTTTGTATTTTTTCAAATTTTCCGGAAAAGTTTCGTGGTAAATTTTATTGTTGTAAAACGTTTTCATTAGCGAACTCATTTCGTTGAATTGCCATATTTGATTCTGAAACGTAATTCGGTCAATAAAATCCGCAAAACAAATATTGTCCAGTACTTTTGAATAAAAGGGTATACTTTTCATTTTTGGAATGTTCGAAATGGGATCTACAATATTCTCGTGCCATAATAAAGCAACGATTGTTCGGTCCGTCTCATTCATATACTTATTATGTGAAGACATTGAAATGGGTTTGTCAATAAGCGTTTTTGTGATTATTTTTGAATCTTCGCTATAGGATTTCATATGAAAAATGGTATCGATATTTTCTTCGTTCAATAATTTCGGATTTTTTTGGTATATTTTTTTTATGAAATCGAGTTTTCGCAAATCGCCTTGAATATAATGGATTATTTTTTTCATTAATTGCGAATTTATTTTTATATCAAAAATGGGTGAATCCATGATTCTCTCCATTTGCGCAGAAGTCGGAGTTTTCAATTCAAAAGTATTACACACTTTCATTAATTCGCGTATTTTTTTATCGATGTAATAATTTCCAATACAAATAATAGGGTTCAGTGTCATATTTTCCAATCGCTGTTTTTTCGTCTTTTTTTGCCGTATTAATTTGATGAGAGCCGTGATTCCGCCTTTGTCTCCATTATTCATTCCATCGATTTCATCCATAATAATGGCAATGGGTTTCTTTTTCCCAGACATCATTTGCAAGACATTTTGAGAGGAAATGCTATTGGATGCGATGGTATCAATCAAATTCTTGTTACGCACATCCCCTGCGTCATATTTAATAATATCATAGTTCATTTGAGTTAATAAATCCACGACAAATCGTGTTTTCCCGCATCCAGGGGATCCATAAATGTATATACCTTTTTTGTAATTAATATTTTTATAATTTTCTTGAAAATCGGAGAGAATGGTTGTTATTTCTCTCCTTATATTTTCTCGATTTAATATTTCATTCATTCAATAAGATATTATTTTATTATAATAATACTCTTTTTTTATGTATTAATTCAAACGAAATACAAAATAAAACGCAGTCTATCTCTCTTTTCTTTATAGAAAAATATAAAGAAAAAAGTATAATAATTATATTACAATGTCCAAAATAGAGGTCGAACAACCTATACACTATGTGAATATTTGCACCTTTTTGAAAGAACATTATGACAATCTCTCCTCCATCAAAAACAAATATTTGGAATTGTGCAATCAATTATCCTGGAGCCCGGATATTTCCGAAGACCTTTTTGTAAAAAATATATTGAAAATAAATGAAAATGGGATTTTGCTCATTGGTTATATTGGGGATCCAGAATCGAATTACGAGATTGTTTCCACAGGGACTGTTTTTATAGAACCCAAACTCATTCGCGGGGGGAAATCTGTCGCACACATTGAGGACATTATTGTTCACGAAAAATATAGGTGTAAAGGCATTGCAAGTGCAGTGATCGAATTTTTAAAGACATATGCTAAAGAAAACGGATGTTATAAAATCATTTTGAATTGCAGGGATTCTGTAAAACCATTCTATGAAAAATGCGAGTTCTCGCAGAATGGGGCACAAATGACTCTCTATTTCTAAGAATTACAATTCGACCCTCTAAGAATTTTTACAATTCAAAAAATTTTTTATTTTTTTTGTTTTTTCCTTCGGATTGATTTATTTGAATTGATATGTTTTTTCATTCTTATATGTTTACCTCCCTTTTTAGTTAATCCAGTCAATCTTCCAAATCCAGTATCTCGAATTCCAGTGAGGTTACTTATAATACGACGTAGTTTAAAAGGTTTTTTATCACTTGATATTGGTGCTACATGTGCTGGTTCTACGTGTCCTGGTTCTACGTGCTCTTGTGTTTCTAATTCTATTTTATATTTTTCTTCATTTGCTTTATTTAATTTATAAATTCTTGATAAATAGTAAGCATGATCTATAATAAAAAACAATGAGTCGTTATCAGGATTACCATCCGGTCTAAATATATCAGTATAAACAATTGGATTACCATCGGGTTTTAATTTTGTTTTTAATAAAGCATTTAAAATATTTGGAACTTCTATTTTTAAACTGTCTTTTACTTTGTCTATATCCTCAACATTTTCTAATAATATTGGAAATAACTCAGTAATCAATTCAAGTGAATGTTCTACAATATCTAATTTTAGATCTTTTAAAATCATTTGAATAATACGTGTTATTGGATTAAATGTAGGTAATTTAAATCCAGGTTGCGTACCGAATAATGATTCAAATGTTGGAAATTGAGAGGTAATGTCTAAAGTATTTATAATATTTTCCTTTGTATCAACATATGTTTTAACAACGCCTACAATTCTTTTTATCCATGGCATATATTCTTGAATCACTACCATAATATTCACAATATTATCATCTCCACGACCATAATCTCTTTTTAAATAATGAGTTGATTGATTATCTAAATATTTTTTTCCTTGTTCTAATAATATTTCCTCACAAGATGGATAATTCAACGACGGATATTTTCTTATATAGTCATTATATTGATGTGAATCTTTTGGATAATCAATACAAGTTAATTCTTTTGACTCATCTTTTGTCTCATCTATTTTTATCGATTTATTTCCTGGTTTATCTGCATTTCTACTTAATAATTCATTAGGAATACTATTAATACCACCGAATCCATGTAGTTGTAGTAGATCATGATTCTTTATTTTATTATGACAAATAGTATTTAATATTCCTCTTTCAGAGTTACATATTTCATAATTTCCTGGAGCCTTATTTATAAGATAACTATCTCCGCCTTTTACAGTAATTTCAGATTCATATACTTGCGATAAATAATATGCGTTATCAATAATATAAAATAAATTTTCTTGGCTTAAACAATCGGTATAATCTACATATGTTCCATCTGGACGTTTTTGTGTAGATACTAAGTCATCTAATATTAGTGGTATATATATTTTTAAAATGTTTTTTAGAAGAATATTATCTCTATCTCCATCTTTTGTTTTTGATATTAAATTTGGAAAGATAACCGTAATTAATCGAATACTATGATCAACAATTTGTAAGTTATTTTTATGTAATTGATTTCTTATAATTTCTGTAAATGTATTACCTTGAATACCTAAACGTGAAGTGATAAATGGTAGGTATTTATTTATATAGGTAGTTATAGTCGATAAATACCCATTTTTTATAAGATTTATTATATACGCTATTATTTTACCAGATTCTGATTTTGTAAATTGGCCAACGATTCCAGAAACAGTAGAACCAACAAAATCTTTAAACTCATAGTTTAATATAGTATTTATCAATATTAGAATACCCATAATATTATCATCACCTCTTGGAATACTCCTTGGAAT
>Ga0214923_10005178_pt1 | contig 15285 bp, 13 predicted proteins | sample LL1510_MetaG_FD_177993 | JGI IMG/M metagenome (GOLD analysis project Ga0214923, IMG submission 177993) | Freshwater microbial communities from Lake Lanier, Atlanta, Georgia, United States - LL-1510 | ecosystem: Environmental > Aquatic > Freshwater > Lake | place: USA: Georgia | collected...
TCACCGAGACCTTTCATAATAACTTCTGGGTCAGTCAGGTTTTCTTCAAAAATCACGACGTCTTTTTCACTTAGCTTTTCTAAAAACTCCCGCAATACTTCATTCACGACAGGTAAGGGTGCTCTTTTCATATTTCCCATGACCTTGAGCACGTTTCTTAAATCTGTGTCTTTCATCTCTTTCATGAACTCCAGAGCTGTCTCTTTGCCCAAAACATTCATGAGGATAGCTAATTTTTCTATCCCGGATAGTTTTTTATTTTTCATATTCATCCCTTAACCCTCAGCCATCTGAGCATCTGTTTCATCTAGCCACTCTTGAACAATTCGCAGACCTTTCTTAGGGCTATTTTGAAGTCGTTCGAGGATTTTCATTTTTAAATCTTCCTCGGCGGCTTTATCATCCACAGGAGAAACTCCATCATTAATGCCTGTGCTGTTTATTCCTGAGTCATCTGATTTTGACAAAGCTGCCCCCTCTTGAAGTTGATTTTCAGAGTCACCATTAAATACTGAAAGCTCGGTGATTCCCGCCTCGGCTAACGAGCCCGGAGGAAGAGCTTCAGCTTGGAGCCCTGATTCGAGTTCTGAAACCGTTTTTGGAAATGCATCAGGTGACGAATCGCTTCGTTCCTTTGATTCCTCACCCATCACAGTCCACTTGAGGAAGGGGCGTAGTACTAAGAAAAAGAACATCATTACTACGACTGCAATTAGGGCATTTCTAATACCATGATGGCTTAATTCTTTGAGGTCATACCAAGGCTTAATGGTTTCCTGAGGTTCAGTGACATCTATATTACTGAAAGGCAGCGAACTTACTGTAATGCTATCACGCCGCTGCTGATCAAAACCAACGGCATTCGCAACTAGATCCTGCAAGCGCTTGAGTTCAGCCTCTGGTCTTGCTGAAAATACGTCAGGGCTGTTGGGAGCTGCACCTTTGGTGTAATAGCCATCCACCACAACCGCAACTGTGAGACGCTTGATATTCCCAGAGGGTTTATCCACAACCTGGATCTTTTTAGGGATCGCATAGCTCGTGTTATTTGTATTTTTTTCAGTACTGCTTTGTGCTAGAGGGATCTGAGGATTTTGAGCCTCTGCACCTGGCAAGTTCGAGCGACTCCCAGGTATTCCAACGGGATTCGGTCGACTTCCTGTGACCACTTCTTCAGTTTTAAGAGTCTGTTTGGGAACGGCCTTTTCCGAATCATAGGTTTCTTCTGTGGTGTTTACTCGTGAAGGATCTATCTCTGCAGTGACTTTGGCACGAACTTTTCCAAACCCCACAACTGGGGTCAAAATCTCTTCAACTCTTTTTTCATATTCCGATTCGATTGACCGTTGTAGCTCAAGGAATGAGCTACTTAGGCTCGGTGCAGACTCATCTCCCGGACGATGTAAAAAATTCCCTTTAGTATCAACAATTGTGACTTGATTTACTTTAAGCCCCTCGACCGCACTGGCAACTAAGTTTGCAATACCGTTAACTTCAACTTTCGAAGGACTCATCCCGGGTTTTAATTCCAATATAACGGAGGCTTTTGGGGGTTCCTCTTCTTCCATGAATACTTTTTTGGGCGGGATACTTATATGAACTCTTGCAGTCTTAACGGCGGTTAAGCGCTGAATAGATCGAGTCAGTTCACCTTGGATCGCACGAACGTATTGAATTCGCTGAACATAGCTGGACATTCCAATAGAAGTCGCATCAAACTTCTCAAAGCCAACCACATCCTGCCCAGGTAAACCCTCTTTAGCTAACTCCATCCTAGCTTTATAGACTTGGGATTGAGCTACTGTGATCGTGCGGGAGTCTTCTGATAGATGGTAGAGAATGTTTTGTTCGCTTAGCTTTTTAGCAATAGCTTTCGCATCCTCTTGATGGAGGTCAGAATAAAGGACCTGTTGGGGATCGTGTTTCATGATGACAGTGGCCATCATCGTTGCGATAACCGCTACCACACCGCTTATCCCCAGGGCCATTTTCTTTTTTGGAGATAATGAGCTGTAAAAGCTTTTCATCTTCTCCAAGATTTCATTGATTCGTTCATTCATAATTTATCTCAGACCTGCATTCTCATGATCTCGTGATAAGCTTCCAACGCCCTATTTCTTACCTGGACCAATAATTTGAATGATGCTTCCGCTTTTTCCATCCCAATCATTGCCTCATGAAGATTTTCATTTTTACCTACTGCTAAATCAGTGGCTAACTTATCTGCCGAGGCGATAGACCGGTTAACTTCATCGAAAGAATTTTTTAAGTAAGCAGTAAAACCTTGTTCTGCTTTTTCCTGACCTGGATTAATGGCATTGTCTAGTCCTTGAGTCAGAGCACTCTGCATTCCTTGAATAGTATTGATACTCATTTATTATTTCCTCCCAATCTCTAAAGCTTTACCCATCATTCCTTTGGCTACATTGATGGCGGTTACATTGGCTTCATAAGTTCGACTCGCATTCATTAAATTAACCATCTCCTCCATGGTATTCACATTAGGGTATGCGACCATACCTTCCTCATTAGCATCAGGATGGTTGGGATCATGAACCATTCTCGGCGCATTAGGATCGGAAATAACATCCGTCACCTGCACATGGTGAAGAGGAGATTCTCCCATTTGGCTTGAAAGCACCGAAGCAAAGTCACGAGTAGGAGTGGCCTCAAAAACCACATCTTTTCGACGGTAGGGACCGCCTTCTGGAGTTCGCGTCGTCTGAGCATTCGCTAGGTTGCTCGAAGTTACGTTCATTCTCATACGTTCAGCACTTAATGCTGACGCACTAACGTCTAAGGAATCGAAAAAATCACTCATTTCTCACCTTCCCCGATTGCATATTTTAAAAGTAAAAACTTTCTTGAAATGGCTTGAGAATTTGCTGAGTATTTGACATCGTTTTTATTCATCGCAGCCATCTCTCGATCCATATCCACCGTATTTAAATCTTGACCTACTTCGGAGAAGGGTTCCTCAGAGATTCTAGCTTCCACAGACTGGACGTCGTTGACACCTGGCTGCACTTCACTCTCCTCCACAGCCCTCTGTAACTCCGCTTCAAAGTCAGCTCGGCGAGCCTTGAAATAGGGGGTTTCGGCGTTGGCTATGTTATCTGCAATAATCGAATGGCGCTGAAGATGCAGATCCAAGGATTTTGTTAACGTATCAATTGTCTTATCAAAAAGCGGCATAAATTTGTTGGGTTGATATTTATCTAAAGTTTCTGAAGAGTTTTTCCGATATTGAAAATTTGCAATTCACAGGCCAATGATTTTCCGCACGGATCCCCCACCAACGCAGTTAATCACGGCAAGTTGTTCCCCACAAAATGGAAACTTTTTCCTTAACTCATCTCATAACCTTTTAATTTATTTCGTAAGGTCCTCACACTGATCCCTAGTTCTTCAGCAGCCACAGTACGATTACCCTCAGAACGATTTAAAATTTCGATAATGTGAAGACGCTCCATCTCAGAAAGTCTCACTGGATTCTTATTTTCGATATTTTCGTCTTCTTCACGAGAACAAAGATCTAAGCAGATCGACTCAATCTTATTTCCATCACATAAGAGAACAGCTCTCTCGATTACATTTTGCAATTCTCTTATATTTCCAGGCCAGGAGTGATCTTTTAATTGTTCTATGGCTTCTTGAGTTATTGATTTGATCTGTTTGCCTTGCCTAAAGTTGCTCTGAGCAAGAAACTCATGAGCTAACGCCTCGATTGCATCCACTCTACCTCGCAGAGGAGGGCAATCGATCTTGATCACATTGAGACGATAGAAGAGATCCTCCCGGAAATTACCGTTGCGAATGGACTGCTTGGGATCTCGATTGGTAGTGGAAATAACGCGACAGTTAATAGACACAATGTCTCTCCCCCCTAATCGATCTATCTCTCCCTCCTGAAGAACCCTTAATAGCTTTGCTTGTAAGTGAACGGACATCTCACTAACTTCATCTAGCAATAAGGTCCCTCCAGTGGCTCTTTCAAATTTTCCGAGATGTTGAGCAACAGCCCCCGTAAATGCCCCCCTCTCATGTCCAAATAATTCTGACTCCATAAGGCCATCGGGCACAGCAGCACAATTGATAGAAATAAAAGGCCCTTTACCTCTGATACTTTCAGAGTGAATATATCGAGCAATCAACTCTTTGCCAGAACCACTTTCCCCACAAAGAAAAACGGGAGCCAAAGTTTTTGCAGCCCGTTTAGCCAAATCCAAAACCTGAGCCATTACTGGATCGGCTACGACTAAACGTCTAGGGCCTAAATTTAGGATTGTTGAGGTCACTATAATCCCTCCATCAAATTAAGTTCACTTTTTGCCATTGGACCCCAAAAGGTATCTTTTGAATCGGCTACTTCCTGCCATTGTTTTCTTGCTTGGTCTGTCTTTTTCTCTTTCAAATAGCATTTAGCCATACGAAACTTTGCTTCATTCAAAACTGAGTTTGTCGAGTCGGCAGCGATAGCTTCGTTGAAAGAGGCAATAGTTCTCTTGCAATTTTTTCTTTCAGACTGGACTTTACCTACCAAATATAGAAACGGGGCTAAAACTTTGGTCTCAGGCTTATTCTTCCGAGCTTCACTCAACAAAGAATCAGCTTTATCCCACATTTTTCCCTCACTAACTACTGAGACAAGACTGCTCAAAACTCGAATTTTTGAGTCACTGGTAGGTAACTTAACTAGTCCAGAAAAACCTAATTTATAGGCCATGGGATAGAGTTTCATCGCTTGTAAAGATTGAATCCTTAGGAGTAAGCCTGGCTCCATATACCGGGCACTTCTGATGTCTCTTACACTGGCTTCACAATCCTTAAACCTTTTGAGGAACAAATAGCCTTCACCTTTTTTCAGAGCTAGAAATTCTTTCATTTCCCCTGGGATTTTAGTTTGAGTATTTGCAATTTTTCGAGACTCAGCTATCTTTTTAGCCCAACGAGCTACTCCTTCGGTATCTTTTGTTTCAAGAAAAACTGCAGTAAAAATGGAGGAAAACTCGGGCATAATGAAATCTTTGAGAATTTCCTCATGCCGTTTTATTTCTTCAACTAGCTCCTCATGTTGGGAATACTTAGAGTCCATCAAGCGGGATGCCAATCCAGAGCTAATAATATTTTTGACAGTTAAAGAAGGATCTCCTGAAGACCAAACGGGTGATTGTTTCCAATTTGCCAAGACTTCAAAAGCTAGTTTGATTTTACCTTTATCCTCTAAGTCCTTAAACCGCCTAGTGATCATGTCTCCATAGAGATTTCTGGCAGATTTTTCATCGGGAGTACCTTTGATCCAAGTAAGGTAGACTTGTTCAAAAGGAGCAAATAGCTCTTCATTTTTAACAATTTCTTTTCTAGTGTCCTGTGCAAAAATGAAGTCAGCTTCTTTTTCAAGAATTTTGACCAGTTTTGCTGACATAAACTCTGAAACCTCTGGGCTTTTAAGATCCTCAACACTCGATTCAGCACTTTTCGCCAGATAATCTAAAGCTCCCAATTCGCCTGCTTCGAGCAGAGCTAATCCTTTTTTGAGGGTTCCTAAATAGCGAAGCTTCGGATCTTTTATTAAACTTAATTTTTCGTCGATTACGGCAGTTCTTCGCTCTTGCTCAGGTCGAGACTTTCTAGGGTAATCCATCAACATAGCTTCAACATAAGCATAATTACCAATATCTGTTTTTTGGTTTTTGTCATAGGCTTGCAAGTATAGGCCCGACAGTTCTTCGTTAGGTAGGTTTAGCTTTGCAGCCACATCAGCTAATCGTTTCATCGCATAGGGGACACACTCAGGGTCGGTGTGTTTTTGCTCGAGATACTCATTGAAGAAAAATCTCGCGGATTTGAACTCACCTTTTTGGTATTTACTTTCTCCAAGATTATATAAAGCCTCGGGATAAAACCTTCTTACAATGTTGGATTCTTTTTTATAAAGCGCTTCTAATTTATCCTTGGATTTTCCACTGCTCTTGTCACCCTCGATCTCTATTAATCTCAATGAAGCTCCAACCATGAGCCGCGGATTTTTGCACTTTTGAGTTAGGGCGGTGAAACTTTTTTTGGCTGCTTCATATTCATGGAGCAGAAAGTTGTTCTCACCCACACCAAATTGGAAAAAGCAGGCCAGCGGATGGAAAGGATTGTCCTCTTTAGCTTTAAGAAACAAAGCTAGAGACTTTGAGTATTGTCCATTTCTAAGCCAAAATGCACCGACAGTAGCCTGAATATTGGGTACTAATTTCGACCGAGGATAGAGAAGCAAAGTTTCCCTAAGGGCCTTCTCGGCCTCTTTAACAACCGGAGATTCCAGACTCTCAATCCGATCGTAGAAGCTCTCAACGCGAAGAAAAGCCACTGCTTCACGCAACGGTGAGCCTTCGAAAACATTTTCAAACTCTTCCAAACCTCTATCTAACTTTTCCCATTGTCCCCGATGAAAGGTTTTTACCAATTCGTTGTACTCATTTCGACCAGGCAAATCATTCGCAATGGTAGTGAATGTTTCTTTGGCAGTTTCCACGAGTGTTTGGCTTTCACATTTTGGATGCTTAATTTCAAAAATTTTCAACTGATTGCGTTGAGTTTTGGGCGTTGTGCCAAATCCTAGATTTACAACGCAAAACATCAAACAATAAAATGTAAAATAAATGAGTCTACGGAGCATGACACGGCCCTAGAGAGCAAACCTCGTGCCGTAACTCTTCGCAAAAAATAGCGCGAAATCCTTGTCGGAAAAACTCTCTACATCGCGGTAGGATTGGCAGGCCGTCAAGTTTTTGTCAGGACTTTAAGCTCCATTGGTTGACGTCCCTATTTATATTGAGATTTTTAAATAAAAATCCGATAAATATTTGGACAAATTAACGAGCACTCCAATGCAGCTATGGACGATACAACGAAGCGTTAGATATCTTCTATTATTCTCTTCGATCTCTGGTCTATTGACTCTCACATGCTGTTCCCTCATTGGAAGTGGAGGACTCAAGCGGGCAAAGGGGCTCTCCTACTCAATTCCTGCGGGGTGGATTGAAACAGATTCAGAAGGGGAAAGTGATAGAGCATTTAAACTCAACTCAGGTTCCACAGTGACCCTGACAAGTAGTTGCCAGGGAAATCGGAAATCCACGCTGGAGAGTCTTACCAAAGATCTTTTATTGGGAGCTCGCAAAGTGAAATTTATAAAGCAGGAAAATATTAACATTGCAAATGCGGAGGCACTTTTTTCTCATGTTAATGCAACGGTTGAAGGCAAATCTTTCCAATTACTTTTTGTTGTCACCAAAAAGAACAACTGTGTTTTCGATTTTAGTTTAGTAAGCCCGAAATCAATTCCGCAAAAAGAAGTTATTGAATTTTTAGATTTTGCAAAGAGTTTCAATTATGGACAGAGCTAGAAAATTTTTCTTCATGGGATTCGAAAACTCTTGGGTAATCCTCATGGAGTTTTTAGAGTTTCTGGGTGGTAGCGCGAATCTTCTCTACGCTTCCATTCTAGCATTATTTCGTCGTCCTTTTTACTTTAGACTTCTCGTTGAACAGTGTTTTGTTTTGGGGGTTAAGTCGTCTTCCATTGTTTTTATCACCGCTATGTCAACTGGCATGGTTATGTCACTGCAATTTGGATTTGGCCTTGAGCGGTTTGGGGGGAAATTGTACGTTCCCAAAGTGGTAGGGCTCTCAATCATGAGAGAATTGGGCCCTGTATTGAGCTGCCTCATGATTGCAGCCAGAGTGGGAGCCGGTATCGCAGCAGAATTAGGTTCGATGAATGTCACTCAACAAATTGATGCAATTAGAGCGTTGGGAACTGACCCCTTAAAACGCTTGGTTATCCCACGGTTACTTGCTCTTTTAATCATGACCCCACTCCTCACTGTATTCGCCGATCTAGTAGGCATTTTTGGAGGAATGTTCATTTCAAATGCAGAACTCTTTATTCACCCTGATTTTTATTACCACGAAGCCATTCTATCTCTAAAAACCTCAGATTTTTTAGTTGGTATCATGAAAACCGCTTTTTTTGGACTGCTGATCGCTTTAACCGGTTGTTACTATGGATTAAAAACGGAAGGCGGAACACAGGGTGTAGGGCAAGCTACGACGAAATCTGTAGTGACCTCTTCACTTTTAATCGTGGTCTCTGACTTTGTAATGACAAAACTTTTTTGGATATTTGAAAGAAAATAACCTCATGCGAGAAATTCCAACACAAAAGCCACTTATTGAGATTCGTGGCATCCATAAAAAATTTGGAAGCAAAGTTGTTCATCGCGGTATAGATCTCGATGTGTATGATGGAGAAGTGTTGGCACTCATGGGAGGAAGCGGCTGCGGTAAAAGTGTTCTTTTGAGAATGATTGTGGGCCTAGAAAAACCTGATCAAGGGACTATCAAATTCAATGGACAATACATTCAAAAGTTCAGCGAAGCTGAACTTGTCCCGATCCGAAAGAAAATTGCATATGTCTTTCAGTACGGAGCGCTTTTCGATAGTTTCAGTGTTCGTGAAAATCTGGCCTACCCCTTAAGAGAACACACTGAACTTAGCGAGAAAGAAATTGAAGAGAAAGTCATGAGCACTCTAGACCGCCTTGGACTCAAAGGAACTGAAAATCTCTATCCATCTGGCTTAAGCGGTGGAATGCAACGAAGGGTTGGGGTTGCACGAAGTATTATCATGAATCCTGAGGTTGTTTTGTATGATGAACCTACCACGGGCCTGGATCCCTTCAACACTTCTCAAATTCTAAAAATAATTTTGCAGCTCAAACAAAAAGGGACAACGTCTGTCCTAGTGACTCACGACATGCATGCTATTTTTTCAGTTACAGATCGGGTTGCATTTCTTAAAGACGGGCAAATTTTAGCGCTAGGAACTGCAGAAGAAATTAAAAACAGTAAAGAAAAAGAAGTCAGTAGTTTTATTCATGGGGAAGCATACTAATGGATAGAAAGGTAGCTAATAACATCATTGTAGGGATATTTATTTCCCTGGGAATCATCGCCTTTGTGTTCCTGCTATTTAATATTGGCGGGGGAAGCAGTATATTCTCATCCCAAATTAAGTTAATCTCTAGATTTCCTCAAGTGAAAGGGCTTCATCAAGGTTCAGAAGTCTCACTGTCTGGCCTCAGAATTGGCGTAGTCAAAGATATCCGTATCTCCAGTGACGGTACCAAAGATCTGATTGTTGAGCTTGCCATTTCAAAAAAATATAGCCATTCCCTCAGAAAAAACTCGGCTGCCATGATCAAAACCCAAGGGGTTCTAGGTGATAAATATGTAGAGATTTCGATTGGGAGTGAAGACTCTCCAGCGCTCGCCAATGGAGACTCTATCAATTCTGGAGAACAAGCAGACCTGTTCACAAAAAGCGGAAATCTCGTTACGGATGTTTCTAAATATTTCGACAAAGAGGGAGCTATGACGGTCCTTCTTCAAAACCTGAATAAGCTTTCCACAAACCTCATCGAACTCACGTCCGAAACCAAAAGTAAAAAAGGGCTCCTTCATGAATTGATTTATGGCGCGAGTGGTGTTCACTTTGGTAAATCCACAGCCTCGCTAAGCAGCATTCTTCAAAAAATTGACCAAGGGGAGGGAACTCTTGGAGCTCTAGTTAACGATCCCACTGTTTATGAAGATCTCAAAGCCATGATGGGTGGAGCTAAACGAAGCACAGTACTCAAGTATTTCATGAAACAATTTATCGACTCAGGAGAGAAAGAAGCTGCAAAAGAAGAGGAAAAAATCAAAAAGAAATAAACCTAAGAAGCTATTCTTAAGCCTTTTCGTTTGAGTTTTTCAACTAGTGTGGTTCTATTTAAATTCAATAGTGTTGCTGCTTTATTCTTGTTTCCATCAGTCTTCTGTAACGCTTGAATAATCAACTCATTTTCGAAATCATTTACGGCGTCATTGAAATCCACACCATCATCAGGAAGTGAAACATTAGCAACATAGCGATCCAACCGGATCTTTTTAAAGTGATGGATCGGGAGGTCCTTCATTTCGATCAATCCCTCGTCTTGTTTCAACACAACCACCCGCTCAACTAAATTCTCGAGTTCCCGAATATTACCTGGCCACTGGTATTGCATCAAGCACCGCATAGCATCCTCGGAGACGCCTACAATTTTTTTCAGATGAAGATCTGCAAATTTGTCCATGAATGCTTTTACTAAAAGAGGAATATCACTTTTTCTCGATCTCAATGGGGGAATATAGATTGGGATCACATTCAATCTGTAAAACAAATCTTCCCTAAATCTTTTGTCGGCCACAGCTTGTTCCAAGTCTTGGTTGGTAGCAGCTATAATTCTTGCCTCTAACTTTAAACTATGAGCACTTCCGACAGGCTCATAAACTTTATTTTGAATAGCCCGCAAAATTTTTGCTTGCAGATCAAAGGAAAGGTCACTGATTTCATCTAGAAAAAGAGTTCCAGATCCTGCAATTTGAAATCGACCGTTTCGATTCTGAGTAGCCCCAGTAAAAGCCCCCTTCATGTGTCCGAAAAGTTCGCTCTCCAAAAGGTTGGCTGGAATGGCTCCGCAGTTGACTGCAACCCATGGCATTTTTTTCCTCGGGCTCACATTGTGAATAGCTCTGGCCACAACTTCTTTCCCAGTACCGCTCTCTCCAGTGATTAAAACCGTAGAGTCGGTATCTTTGATACTTAGGATAAGTCGGAAGATCTCTTGAATTGAAGGGTGACGACCTACAAATTGAGGAAAAGGAAAATCTATTTTTTCTTCATGATTAAGATTGGGGACTATACGGCCTAAAGTCTCAGTAATGACATCAATAAAAGTGTGTGGTTCTAAAGTTTTTGCCCAGAAATTTGATGCACCGGCCCTCATGCAAGACACAATAAAAGCGGGCTGGTTGACCGAACTTGATACCACTACCCCCATCTCAGGCCTTTGACTCTTCATCGAAAAAATCTTATCGACCGCAGTTAAGTTTTCAGCTGACCAAATGCACAAGTGAAATAGCTGTTTTTCAAGGAGGAGAGTTGCTTCGGATTCATCGCTACAAGCAAACACCCAAAATTTCTGATTCTCTAGAAGCCCTCGATAGGTTGCTAAAAGCTCAGAATTGGGCTCATAAATGAGAATGCGATTCATTCCGATTCCTTTGAAAGCTTTTTTTGGGGGATTAAAATTCGATGTGTAACAATTAATAGTTTAGGTAAATGGGGAGATTTTGTCAACAAATTGACAGTGGGGAAATAGCCTCATGCCACTTGATTAACTAAGTCGATTTGGGCGAACTCGAATATCTTTTTCTCAACAAAAATCTCAAATAAAGCTTCATCCAACTTTCCGGTTCTAACCTCTTCATGAAGAATTTCAATAGCTTTCTCTGCAGGAACTGAATCTTTGTACCATCTATCCCTCGCAGTCAATGCGTCATAAATATCTGCGATCGTCATAATCTTGGATTGGAGCGGTATCTCATGAGACACCAAGCGTCTTGGATAACCTGAACCATCTAACTTCTCATGATGACAGTATGCAATTTCCGTTAGGTTTTTAAAATCCCGAGTCCAGGGGATCATTTTCAAAAACTGATAGGTATGTTTGACGTGAGACTCAATTTCCATTCGCTCATCTTCGGTAAGGGTGCCCTGAGAGACCGAGAGAGCTTCATACTCTTCGTCCGTGAGAAGCGGGATTTTTTCTCCGTCGGGTAAAATCAACTGTTCCTTTTTAATTTTCTCAAGAGCAGCGATACTTTCTCGTCTCAAAATCGATGGGTTATTAGAGTTTTCAATAATCCTCCAGTACTCATCTAATTCTTGAATTCGCTTTTCATAGTCTTGTTCAAGTTGAGATTGAATCGACTGTCCACCGCGAACTTTCTTTTCAAGCGTATGAATTTTAAATGCTGCTTTACATATTTTTAACCGCTCAGAAATACCTCTCAACTGCCATCCATGTAATTTTTTAGCTTTTGTGAGGACCTCTTCTCTTACCCCAATCTTTCCGAAATCATGTAGCATAGCGGCATATTCTAGTTCTCGAATCTCATCGTCACGAAATTTGACTAATCGATAAGTTCCCACTTCAACTTCTGTCACAGCTTTGGCAAGCCCCACCGACATCTTTGCAACTCGCTCGGAATGACCTCCAGTGCTAATATCCCTGGCCTCGATAGCTTTAACCGAAGCCCGAACGAATCCTTCAAAGAGCCCTTGAACCCCAGAGTAGAACATTACGTTCTCCATGCAGGTTCCAACTTGGGTTGAAAATACCGTCCACACTATTTCATCCTCGAAATCGAAATGTGTTTTCCTCTTGGTAATGGATTCCCCTTGGTTATTTCTATTAACCAGTTGCAAAACGCCTTCAATCTCACCATGACTGTTTTTAAGTGGGATAGTAATGATTGAATCTACAGACTCAATATTGGGATAATCGCAGAGTGGGTTGTACCCTCCTCGGCGAATTGTTTTGGGGCTTTCGAAATGAAAATTGGCTTGAATTTTTCCGGTTTGGACCACGTGTCCGCAGATACTATTCTCTTCAACCAAACTTTTTCTTCTATCAATAATAATATCTGAATTGATATCAAAAATAAGTTTAGGGACAAAATAATTTTCTCCATCTTGCTCTTTCAAAACGAACAAAGTGCCTGCAGCACATTCTGCGAACTCTACAGCTTTTAAAAGTATTTTTTCGAATAGTTTTTCGGCGTTTTTTTCTTCAGACAATTCCGAAAATATATTATTTAGTTTGACTAAAACATTAGCTCCAATTTTGTTACCATTAGCTCCAGAAAAATTTTGAGGTCTGATATTTTTCAACAAAAAGTAATCTAAGTTACTTCGGGCTTCTTTATCACTGAGTATATCCACCACGTGGTTTGGCAACCCTTGCCGTTTTAAAAATTCTTTAGGTTCTTTGGAAACTAGCAAGACTCCAAAATTAAATTCAGAATAATTTTCTCGTTTTAGACTTAGCAATTGTAAACTTCGCTCCAGCTCGTCCTCCCCCACAACCAACAAAAGACGCAATTGTTGGTTTACTGCACGATCCACACAAGCATTCAGCTGGTCCAGCGAATGAATTTTCGAGTGAGTCCAAGTGGAAGGCGGCACAACTTTTTTACATAGCTCACCTTCGCTAATCACACATAGGGTTTGACGCACTAAACCTTCTAACGCTGTAGACATAGTAGAGATCCTCAAATACTTATCGGATTCTTCAGTCTATTTCTGAAAGTTTTTGAAAGATTGACGACAATTTAAACCCTTGCTTTACTTGTGTCTAAAACTCAGTCAAAATCATTAGTTAGTAGATCTCGCTTTCGACGGAACAACAAAATGAACCAATGTCCCATAAGAATCAAAGTTGTGTGGATTTTGTATTTCTTTTGTTTTGTGACGCTTTTCGACTCAATGAACTCAAAGTCCTGGGGTCAACCCTGGCTCTCAAATCGATTTGCTCAAAATTGCGCGAGTTGCCATTCACCGGGGCGATTTAACAAACCCATGAAAGAACGGCGTTGCACTTTAGCCTGCCAAGGGTGCCATGTGAGTCCTAATGGTGGAGGGATGCGAAGCGCTTATGGAAAATGGACTCAAGAAAGGTGGCTCAGAACTTTTTTGATTGAAGGTCTAATGACCAACAAGAAATCTCCAGCAAAATTTGAAAAGCAACCCTATTTCGATAAACAGCTTGCAAGAATGGCCAAACGAAGAGAGCCCATAGAAGGTTTAGAGCCTCTGGCTAAGCGACCTAAGTTAGTCACGACTCCAAGCCTGGACCTAAGAGGAAGAGACTACGACAGAACACACGAATATTTCGATTTCACCGAAGTATCAAACGAGGCTTACGAAACTTTCGTTCCGACTGGAGATCCTTATCATATTGAAAGAATGTTTTACCTCTCTGGCGGAGCCGATTTCCGTTATTTCATTATTGATAGGGCTGAAGGAGTTTCATCGACTGGCAAATCATTCAAAGCTTTCCCCATGGCAGCAGATCTTTATCTGAGATTTAAACCGATACCTGAATATTTGAGCTTCGTCACAGAAGCACGGTTTCTCAATGGACCCAATAACCCTCAATTAGAAAAATTTTTCACGAACGAAAGTCGGATTCGTAGCGCTTACTTAATCAGCGATAATCTTCCTTTTAACTCCTATATTATGGCGGGTCTCTACCGTCCTCTGTTTGGCTACTACACTCCCGATCATACTACGCTCAACGCAACGATCTCCGGGCTGGGCATAAGAAGTCTCTTCACCGCGGCTTCGGTGGGAACTTCACCTAATGTTCCATTTTTTAATTTTCATTTGATCGGGCCTTTAACTGGTGGAACTAATATCCACGGTTTTGCTGCCAATTTTGGCGGTAGGTTTGTCACTATGGGTGCCTCGTTTATGTTTTCGTACTGGCGAACCACTACCCGTAGTGCGAATGTCGATTTAGTAAAATCGATGTACTCAGCTACCGGAGGTCTCCAGCTGGGACCTACTACTGCCAATATCGATTTCTTACATGTTAACCAGGAATACGCTCCCGGTTTCGGTAATGGCGGTGATGTTTTCACTGTTGATACCCAAACGCGAATTTGGAGAGAAAATTATTTTCTATTAAGTTGGGCCAACTCTAACCTGGCCCGAAGTCTCCTTGAAGGCAGCGCCACCGAGTTTATGCTAGGGTTTAAGAGCTATCTCCTAAGTGGAGCTGACTTAGAGCTGCTTTTTATCAATAGAAAAGATAAAATTTCAAGTATTGAAACCTCAACCAAAGATATCCAGTTCCAAATCCATCTATTCTATTAAACACTCGCTAAAAAGTTGGTATATTATCTCCTTACTCTAGGAGAACGATCCCTATGACCATCCTTGATGAGATCAAAAAAAATGAAGCCACACATGTCAAAGTGGCAGTGACAGATATCGATGGAATTTTAAGAGGAAAATACATCTTAAAAGAGAAATTCTTATCGGCTATTGAAAGCTCTTTTGGTTTTTGTAATGTCATTTTTGGATGGGATAGTAGCGATGTCTGCTATGACAATTCTAATTATACCGGCTGGCATTCAGGTTACCCAGATGCTGAAGCCAAACTTGACCTCTCTACCTATCGAACTATTCCATGGGATAAAGGCATCCCTTTCTTCCTTGGGGATTTTCAAGATGGCAAAGGCAATCCTCTGCCCATCTGCCCAAGACAGCTCCTAAAAACAATAATCGGGAAACTAAAAAATTCAGGCTACTCGGCAAAGATGGGAGTGGAATATGAGTGGTTTAATTTTAAAGAAACT
>Ga0214923_10005179_pt1 | contig 15284 bp, 12 predicted proteins | sample LL1510_MetaG_FD_177993 | JGI IMG/M metagenome (GOLD analysis project Ga0214923, IMG submission 177993) | Freshwater microbial communities from Lake Lanier, Atlanta, Georgia, United States - LL-1510 | ecosystem: Environmental > Aquatic > Freshwater > Lake | place: USA: Georgia | collected...
CATATCTACACGCGCATTCTTCCCCATACCCATACCTTTTGCCATATTACGCAACATTTCTTGGAGTTTTTCATCACTTCCACCGCCCATTTCCCTCATTTTACGCAAAATATCTCCCGCCTCGGCCATAATATCATCTTTGGAAATCTCGCCATTGTCCATTCGCGATTTAATTTTGTCGCCAACTTTTTTGATAAGACCCATCATTTTATTGGGGTTTTTCATCATTTTTTGGAAAATATCCTTGGTAGATCGGACATCTTTATAATCCTCTCCCAATAATTGTTCAAAATCTTGGGATATTTCTTCGGCGATATTCTTTGCCAACCGGCCTATTTTACCATCAAATAGCCCCTTTAAGTGTTCATGAATACCATTTAAATCTGGCATACCAGTAGTTTTGTCAAATGTAAATTCGGGCATTTCTGTATCTTGTGCAGTGGCATCCTCTGCCGCAGCAGCCGCCGCCGCCTCCCCAGATTCGGAGGTTTCTTGTTCTCTAGAAATATCATCATCCATGTTGTTGAAAAAATCACCAATACTATCTAAAGTTTCCTTCATTTTTGATTGGAGTTCGTTTTCATCAATGCCTTCAAATATATTCATGGTATCGCCAAAATTCGTTTTATCTTTTACGGAACCTATGATAGAGAACAATAATAATTGTAGGTACTTCCATATTGACTTTTTAGTTGTTTCAGTTACACCTTCACAACTGTAAAGTGCTTTGAACTCTACCCCAGGTAAAAACATGGTATTGACGCCGCTATCTACTTTGAAAATATCCTCATTTTGGTATAAAAAATCGAAAAATCGTTCCGGATAAACTCCGAGACAATGACTAAATATAGTGGCACATTCGTAGTTTGTCTCCATTTTTTTCGCGAGTTCATTCCATATCATCTCATATTCAGGAAATGTATTAGATAAATCGCGAATAAAATCCGCCAAAGTAGTTTTAAAACTTTCTGGGATTTCGATTTCGATTGGTTGTTCTCCGGACATTTATATACCCTACGATTTGTATATACCCTAAGATTTATATTTTTTAAGTAGGTTTTTCGCAAAGTATTGTTAGGTTGGTCGGGACCGACCGAGATGTAGGAGAACAAAATCACGGGCTTATTAGACCTCCCGCATGAGGTGCAAATGCGGGCATTCCCTGTATTTTTGATATATATGAAATAATTTCATTTGACATACCTTCCAATTCAAATAAATATTTTATAGTATTGTAATATGCCCACATTTCTTGGTATTTGTTCTCATCAATAGAATTTAAAATATGTTCGAGATTACCCAACTCTGAAACATGCAATACAATACATAATTTACTATAATCTATTTTATCTTGAAATGGCATCCAATTTACATCATTCCATACATAAATTGGTATAGTACCTAATAAAAAACATTCAAAAAATCGGAATGAAGCGCGACCATATCCACGCGGTGCAAATGCAAATTTGGAGTTTATAGTAGTCTCAATAAATATATTTTGCAGATTTTGGTTGACAACCGGCGTCCATCCTCCCGAATTTATTATAGTAAAATTTGGACGGTTGGTGAAATGTGCAAATATAGTTCCGCGAACATTAGGTTCTATATAATTAGAAGTATGATTACCAACAAACGAACATAATATTTGTTTCTCATGAAAACTTTTTTTAGGCAATTGTCTCAATGTCTGGTTCTTGTCTTCATATATAAGTGGTATAGGAATATGACCCATACATGCACCAAAAATAACGGTGTTTGATGGCAAAGTCAATTCGGGTCCATGATCGTGTTGTACAATTGTAAAATATCCGTTTGGATTCGGATGTTCTCGTATCCAGTTGTCTAACTCTTGTTGTAAATAAGGCTTTTGATGACCAAACCATTCTTCTATTTGAAAATTGGTCCAAAGAACGGGAATATATGTACGCAAGGTTGTGTCGGTGCTAATGTTTTCAACCAAAAATTTGTTGAGGAAGTATTCTTCTAGATAAAGCCCGTTCTTGAATGGTGGATAAGTGTCTTTATTTTTACAGTAGAACAATGGAGATTGTAACATATAGTATTTATTATATTGTATTTTTTATTTATATTGTATTGTATTGTATTGTATTGTATTTTATTGTATTGTAAATTATATAAAAAATACAATATATAAATTATATAAAATGAAAGAAACTATATTTTATTTGGAAGGTCGCGGATCTATATGGATTTATCATTTTTTTGTATATATGTTAGGTGGATTATATTATATAGACAATAAACAATATAATGTTCGTGGAATAAATGATTCTTTTTTAATAGAAGATACATCAAAACATGTACCTGAACCTACTACATCAATAAAATATCCGATAAAAATCTATATGAAAGATATTTTTCCATTTCATCACGAAGCATTTGAAATTATCAAGGATAAATATGAATTAGTGGAAGATTTGTCACAATATGAAGATTATGAAATTGTAAGTATATATGGTGAAACATTATTAACGAATCCTTATTGTGATCATCCACATGAAATATTTAATTTTATAAGAAATCTTTTTTTGGAAAGTATGCCCAAATATAAAATAATCCCCGGTAAGCGCATTTTTATTACAAGAAAAATTACTGAAAATTATAAATATAGAAGTGTATTAACAAGATTTATAATAAATGAAATGGAAATAATGAAACAATTAGAACCATATGGATTTGAATATGTTCAATTAGAAGATTTGAGAACCTTTGAAAAAATAAAATTGTTTATGGAAGCAGAAGTTATTATGTCATCCCATAGTGGCGGGCTTACATTTACATTATTTTGTGATGTAAAAACAAAAATAGTTGAAATATTAAAAAATGGTACATTAGGGGTTCCAAATCATCATTATAGTACTATATGTGAGACATTAGGTATTGATTATAATAGATATTCTGATATAAATGAAGATATAAACGGCAATTTTAATCTAGATTTTAAACCATTTGAAAAATATTTGCATTCGATTGATATTCGTCCACACAAATAACACGTTACGCTGAGACATATGTAGGAATGCGATAGGTATTGTTGATGAGGTGCTGAAAGTACCGAATAAATAATCTGTGTTTCTGATTGGGATTCAATCATACAATCGAGATAAGCTTTGGTGAGCATTACATGATATATGGTAATGTAGAGTCCATAAACTTTATAAAAATAGTAAATTATCTTTATATTTTTAACACAAAAAAGATATAAAGAATGGGCGTTTTAAATGATAAAATTTGTAAAAATAAACGAATAATAAATATTATTACAAATGAAAATAGCACTTTTGATTTCTGGTTATTTACGATCATTTAAAGATAATATAGAATCAATAAAAGCAAATATATTAAATTTTGAGGATAATACTAAAAATTCTGAATATTGTTCTCTAGATATTAGCGATGGGTCAGAGATGCGGAGAATAGGAGCCCCGACGCAATATGTTGGAGAATCTCATCTCAGGAGACATATTGATATTTATATCCATGTTACTAAAACACAGGAAAAGAAATACCTCAATGAATATTTTAAAATTGATGATATATACAAATTTTTTAATCCAAAAATAGTAATCATTTCAGATAATATTAATTTTTGTTTTAGTTCTCAAAATAACACCGAATATATATCAAATCAAACAAATCAAACAAATCAAACAAATCAAATAAACTATATATATAATCAAAATTATAAATTCTGGCTTCTAAATAATCATCGCAAAGAAATAGAAAAAAGAGAAAATATAAAATATGATCTTGTAGTGAAAATGCGTCCAGATGTAAATTTACAAGAAAAAATTCCTTTTTTAAATATGTTTCTTGAGCGGGACTCTGATAATCAGAATCTCAGTGATCTTACTAATACTATCGAATCTTCGTTAGAATGCAATAATAACAACAAAGACAACAAAGACAAATATGATTATATTTATATACCATCTGATGCAAAAATAGATAAATCCAAATTAATAAACGAAACGGATCCTTATTTATGTGATATAATGGCCTATGGACCACCACATTTAATGGACAAATATTTTGATATATATCAAGAATTGGATAATCTTATACCAAAGTATGGCGATATAAATGAAACCCTTTTATATCATCATTTGACAAATATGCAAATACCATATAAATTATTTGATATTAAGTATATAGTAATATTATCCAAAATTAATACAATTGCTATTACGGGCGATTCCGGTTCTGGGAAAACAAATTTATCAAATATTTTAAAACGCCTTTTTTACAATTCTTTTATATTAGAATGTGACAGATATCATAAATGGGAACGAGGTGATGAAAAATGGCAATCTATTACACATCTAAATCCTGAAGCCAATTATATAACTAAAATGAGAGATGATGTATTTGATCTTAAAATTGGCCGAGATATATACCAAGTTGATTATGACCATAAAACTGGAAAATTTACAGATAAACAAATCATTGAGAACAAAGATAATATTATTATATGTGGATTACATACACTTTATTTATCAGATCATATAATAGATCTGAAAATTTTCATAGATACAGAAGATAGTATTCGTATTCCTTGGAAAATTAAACGCGATATTGCAAAACGGGGATACACAATAGAACGAATTTTGAAACAAATACAAGATAGAAAACCGGATTATGAAAAATATATTTTACCACAGCGCGAATGTGCAGATATTATTGTGTCATTTTACAACAAAAAATCTTCGGAGACTTTAAATATTTTTTCAGTATCCGAATGGACAGAAACTGACTTTTTAAATAAAGATGTTGATTTTGAATTTAAAATAGGTATCAATAAGAAATATAACTTGAACGACATTTTACGAGAATGGGTAGAAGTAAAATATATAGAATATGAATCAATATCTAGTAATTTTTATTGGATTTATTTCAATGAATGCGAGAACTTTGAAAATATTATAACACAAACAATATTAAGATTTTTTGCAATATAATACATATATACAAATATAAATATACAAAAAAATACAAGACATGTATTATAAAGGTATCATATTTGATTTGGACAATACACTCTATAATTACACCTACTGTCATACTATCGCATTGAGAACTTGTATAGAGTATTTATGTAAAAATACACAGATTTCGGACCCAAAAATATTCGAAGCTCAATATGACAGAATTTCCAAACAATTGAAAAATGAGCTTCCCGGAGTTGCCTCATCGCATAATAAGGCAATATATTTTAAACAATTATTAGAGAACTTGGGATTGGGACTTTCAGATCAATTCACTAACATTCACGATTTGTATTGGAGAACTTTTTATGAAAATATGAAATCATATGATGGCTTGTATGAATTTATAGAATGGAACCATAAAAACGAAATTAAAATAGGTATTCTTACTGATTATGAAACAGAATATCAAATAGTAAAATTAGAAAAATTGGGGTTATTGAAATTTGTAGATCATATAGTAACTAGTGAAGAAGTCGGTATAGAAAAACCCAGCAAACAAGCGTTTTTAACAATATTGAATAAAATGAAACTGGCACCAGAACATGTTTTAATGATTGGAGATAATTACGAAAAGGATATTCTAGGTGCGTTGGAAATTGGCATGAAAGGACTTTTGTTTTGTCCGGACTCCGTTCCTTCGACAAAAGTCGTTACATCCTATATCGTATCATATAGAGAACTTTTACATGATACAGAAAAATTTCATAAAAAACTACTCGAATTTGTTGAAATATCGCGATATTGTGGAGAACGATTTGATCTAGTCCAAGCTGGTGGTGGAAATGTCTCTGTAAAAATAGGAGATAAAATGATTATAAAATCATCCGGTGTTCACATGGCAAATATTACGGCCACAACTGGATATTCTATTATTGATAATTTTTCACTTAAACAAGATATGCAAAATAAACAACAAAATAAACAACAAAATCAACCAAATAACAATGAATTGGATATTTGTAAATATATATTCATGGGCTCCGATTCTTCACAAATATGTCGTCAAATTAGACCCTCTATAGAAACATATATGCATAGTTTTTTGAAAACATATACAATCCATGTACATCCAATACAAGTGAATCGTATATTAATTACCAAAACGGCAAGGCAACAAATAACCGAATTATTTCCAGATGCTCTTATAATGGATTATTATACACCAGGACTTATTCTTTCGGAAGAAATTATGAAAATATATAAAGGCGAATCTGTTATTTTTTTAATAAATCATGGTATTATTTTTACTACCGACAATTATCATGAAATAAGATCTTTATTAGAACAAGTATTAGAAAAATGCGAACAATACCAAGGTCTAGATTTTACAAAATACAAACAAACAAATAGAATATCACAATATATAAATCACCAGGAAACAGATATTAGGGTGTCAAATATCACATATTTGTCAACGAATCGTGATATATATTATTTTTTAGAGAACCATCGGGAACTGTTTTTTGAACCACATACATTTCCTGATGCCCTTATATATTGTGGAATGCGAATATTAGAAGTACACAATAGTGAAAATCTTAAACGCGAAATAGATTTATATAGAAAAACCTATTTCGAATTTCCAAAAATAATAATATATCACGAGAATTTTGGATCAGTTTTGAACTCCTATATATATATTATTGCGAATACATACCAAAAATGCAAAGAAATAGAAGATGTATTATTAGCAAATTTATGGATATTATATAATAATACTGAAAAACAATACTTGTCTGAATCCGAAATCCATTATTTGAATGGATGGGACGCGGAGAAATATAGGAAAACTTTATGATAAGACGAGATGCATCCAGACAAAGTCCTCCCAAATTTCTCCTTTTTTCTCGGAATCTCGTTCTTCCGTTAAAAGTCGTAATGCTCCAGTGAGAATTATTAAAATGGTATTTGTCTGCTTACACCTTCATATGATCTAAATGACAGAAAATTTAATCTAATAATATTATTATTAATCCATTTTATATATCTATAATATGATGTTTCTGGATGAAATAAATTTGTACCTTCTACTATACATTGATCAAAATTATTTATTTGATCGAGTAATTTAATAGTATTATCATAATTTGAAATACCAATAAAATCTGAAGCAGCACCTTTATTTAAAACATCATAATCATAACCATTCGAAATATAAATTTTATCTAATCCATTTTCAGTTATTGTCGAATAAAAATTTTCTAATTTATCTGTTATTTTTGTATCGGATCTTACAGTTATTATTAAATCAAAATTAATGTTTTTTTCTAATATAAAAGATTGAATAGTTTCTATTGATTTTTGTTTAATATATAATCCTTCTAAAACATATTTTAGTGTTTTGGGAGGAATATATGATTCGATAACTTTATATTCAGAGTATTTATTATGATAATTATTTATAATTTCATTATCAAATTTAATCCGTTTTACATATATTTCTTGAAACATAGATTCATATATTTTTGGTTCATTATCCCATCCAGTATATAATATATAAAATTCATTATTATTATCAATAATATAATTATTCACTAAATCTAATGTATTATTCACATCTCTTTGTGATCCATAAATATTAATACATATTTTCATTTTTTACTATTTAATATATATTTAATATATATACTTTTAATATAGTTATATAATTATTATATAATTCTCACCGTAGCTTTGCACATACCTCATCACGACTAATTATACAATCAGAAACTGAAAACTAGTCAGTATAATTATACACCTATAGAATCTTGGCTTATTATACTTTTTTTGCTAGAATCCAACATTGACATACATTATTTTCTTCATTTACAACAATATTATTATTTTGTAAACTATTATAACCTGGCCAACAATGATGTTTAAATAATTTCGAAATATAGTCATAATTTCCCCACTGACCAATTTCAACTATTTCAAAATTTGCAGTTTTGAATAACATAGCTAGACCAGATGGCGTTAATCCATTAAAATGAAAAGGCATAATATGCGGTATATTTATAGTAGGAACAGATGTAAAAACATAACCACCAGGTTTAATAGTTTCATAAATTTGTTTTACTGCTTCAAATGGATTATATAAATGTTCAAGTGTTTGATTAAATATAAAAAAATCAAATTCATTTTTGAAATGATTAGATATATTATGTAAATCATAATCCGGATATTTTACTGATGTTTTTTTATTATATTTTACAAATTCTAATTCATAATCTTCATATGTAGATCCTAAGTGATCTACATTATCAATGTTATGTTTTTTTGTCCATTCAATAAAATCTAAAATACACCAATTTCTTGGAAAATCATAATTACTCCAATCATATTCAAACTGTTTTACAGGACATGGTGGTAAATATTCATATTTTTTAAAATATGAAGGTGGTAATTTAACTTTTGTTTCATATATTTTTCTAATTTCTTCTTCTGTAAATTTACTCATTATTATTATAGTTATATTTATATCTTTATAAATATAAATATAAATATAAATATAAATATAAATATAAATATAAATATAAATATAAATATAAATATAAATATAAATATGCAAAAAATATTATATTGGAATGATGGTATAGAAATTTTCTATAATGGACATGAAAATATACAAGAAATTTTATTTGAATTAGATGAAAATAATTCAATATGTAATACTTTTAAAATATTTCCAACAAATTTTACTTATAATAATGAAAAATATGATACTGAAATTAAAAATATTAGTGGGTTGAATAACCACCAACACAATATTGATAAAGGATTTTTATTTTATTCGTTTATATATCAAAAATCATTAGGTCATTTTTTGGGAAATACATTACCCAAAATAACAAACTATTTAGAAATATGTAAAAATACAAATGAAAATATTCCCATTATTGTACCAAGAATATGTTATAATGTTATTACAAAAAATATATTAGAATTATTAAATATTGAAAATATTATTATTCTTGAAGATAAACATATATACACATTCAATAGTTTAATTACTATTCCACATTATACCACAGTACCGGACACGATTACTGATAAACATATAGAAATATATAATTTAATTAGGGAAAAATTAAATATTAAAAATGAAAACGATAAAAAACGAAAAATATATTTAAAAAGAGATAATATTAAAAATATAGAATATGGTAATGATGAAACAGGAAATTATAGACAAATTATGAATGAATCTGAATTAATTGATAAATTAACAGAATTAGGATTTGAAATAATAACACTTGGTACTTCAACCATAATTGAAAAAAAAAATTTATTATCTAATGCAGATATTGTAATTACACCTTTAGGTGCAAATTGTTTTAATTTTATATTTTCAAATTCACCAAATAATATAATTTATATATCAAACCAAGATAATTTTGGAGATGAATGGTATACAAATTTAATAAATACATTAAATCGAACTTCTATAAAAGGTTATACATTAAGATTTGAATCTTTGAAGCATTTATGTGATCCAAAAAATGATAATAATAGTCCATTTTATGTGAATATTCAACAAATTATAAATCTATTAGATTCAATTCGGGAGAATTAATAATTTCCATGGACTATTCAGACCATTATCTAATTTTATAATTTCCGATTTATTTAATTCTATATAAGAATTATCCGTCTGTAAATTCCATCCTGTATGAAAGCCCAGTTTATATGCCACCACAACAGAATGTTCTCGAACTTCTTCTATTTCGCCCATGATTTTTCCGTCGCAAGTTTTCACACGAATATATCTTTTAAAATCGCCTTCGTCAACATGTTTTGTATTATAATTATAGTGAATATCCACACAATCCAAACTATATCGAAAACGCATGTTTATATCTAAAAATCCAGGTGATATAAGTGCCTCTAATTTTGTTGTTTTAGGTGAGAACAATACATTTGAAATACCGCCGCCTATTGCGCCAACAACATGAGTCGCATTTGCAAAATACAGGATTTTTTCAATCGTTGTCAGGTTCTCAGTAAATACTTCTACAAAACCTTGTTCTGAGAGAATTGCCACTAATTCATCTTCATTTACAAGTCGGCGTCTTGTAGTATAATTTGTCCCTATATTGTCAAGTTTATTATGTATATATGTTCGTCTAGAAACATAAATTTTTGGTGGCGTTGGCACGGATGTGTACATACGCACCATATCGTTGGCCATTTGACGATAAAAATCGTATATTTCTTTTCGAGGTGGTAAATTCGAATCAATGTCGTGGGTATAAGAGGTTGATATATACACACTATTATATCGGGTTTTGTCGTTTATAAATGTGATGTCTGACATTTTGATTCCCAAGATTTCCAAGAATTCGAGAACAAACGGATAGAATTCGCATTTTTGGGGATTCGGATATTGCATCAATAATTTTATATTGGGAATTTCTTTGCGAATATTTAAGAATGAAATCAAATATGGCAAACTATCATATAAAAAATGAAAATAATTGTCGGTGTTGTATACAAAGAAAAAAACGGGGTCTTCGTATGTTGTATATTCTTCGGATAATTGGACATCATATTTCATTCCATATTCTGGCGTTTCATATATAGTACTTTGGTTTAAAGACATCGTTTTTTCTATAACAGGTAATATCAGATGTTCTTCGGCCAAACCGGAGAAAAGCCCCGGGAGCATCAGAACATTCGGATAATATAAATTTATGCCAGTAAATATACAATCAACATATTTATACACATTTATTTCGCGGCCATTTTCTTTTGGATATATATTTTTGTAAATATTTTCAGGGTTTTTAAAATATCGAATTTCGACCATTATTTACTATAATAATAATAATAATGATAATAATAATATAATTATATAGTTTATTATAATATTAATTATAAAAAAGATAGTTTACAATATACAATAATATGAAAATACTTACTGTTTTGTTTGGAGAAGGTTATCGAAGTGGTCCACAAATGTCAAGAACAAGAGGCACAGGTGATTATATAAGAAGGCAAATGTTGGCTTCAAAATCACATATTAAATTGGTAAATATGTTAAAAACACAAGGGCACGAAGTAGATGTAATTTTGAATACATACAAATTAAATGAAAAAGACGATAATGATTTATTACATTACTATCAAAGAAATTCAAATGTAATTCAAAGTTTTTTTTACGATCATTTATTTCCTAGTGAAAACCATTTTTTTGAAAACATGTTTTTTAATGTTATACCCCAACCAAATGATTACGATTTTGTATTAATTATAAGAATCGATTTTTATGTAAAACAATTATTTTTTGAAACATTAAAATTTGCCGAAGATAAAATTACATTTCCATTTATTGATTCAAATATAAATATAAATTATTCAAATGAAACAAATCAGTTTAGCGTATGTCATCCAATAATTTTAGTACCCAAAAAATACTTTTGCGCATTTCTTGATCATAATTTTTATATACATCATCCACATGAGTTAAGAATCGAATTAATTAATTCGGGTGTTCCAAAAGATGACATTATATTTATGACAAATACTTTACACGTTTGTTCTACAGATTTAGGTTGGAATCCATTTTTTATTATGGTAGGAAGAGGGTACAATAATTTATATAATACAAGTTGTTCATGTTGTTCTACGATAGAACATTATTATGATACTGAATCCCATAAATTTGTATATGATTTATCAAAAACAACTGAAAGATGGAAAGATTATTTAGATACGGATACACTAGAACAAAATATGGCAGAATTGAAAGAAAATTCATTTGATGAATTACAATAACAATAAAATAACATAAAAAAATAACAACAATATAACATAATCAACCAAGATGTTATATTGTTGTCACCGGATCAATACTATCGCGGAACTTTCGAAAATCAATCATTCGTATGGTGTCGAAATCGATCTTCGTGATACACCAGATGGTTCTATATGTTTAGTACACGACCCATTTTTTGAGTTTGGAAGCCAGCTGCCTGAGAACTTTGAAATTTTTTTACAATCGTATCGACATTCATTCTTGATTTTGAACATTAAAAGTGAGGGTATAGAATACAAGGTTCTCGAATTCTTGGAAAAATACAAAATCCGGGATTATTTTTTCTTGGATAGTTCGTTCCCAATGATTCACAGATTATCCTCAAAAGGTGTGCAAAACATAGCGGTTCGATTTTCCGAATATGAAAGTATAGAAACCGCGTTATCGATGGCGGCGGCAGCAAATGGCTGCATCAAATGGGTATGGGTCGATTGTTTCACCAAAAATCCGTTAACCCGTGCAATATATGACAAAATAAAAGCGGCGGGATTAAAAATCTGTTTTGTATCGCCAGAACTTCAAGGATATGGCCCGGAAAAACTTGCGGAATATCGCGACTTTTTCAAAAAAGAAGGAATCGAATTAGATATGGTATGTACAAAATCTCACAATATAAAACATTGGCGTAGAACACGTCCCGTACAAATCGTAATACCCATGTCTGGTTCTGGGAAAAGATTCAAAGACGCCGGATATACTGCTCCCAAACCACTTATTGAAGTCGATGGTCACCCAATGATAGAACATGTCGTGAATTTATTTTCAGATGAACCTATAGTAAAATTTGTATGTAATCAGCGCCATTTGGACGACGCGTCCATCCAGATGCGCGAAACCTTGCACCGGATTTGTCCGTGGGGATCTATACATCAAGTTCCCGACGAAGGTCGCCAAGGCCCAGTTCACGCAGTCGCATCAATGCAGGAGGATCAAATCGACGATAATCTCGAAGTAATTGTGAGTTATTGTGATTATGGAACCTATTGGAATTACGACGATTTTTTAAAAGATACCCGAGAACGAGATGCGGATGGCGCAATTGCATGTTATCGCGGGTTTCATCCACATATGCTCGGAACCGATAATTATGCGTTTTTGCGCGAAACCAAACAAGATAGTCGGTGGATGGCAGAAATACGCGAAAAACAGCCGTTCACGGAAGATCGCATGTCTGAGTATGCTTCAAATGGAACCTATTATTTCAAAACCGGGTCTATTATGAAACAATTTTTCAAGGAATTAATGTCGAGTGGCGAACGCGTAAATGGCGAGTATTATGTGAGTATGGTCTATAATTTCATGGTGGAAAAGAACCTCCGAGTCAGTATATATGAAATACAAAATATGCTTCAATGGGGGACACCATACGATTTGGAAGTCTATCTCGATTGGTCAAAATATTTCCGCAATATAGCAAACCCGCCGCGCTCAACATTTATTGACCGCCTGGGAACCACACTTATTCTCCCAATGGCGGGCGCAGGTAGCCGGTTCTCCAAAAAAGGATACGAATTACCAAAGCCACTTATTGATGTGGATGGCCAACCGATGATTATTCGGGCGGTGGATTGTTTGCCGACTACTACGAATAAAATATTTATATGTCTTGACGAACATATCCACAAATACGAATTAGATAAAGTGATTCAATCAAAATTCGAATATAAGACCCAGTGGGGGAGGGCTTGTCCCGGACGCGATGGTGATGATGTCGGAAGGTCGGATACCTGGCGACATCCAAAAGTATTTGGAATTGAAGGTATAACAAAAGGCCAAGCTTGTACTTGCGAAATCGGTATAAAAAAGGGTGGCGTAACCGGCGATACTCCTATACTAATAAGCGCATGTGATAATGGTGTCGTATATAATGTAGAAGCATATCAGTCATTGGTAGACGATCCCACAATAGATGTAATTGTATGGTGTTTTCGAAATAATCCGACTAGTCGAAATAATCCCAATATGTATGCATGGGTGGAAACAGGGGCAGACGATTGCGCAACGAGAGTATCTTGCAAAAAATTTGATCCAACGCGACACAATATTAAAACTAGTCCTGTAATTATCGGGACCATGTTTTTCAGAAAAGCGCGATATTTTACAGAAGGGTTGGAAGCCAATTATCGCGAGAATATTCGAAGCAATGGTGAGTTTTATGTAGATGATGTATTAAATCAATGTATTGCAGCTGGATTATGTGTAAAAGTATTTGAAGTAGAGAACTATATTTGTTGGGGGACACCGGACGATTATGAAACTTATAATTATTGGCGCGGGTTTTTTGACAAATATAGATCTATATAGGTTTTGTTGTGGAGATGTTTAACTGTTTGCATCTGGGCTAATTTGGTAGAATCAGATCTTAGGTAAGCTTTTTTTTCTTGTGAGATTTTGATAGTTTTCTTTTTTTGGTAGTTTTCTTTTTGCGATATTTTTGTTTTGTTTTTTTGTTTGATCGAGTTTTTCCGCCTTTGTAATTTCCTATTAACTTACTAAAAAATTTTGATAAATTATTTTTATTTGAATTTACCACTTCTTGTTCTTCTTGTTGTTGTATAGATTCTGACTGTGATTCTAAAAAATCTCGTATTTTCCAAATAACATTATTTGGTATAGATGTTGATAATTTAGATATAACATCATTATCATTTATGTTCGTACTATTTATTTCAATTTCATTATTACTATTATTATAATAAAAAACCTTAGCATTTTCTTCTTTAACATTTTTTATATCATTGTCTTCAATTTTTACAATAATAAAATTATATAAGTTACTATTATTATTATTAATATTTTTATAACCAACTATATAATATTCATTTGAAATATCTAAATTTAATTTTATTTCATTAGACATTTCATTAGACATTTCATTAGGTATTTCATTAGGTATTTTATTAGGTATATAAACTCTTTTTCCTAAAAATTTATTAGGGTTATCTATTTCTGTTGTACCAATTATAAATATAATCAACTTATCTACATATTTTTCTTTTTATTTTAAATATTCATTGTATAATTTTATAAGTTGTTCTGTATCTTTTATAAATTCTATCATAAATTTTTTATTATTTGTACCTATTGTATTTTTTTTTGAATTAGTATTAATTGTGTTTATGTTTATTTCAAATTCTTTTCTTTTTAATATTATTTTTTTATATATTTTTTCTATACTAAAAGGATTTCCATAATTTCTTTCCCATCTGTAAGTTATACTATATTTTTTAGTTGGATCTTTTTCTTCTTCATTTTTAAGACCAAGATCAAGATTATCTTGATATTTTTTTATTATATTATCTGGTATGTTTAGTTTAGGGTGTTGATTTGTGACAGATTCCATATTTTTATATTATATTCAAATATATAATGATAATAACTACTAAACACGCAACCAACAAATAAGACGAGACGCGGAAGCATCCGTAGGAATGCGGTAAGAGCGAATCTCAGGTGAGCATTAAATAATAATAAAT
>Ga0214923_10005180_pt1 | contig 15283 bp, 12 predicted proteins | sample LL1510_MetaG_FD_177993 | JGI IMG/M metagenome (GOLD analysis project Ga0214923, IMG submission 177993) | Freshwater microbial communities from Lake Lanier, Atlanta, Georgia, United States - LL-1510 | ecosystem: Environmental > Aquatic > Freshwater > Lake | place: USA: Georgia | collected...
AGGGCAGGTAGTCGCCGGTGAAGTTGGCGAGGCCCGCGGACGACGAGCGGTTGTAGTCGATCTGCCACTCCTGGCTGCCCACAAGGAACCAAACGCCGTCGGCAAGCTCGGTGCCGTTGTAGGTGAAGAGCCCGCCGTTCCACGCACCGGCGTAGTTAATGAGGGCGAAGTTCGTCGAGTAGTTCACGAACGGCTGCTTCGACGAGGCGAGATCGGTGAGCGTGAGGATCGCCCCCGAATTGATCGTCAGGTTGCCGTTCACGACGAGCAGGTCGGCGGCGGCAGCCAGCGATGCCGGGTTCGTCGAGTCATACTCGTATTTGAACGTCGAGGAGCCGGAGAACGTGGTCGCGGCCACGGCGAGCGACTGGATGCTATTTCCGGGCGAGAGCGTGCCGCCCGCAAGGACGTTGACGACCCCGCCGATCGCCCCCGAGCCGCCGACTTCGGCGCCGCTCTGCACCGTGACGGCCGTATTGCCGAGAGAACCGTTCACGGAGAGCCGGCCGGCCGACACCGTCGTGGGGCCGGAGAAGGTGCTCGAGCCGGAGAGAATCAGGTTGCCTCCGCCGAGCTTCGTGAACGAGCCGCCGCTGCTCGTGAGGGCGGTCGCGAGCGTGACGGCCTGCCCGTTGGTGTCGATCGAATACTGCTGGCCGGCCGCGTTCGAGAACCGGCCCGAGTAGTCGGTCGTGTTGCTCGCCGAATATTGCAGCGTGCCGCCGCCGAACGAGATCGTGCCCGAGGAGCCGAGGGCGTTGGCCGAGCCGACGGCCAGCGTGCCCGCGTTGAGCGCCGCCCCGCCGGTGAAGCCGTTCGACCCGGTAAGCAGGATCGCCCCGACGCCGCTCTTCGTGAGCGAGCCCGAGCCGGTGATGCTGCCGGCATACGTGCCGCTCGTGGCCTGGGCGAACTCGACCTCCGCGTTGTTCGTGATCGCGCCCTGCAGGCTCGCGGTCGTGCCCACGAGGCGACCCGCGGAGACGGTCGAGCCACCGGCATACGAGTTTGAGCCCGAGAGCGTCATGGTCCCGGCGCCGCTCTTCGTGAGGGAGCCCGAGCCGGTCATGCTGCCGGCGTACGTGCCGCTCGCGGCCTGGGCGAACTCCACGGCGGCGTTGTTCGTGATCGCGCCCTGGAGGCTCGTGGTCGTGCCCACGAGGCGGCCCGCGGAGACCACCGTGCCGCCGCCATACGAGTTGGTGCCCGAGAGCGTCACGTCGCCGGCGCCGAGCTTCGTGAACGAACCGCCGCTGCTCGTGAGGTTCGAGCCGAGCGTCACGTTCTGGCTGTTGGTGTCGATCGAGTACTGCTGGCTGGCCGCGTTCGAGAACCGGCCGGAGTAGTCGGTCGTGTTGCTCGCCGAATATTGCAGCGTGCCGCCACCGAACGAGATCGTGCCCGAGGAGCCGAGGGCATTGGCCGAGCCGACGCCCAGCGTGCCCCCATTGAGCGACGACCCGCCCGTGAACCCGTTCGACCCGGTGAGCAGGAGCGTGCCGGCGCCGCTCTTGGTCAGGCCGATGACTCCCGATCCGCTGGTGATCACGCCGCTGAAGGTGGTGTTGGTGCTGCCCCCGACGACCAGGCTGTAGTTGCCCGAAACGACCGAGGAGACTGTGCCTGATCCGGCGAGGGATCCGATCGTTTCCGTGCCGCCGCCGGACGCAAAATTCAGCGCACCGTTGACCGTCACCGCAGCCGAGTTGGGAATGACTTCATTGAGGCCATTGTTGACATCCAACTGAAGCGTCGCGCCGCTGTTGACAACCACGGGGCCGGTGAAGTTGTTGGTGCCGTTCTGGAGCGTCACACGCCCCTGAGTGACGGTGATGCCTCCGGAGCCGGTGATCTGGCCGAGGAAGGAGGTGCGACCACTCGAGCCGGGGGTTGTATCGCCAAACACCTGGACATTCCTGTTGAGCGTCAGTGTCCCGGTCCAAGCGTTGGCACTGCTCGATCCGGTGTTGGTCCCGCCGATGCTGACAAGCCCGGTCCCAAGATTGGCCACGGTGATGGCGTTGGCGATGGTTGTGTTCCCGGAGCTGTTCGCCATCAGGACGATGCTGCTGGTGCCGGTGTTGCCGTCGCCCAGGACGACGGATCCGTTTCCGAAGGAGGTGGAAGCGCCGCCCACGAGGGCCCCCTGGCTGACCAACGCGCCGCCGCCGTACGAGTTGTTGCCCGAGAGCGTCAGCGCGCCGCTGCCGACCTTCGTGAAGCCGCCGCTGCCGGTGATCGAGCCGGCGTAGGACGTCGCGCCGGCGTCGCCGGCCGTGAGCGTGGTGCCGGCGGCCAGATCGACCGTGCCGCCGGTGCCGGCGAGCGAGGCCACGGTGTCGCTGCCGCCAATCGAGAGCCTGCCGCTATTCACCGTCAGCGTGGCCGTGTCGGCAAACGTGTTGGCCGAGGTCGTGGCGACCGTGCCGCCCGCGACGACGATCGCCGACGAGGCGAGCGTGACACCGTTGGCCGTCGTGAACGCACCCGAGTTCACGGTCGTGGTGCCGGCCCACGACTGGCTGGCGTTCACCTGTACATTCGAGTTGCGGCCGCCCGCGACGGTGAAATCGACATTGGGCTTGTTGGGAGCGTTCGGGCCGAGTTCCGTGTTCAGCGTGAGAGTCGTGACGGTGGCCGTGTCGCTTCCGTAGACCGTGTAATCGAGGCTGTTGTCGTTATAGATCGTGCCGCTGAGGATCAGGCTTCCCTTGACGGGATTGAGTTGGATATCCGAGGCGCCGTTCTGCCCGCCCGACAGATTCATGGCCGCGGTCTGGGCATACGAACTGTTGTTCTCGATCCGCGTCGTGAAACGGATGCCACCACCGCCAGTCTGTTGCAGCGTGCGGGAGACGGTGAACGTCGTGTCCCAGTAGATGTCGTTGGCGTCCCGCCAATCACCGTAGTTGTAGTTCAGCCCGGTCACGTTCGAGTTCAGGTTCTGGCTGAACTTGAGACTGTTGCCCGTTCCCCACGAGGGCTGCGTGTTGTTCTGCCAGTTGCCCGAGTTGGTGAAGTTGCTGGAGTTGAACGAGTCGCCCCCCACCCACACCATGTCGGCCGCCGATGCAAGCGGTCCGCATGCCAGCAGGGCGCCGATGAGGAGAATCGCACCAACGCGGCATGCAGACGAGAGCGGCGAACTGGCTTGCGAGGCGAGGTTCATGATCGGAACGGGCTTCAAGGTGAGTGATACGATCCGGTTAGGAATAAGCGGGCCGAATCGGCCGCGGCGAGCATGGAGCGTGTGACTGGCCATCCCCCGGTTCTAATGCGAATCCCGCCTCCAGCAACGTTTCGTGCCCGAAAAGTGACGAATCGGGACGGAACGGTGACGAATCGGGCGCGCGGGGATGCCTTACACCCCAATGAGGGGTGGGTCACATCCGCTCGGGCACCCGGATCCCGAGCAGCTCGAGACCCCGGCGGAGCACCTGCCCGGTGAGGTCGCAGAGCGCGAGTCGCGCCGTGCGCTCCGCGCCTTCCGCCTTGAGCACGGGGAGCGCGTCGTAGAAGGTCGAGTAGGCGCCCGCGACGTCGAACAGATACGCGGTGAGCACGTTGGGCCGCTCGTCGGCCTCGACGTCCTCGAGCGCCTCCGCGAACCGCAGGAGCGCCAGCGCCAGGGCCCGCTCGCGCCGATCCGACAACGTCGCGCCGCGGCACTCCCGACGGACCTGCGCGCGGTCGACGCCCCCCTTCGCGAAGATGCCCTCCACGCGGGCCACCGCGTACTGCATGTAGGCCGCAGTGTTGCCCTTGAGCTCGAGCATCTTGTCGAAGCTGAAGACGTAGTCGGTGGTGCGGTTCTGCGCGAGGTCGGCGTACTTGATCGCGCCGATCCCCACCGCCTCCGCGATCCGCCGCCGCTCCGCCTCCGGCATCTCCGTCCCCCGCTCGGCGTCGGCTGTCGTGACCACCTGGAAGGCCCGGGCCACGCCCTCGTCGAGCAGGGCCTCGAGGCCCACGGTGTCGCCGGCGCGGGTTTTGAAGGGCTTGCCATCGTCGCCAAGCACGGTGCCGAAGGCGACGTGCACGAGCGCCGCGTGGCTCGCGTTGGGCAGCCAGCGGCGGGCCGTCTCGAACACCTGCTCGAAGTGCTGGCTTTGGCGGTGGTCGACCACGTAGAGGATCCGGTCCGGCTTCCAGTGCTCCAGCCGCCAGCGGATCGTGGCCAGGTCGGTGGTGGCGTAGAGGAACGCGCCGTCCGCCTTGCGGACGAGCAGCGGCGGCTTGTCGTCCCCGTCGAGAAACACGCCCACCGCCCCGCGGCTCTCCCGCGCGAGGCCGACGGCCTCCAGGTCGTGCACCACGCCGGCGAGCATGGGCTGGTAGAAACTCTCGCCGAGCGTGTGATCGAAGGAGACGTCGAGCCGCGCATAGATCCTCTCGATCTCGCGGCGGCAGACCGGCATGAACTGCTCCCACAGGGCCCGATTCTCCGGATCCCCCTCGTGCAGCTTCGCCGTCTCGAGCAGCACCTCGCGGCCGCAGTCGGGATGCCGGGCGGCGAGCGCCGCCGCCCCGGGATCGGCAGCGAGTTCCTCGGGCTTCGCATCGGCCACCTTCCGCACGAGCCGGTAGAGCCGGCCCAGTTCGGCCGTGGGATCGGCGGCGAACGCCGCGTCGTCGCGGCAGTGCTTCCAGCCCCAGAGGATCATGCCGAACTGCGTGCCCCAGTCGCCCAGGTGGTTGTCGGTGATCACGCGATGGCCGCGGAACTTCAGGATCCGCGCCAGTGCGGCGCCGATCACGGTCGAGCGGATGTGGCCCACGTGCATCGGCTTGGCGACGTTCGGCGACGAGTAGTCGAGCACGATCGTCTGCGGCGCGGCCACCGGCGCCACGCCGAGCCGCGGATCGCGCACGGCGGCCGCCACGGCGCGGGCGAGCGCGTCGTCGCGCACCCGCAGGTTGATGAACCCCGGCCCCACCGGCTCGCCCGGCGGCTCGAACAGCCCTTCGACGTCGAGCCGGCGGATGATCTCGGCGGCCAGGTCGCGCGGCTTCTTGCCGGCCCGCTTGGCCAGCGCCATCGCCATCGTGCCCGAATAGTCGCCGTGCCTCGCGTCGGCCGCCTCGCGGACCTGGTCGAGCAGCCCCGGCAGCTCCTCGGGCGCGATCGCCACCACGCCGTCGGCGGCCAGCCGCCCGAGCGCCGCCCCGAACATCCTGCGGAGGGCGGCCCGCACGTTCGGATCAGGCATCGCGGGCCGCTCCCGCGGCGGGCGCGGCGACCGTCTTCGCGCCGCTCCAGAGATGCTCGAGATCCCAATACTCCCGCGACTCGGCGTCGAAGAGGTGCACGACCACGTCGCCATAGTCGAGCACGATCCAGCGGCCCTCCTCGTAGCCCTCCGCCCCGCGCCGCCGATCGTGGAGCTCGGCCTTCACGACCTTCCCGATTTCGTCGGCCATCGCATGGATCTGCCGCTTGCTCGTGCCGGTGGCGACCACGAAGTAGTCGAACACCTGCGTGAGGTCGCGGAGGTCGAGGATCTTCACGTCGGTCCCGCGGGCCTCGGCCGCCACCCGCGCCGCCGTGAGCGCGAGCATCCGCGATCGATCGGACGACCGGTTGGTGGCGGCTGGTTTCGCGGCGGGGGGCATCGTGAGCGGTCTTTCGTGTTCCTGCGGGAAGTCTCGCAGTCTAGCCCATCCATTTCACGCGTACAGCGAGCCGCACATTGACTCGCCCAACCCGGCAGTCCAACGTTTGAGGAGGCTTCGGGCTCCCCAGTGCCCCGGCCGTCGGCTTTAGCGACCAGCGAAGCCATGGATGGCGCAGCGCCAGTCGCTAGGAGTGAGCGCAGCCCGGAGGGCGCAGCGAACGTCCGGCGACGGGGTCTGGGGAGCCCGAAGCCGGCGAGGCATGACAGGCTGAAGCCTGTCCCACAACGAGGCATGACAGGCTGAAGCCTGTCCCACAACGAGGCATGACAGGCTGAAGCCTGTCCCACGCTCGTCACCGCGCGCAGGCGCGACTGGCGGCGAGGGCGATGCCGTGGAGGACGAGGTCGGGGATTTCGGTCGCGCCCGGGAGGGCCGCGCGGACGGCGCCGCGCCAGCCGCCGGTGAGGATCACGTCGGCGGTGCCGCCGAGCGCGGCCTGGCCCTCGGCGACGAGTCGGGCGATCGCGCCCTGCGTGCCGAAGCCGATGCCCGCGGCGATCGCCTCGTGCGTGGAGCGGCCCGGCATGGCGGGAGCCTCGCCCCGGCCGAGGGCGGCCACCTCGGGGAGTTTGCTCGTGCCGTCTGCGAGCGCGCGGGCCATGAGGGCGGGGCCGGGCAGGATCGCGCCGCCTGTGAACGTGCCGTCGGCGACGACGAGATCGACCGTCGCCGCCGTGCCGCAGTCGACCACGATCGCCGGCCGGCCCGCCGGCTTCACGATCGTGGCCGCCGCCGCGCCGCACAGCCGGTCGATGCCGACGCGGTCGGGCTCGGGAACGGCGATCGCGAGTGGCAGATCGGCGTGCACGATGCGGCGCTGCCGCAGCGGGCGGTGGCCGGTGGCCGACACGGCGGCCAGGGCCGCCTCGAGGCGGGCGGCGGCGGCGTCATGCACGCTCGCCACGAGCACGACGGCCGGCCCGGGCGCGGCGCCCTGCAGCCACTGTTCGAGGTCGGCCGGTCGGAAGGAGTGGCTGTCGAGATCGTGCCGGCGCGTGATCGCGGGCAGGCGCCGCGCGTCGCCGTGGTCGGCGACGACCGCGAGCTTGATCCGCGAGTTGCCGACGTCGGCGAGCAGCACCGTGTCGCCGTCGCAGATCGGGCGGGCGGATGTGGTCATGGCGCGGGGCTCCGTGCGGCGGCCCGGCCGGCTTCGTCGCGTTCGCGCCGCTGCCGATCCATCTCGGCTGCGACGGCGGCGACAAGCCTGTCGAGCCCGAGGCCCGTGACCGCGCTCACGGCGAGGACGTCGCGGCCGGTCTCGGCGGCCAGACGCTCCCTGACCTCGTCGGCCCCGGGCAGTTCGCTCTTGCTTACGACCACGATCTCGGGCCGGCGGCCGAGGCTCTCGTCGTGGAGCGCGAGTTCGGCGCGGATGGCGCGGTAGTTGGCCACCGGATCGCCGCCGTCGACCGGGCTCGGCTCCACGACGTGCACCACGATGCCCGCCCGCTCCACGTGGCGGAGGAACTCGTGGCCGAGGCCGATTCCGGCGTGCGCCCCCTCGATGAGGCCCGGCAGGTCGGCGAGCACGAAGCTCCGGTCGCGGTCGATCGCCACGATCCCGAGCATCGGCGCCTTCGTCGTGAACGCGTAGTCGGCGATCTGCGGGCGGGCCCGGGAGAGCCGCGAGAGGAGCGTGCTCTTGCCGGCGTTCGGCAACCCCACGAGGCCGACGTCGGCGATCACCTTGAGCTCGAGGAGCAGGCGGCGGGCCCGACCCTTGTCGCCCGGCGTGGTCTCGCGCGGGGCGCGGTTGGTCGACGTCTTGAAGTGGAGGTTGCCCTTGCCGCCGGCGCCACCCTGCGCGGCCACGATCGACTCGCCCGCCACGGCCAGATCCTTGAGCACGAGCCCCGTCGTCTCGTCGAGCACGATCGTGCCGGGCGGGACGAGCAGCACGAGGTCTTCCGCGGAGCGGCCCTGGCAGTTGGCCGGTCCGCCCGCCTGGCCGTGCTCCGCCCGCCACTGCATCCGGTGGGCGAGGGCCGCGAGCGAATCGACGCCGGCCCGCGCCTCGAGGATCACGCTGCCGCCGTCGCCGCCGTCGCCGCCGTCGGGGCCGCCGAGAGGGATGTATTTCTCCCGCCGGAAACTCGAACAGCCGCGGCCGCCGTCGCCGGCCACCACCTCGATATGCACGCGGTCGACGAACACCCGAGCACGCCCGATCCCGCGCGGCCGCGCCTACGAGGCCGCGACGTTCACGCGGCGGCCTTCCTGATCGAAGCCGACGACGCCGTCGACGAGGGCGAAGAGCGTGTAGTCGGTGCCCATGCCCACGTTGGCGCCGGGGCGGAACTTCGTGCCCACCTGCCGCACGAGGATGTTGCCGGCCCGCACCTGCTCGCCGCCGAACTTCTTCACGCCCCGGCGCTGGGCGTTGGAATCACGGCCGTTGCGGCTGGAGCCCTGACCTTTTTTGTGAGCCATCACGCACCTCCGGCCGCCTCTTTCCGAAGGCGACCCAGATCACTCGAACCCATCCTCATGTTCGTATCTGAAAACCCAGACATGGTCAATGCCCTCGTTCACCGCCGTGGCCGTGGCGTAGACTGCCGGCCCCTCCGCCCCGAGCAGGCCGAGAAGCACGCGGCCCCGCTTGGCGGCGTCGGGCTCGGCGTCGACGGCGGTCGCGACCGCGTCGAAGGCGGCCCGCGGGCCCCCGGCGGCCAAGCGCCGCGGGTCGAGGCCGAGGTCGTCGAGCACCACGAGCGCCCGGGCCAGCCCCAGCTCCCGGGTCAGCTGCTCGAGTCGATCGGCGGCGGGGCCGAAGAGCGCGGCCGCCTCCGCCCGGCGGGTCGACCCTTCCTCGATCGCGTCGACCGCCGCGACCACGCGCGCGAGCGTCGCGAGCGGCCTCTCGGCCACGTCTCCGGCCGCGACGCCGACCCTCCCCAGCGCCGCGGCCCGGGCCGCGGCGCGGTCGTCGGCGAGCGGCTCGGCGAGCGCCCGCGCGACGTCCTCGATCTGCCCGCCGCCGTGGTCGCCGAAGAGTTCGCGCACGACCCGGCCGCGGTCCGCCGGCTGCGGCAGCGCGGCGAGCCGCTCGAGCACGCGGGCGAGCGGTGCCAGGCTGTGGGGCACGTGGCGATCGACGTCCTCGGCCGCCGTCGCCGGCACGAGCAGGTCGCGCCACGAGAGGCCGAGCCGCTCGAGCCCGTCGCGGGCCTGCGCCTTCGTCAACTGCGGCCGGCCCACCGCCTCGAGCACCCGCACGCCGATCGCCATCCGCTCGAGGAGGCCGGCGTGCCCGACGCTCACCTCCTCCTCCTCGAACGAGACCTCGTCGCCGTGCCGCCAGAAATCGAGCCGCAGGCTTTCGAGCGCGTGCTCCGTGCCCGCGCCGGGCGGGTCGTCGGCGGCCACCCGCGCGGCAGGGTCGCTGCGCCAGCGGATCGCGTTGGTGAGGCCGCGGACGAAGATCGAGAAGAAGTCGATCCGCGGATCGACGTCGGACCACACCGCGACGCCCCAGCGCTCCTCCCCGGGTTCGAGCGCGGCCTCCAGCATGCTCGCGCTGTCGTGCAGGCGGCCCTCGACCCGTTCGCGGCGCCGGATCGGCTCGAGCGCCTCGGGAATCACGCGGTCGAGGTAGCCGCGGTAGTGGATCGAGCCCTCGGGATGGGCGAGCCCCTCGATGCTCTCGAGCACGAAGTGGGGGATGAACCGCACGGGACCCGCGTAGCCCTCGCGGGCGAAGGCGGTGGGGTCGTCGGCCGGCGCGGTGGTGCGCCGGCCGCCCGTGTTCTTCACGCGGTAGAGCAGGTAGAGCAGCCGCTTGCGGCGCACCGCCAGGTCCGGCCCCGGCACGTCGACGTCGATGTGGCGGGGTGGCTTGTAGGCGAACTCGAGGCACCACACGTCGCGGGGATAGATCCGATCCTTGGCCCGCTCCACGAGCGTGCCGCCGACGGCGTCGCGCTGCGGCTTCCAGGCGGAGGCGGCGCGGCCGCGGGTGATCTCCGCGATGTCACCCCGCTGGATCGTGTCGTCGGTGGACACGTCGGGCGGAACGACGGTGAGGACGCCGGGGGCGAGCGTCCGAAACCCGTCCGGCGCCGCCGGGGTGGCTGCGGGGCACGCCGCGGCCGCGAGGCATGCCAGCCAGCCGGCCCAACCCGCAGCGGAGATTCGTCGTGCCATTCCGTTCGGTCCTCGGGAGAACGGCTTCAACATACGAAAACGGCCGCATTTCCGCGAAATCAGACTGGCTGACCGATTGTCATCCCAGATTTCCTTGATTTCCCAAATACCCCAAATCACAATCTTTTCCACACCGGATTTTTTCGCGTCGAATTGGTCTACGCCCGCACGGCCGGCCGACAGACACTCCGGCCGTCGACCAGCACGATGCTCGCACAAAACCGCCTCAATCCGCCGCGTCCGTACCGGGCCCCGCGCGAGCCGTCGCCGGCCGCACCGCAGGGCACCGGGCCGCTGTTCGTGTCGCCGGAGGACTTCGACGGCACCGGCATCCTCGCCGGCTTCGATCCCTGCGCGTCGTCGTGGTGGTGGATGCCCGAACTTCACGGGCGCACCCTGCTCGACCTCGCCGCGCTGCCGGCCCCGGCCGGTCCGCGTCAGGCGACCCGGCGCAGGGCCCCGCTGCCGCACGCCGCGGCCTGATCGACCTCCGCGGCCAGGGCGGCGTAGTCTTCCGCCCCGTTCGATTCCGGGGCGTAGTCGAAGATCGACTGGCCGAAACTCGGCGCCTCGGCGAGCCGAATGTTCCGCCGGATGCGGGTGGCGAACACGCGGGCGTCCGACCATGCCGGATGATGCGCCGCGCCGGCGGCGAAGAAGGCCTCCACGTCGCGGCCCACCTCGGCGGCCAGCCTGGTGCCGGCCTCGAACATGCAGAGCACGACCCCGAGCAGCCGCAGCCGCGGATTGACGTGGTTCGACACCAGTTCGACCGTCTCCAGCAGCTTGCTCAGGCCGTGCAGGGCGAGGAAGTGCGGCTGGAGCGGCAGCAGCACCTCGTCGACGGCCGCCATCGCGTTGAGCGAGAGAAGCCCGAGCGACGGCGGGCAGTCGACCACGAGGTAGTCGAAGGCGTCGCCCGCGGCGGCGCCCGTGCACCGGGGATCGGCCTCGAGCCTGGCCTTGAGGATCGCTTCGCGGCCCGCGCGGGCCGCGAGCGCCACCTCCACGGCCGAGAGATCGATGTGCGACGGCACGACCACGAGGTTTTCACCCGCCGGCACGCACGCCGCCGCCAGCGGCTCGCCGCCCACGAGCACGTCGTACGCGGTGAGGGGCTGCGTGCCCGGCGTCACGCCGACGTGGAGCGTGGCATGGGCCTGGGGGTCGAGGTCGACGAGGCACACCCGGCGGCCCGAGCGCGCGAGCCCCACGGCGAGGTTCACGGCCGTCGTCGTCTTGCCGACGCCGCCCTTCTGGTTCGCCACGGCGATCGCGCGCATGCCCGTCCTCGCTCCGGCCCCGCGGGACAGTCCGCGGGCGGGGGAAGATAGGCCCGGCCGCGGCCGGCCAAAAGACCGATTTCGAAGGGGATTCAGCGGGGTGTTCAGAGCCCACCGACCCATTTTCGCAGGCCGCGGGCGATGCGGCCGAGCCCCACGCGGCCGGGCCTCCCCACCACGGCCAGGCTGCCCCCGTCGTCGAGATCGACGACGAGCGTGGCGGTTGCGCCCGCCGGGTCGGTGAACACGAGCGCCGCGTCCCACGCCGCCTCGGGCAGCCGCCCCCCGGCCGCCGGCCGCCAGTCGAAGTTGGCGTCTTCCACGAGGCCGCGCCGCAGGTGCACGAGGCCCCGGGCGGCGGAAACGTCGCGGGCGTCGACGGCGACGAGCCGGCCGGCGGCGGACCCCGGCGCCACCACGAGCAGTTCCACGCGCGGCGCGGCGACGACGAGCCTCGCGACCTCGGGCCCGTAGAAGGCGAGGCAGCGCCTCGTCTGCAGCCGCTGGTAGGCGATGCCCGTCGCGGCGGCCGCGAGGCCCAGGAGCACGATCCCCACGACGAGCGACCGCCCCCGCACCGGCGAGGCCGCGACGGCTGGCGGAACGGCTGGCATGGCGGAATCCTCGACGCTCGGATGATCGCGGGGCTGCGGAAGGTATACTCCGGCCGATCCCGTTCCTGAAAATGCCGCGGAGCGCCGCCGATGCCGAACGTCCTCGATCCCTACCGTGAAGCGCTGGTCGTCGAACACCACACCCTCTGGTCCGACGACTACGACGACTGGTCGCCGGCCGACAAGGCCCGGGTCGAGGCCCTCCTCCACGCCAGCCCCGCCGAGGCGGCGGACCTCGACTACGTCCGGCAGCACACCGGCTTCGCCCGCGTGATCACCGTCACCCCGGCCGACCTCGAGCGCGTGAGCGTGGCCTGACCGTGTCGACCCGCACGATCCGCCTCCGGCTCGACGGCACGGCGGCAGCCGACCGCTCCTACGACATCGTCGTGGGGCGGGGCGTGATCGCCGGCATCGGTTCGGCGCTCGCCGCTGCATCGGCCCGACGCAGCCTGGTCGTCGCCGACGCCAACGTCGCCGGATCGCACGGGGCACGCGTTCTTGACTCGCTGCGCGCGGCCGGCATCGATGCCGCGGTCGTGGCCGTCCCCCCGGGCGAAGCCTCGAAGTCGGCCGCGGAGGCGGCCCGCCTGTGGGGCGAGTGCGGGCGGCTCGCCATCGACCGCCGCACGCACGTGGTGGCCGTGGGGGGCGGCGTCGTCGGCGACCTCGCCGGCTTCGTCGCCGCCACGTTCGCCCGCGGCCTCCCACTCTGGCACGCCCCCACCACGCTCGTCGCCCAGGTCGACAGCGCGATCGGCGGCAAGACCGGCATCAACCTCGACGCGGGCAAGAACCTCGTCGGCGCCTTCTGGCAGCCCCGCGGCGTGATCGCCGACGTCGACACGCTCTCCACGCTGCCCGATCGGGAGTTCACGAGCGGCCTGGCCGAGGTGCTCAAGTACGGCGTGATCCTCGACGCCGACTTCTTCGCCTGGCTCGAGGCCGGCGCGGCCGCGGTCCGGCGCCGCGACCCCCCGGCCCTCGTCCACGTGGTCGGGCGCTCGGCCGCCCTCAAGGCCCACGTCGTGGAGCGCGACGAGCACGAGACCGGCGGCCTGCGGGCGATCCTCAACTACGGCCACACCTTCGCCCATGCATTCGAGACGGCCACGGGCTACGGCACGCTCCTCCACGGCGAGGCGGTCGCGCTCGGCATGGACGCGGCGGCCCGGCTCGCCGAGGGTGTCGGCCGGGTGGGGCCCGACCTCGTCGCCCGGCAGGCGGCGCTCCTGGGCGCGCTCGGCCTGCCGGTGCGGTTCGCCGATCGCGGCCTCGCGATGCCGCCGGCCGACGAGCTGCTCGCGATCATGGGCCGCGACAAGAAGACCGTCGACGGCCGCCTGCGGTTCGTGCTCCCGAGCCGCATCGGCCACGTCGAACTCGTCGACGGCATCGACGCCACGACCGTCCGCCGCGTGCTCGCGGAGTAATGCCGACACGCCCAACCGGGGCTCACGCGGCCGGCTCCTTTCCGGCGACGATGTCGAGGATCGCGGCGCCGAAGTCGGCGAGGCGTCTTTCGCCGATGCCCTTCACGCGCAACAGCCCGGCCGGCGACGTCGGCTTGTCGCGGGCGATGCCGCGCAGGGCCTTGTCGTCGAAGATCGTCCAGGCGGGCTTGCCACGGGCGTCGGCCACGCGGCGACGCCAGGCCCGCAGCCGCTCGAACAGGTCGCGGTCGACGCCCCGCCAGTCGTCGACGTCGGCCTTGGTGGCTTTCGTCCGCCCCGCACGGGGCTCGAGCAGCACGACGTCGCGCGCGCCCCTGAGCACCTCCCAGGAGCGGTCGTTGAGCGTGACCACCGGTCTGTCGCCGCCGGTGCGGGCGAGCAGGCCCTGGTCGAGGAGCTGATGCGCGAGGTTCTCGACGGCCCGCTGGTCGAGCGCGGCGAGGAGGCCGAACGTCGAGAGCCGGTCGTGGCCGTGCCGCTGGATCCCCTCCGTCTTCGAGCCGCGCAGCACCTCGGCCACGTGCCGCACGCCGAACCGTTCGCCCACCCGCGCCACGCACGAGATGATCTTCTGGGCCACGACGGTCGAGTCGGGGAGGTTTTCCGTTTCCCCGAGACAGACGTCGCAGGCGTTGCAGGGGGCGGTGCCGTAGGACTGGCCGAAATACTCGGACAGCGCGGCGTGGCGGCAGCGGGCGGCCTGGGCGTAGCGCCGCATCGCGTGGAGGTGCTCGGTCTGGCCGGCGATGAGCCGCGCGATCTCGTCGGGCTCGAGGTCCGATTCCTCCGCGCTTTTCCGCACGAGCGACTCCCAGCTGAAGACGTCGGCCGACGAATAGAGGAGCACGCATTCGGCGGCCAGGCCGTCGCGGCCGGCACGGCCGGTCTCCTGCTGGTAGGCCTCGAGGCTCTTGGGGAGCGACGTGTGGAGCACGAGGCGCACGTCGGAGCGGTCGATCCCCATGCCGAAGGCCACCGTGGCCACCACCACGTCGATCGTCTCGTGGGCGAAGGCCTCCTGCGTGGCGTGCCGCTGCCGCGCGTCGAGGCCGGCGTGGTACGGCCGCGCCAGGATCCCCTCGGCGGCGAGCCGGGCCGCGAGCGACTCCGTCTCCCGGCGCGAGATGCAGTACACGATCGACGCTTCGCCGCGGTGCCGGCCGAGCACCTCGAGCGTCTGCGCCGTGCGGTCGGCCCGCGGCACGACGCGGTAGCAGAGGTTGGGCCGGTCGAACGTGCCCACGAGCAGTTCCGGCGCCCGCAGGCTCAGCTGGGCGGCGATGTCGTCGCGCACCCTGGGCGTCGCGGTGGCCGTGAAGGCGTGGACGCTGGCCTGCGGAAACCGCTCGCGGAGGAGGGCCAGCTGCCGGTATTCGGGCCGGAAGTCGTGCCCCCACTGGCTGATACAGTGGGCCTCGTCGATCGAGAACCGCTTCACGCCGACCCGGGCGAGGAGGTCGAGGAGGCCCGTGTTCACGAGCCGCTCGGGCGCCGCGAACAAGAGCCGCAGTTCGCCGGCCGCGAGCCTGTCGCGGACCTGCTCACGCTCCTCCTGCGACATCCCCGAATGGATCGCGGCCGCCGGATAGCCGATCGCCTCGAGCGCGTCGACCTGGTCCTTCATCAGCGCGACCAGCGGCGAGACGACGACGTCGGTGGTGCCGCCCACCAGCGGCGGCAACTGGTAGCAGAGGCTCTTCCCCCCGCCCGTCGGCATCACCACGAGCGAGTCGCGACCGTCGAGGGCCGCCTGGATCGCCTCGGCCTGCAGCGGTCGCAGGCGGTCGAAGCCCCACCACTTCGCGAGCACGTCGCCGATCCGCGGGTCGGCGGAGGCCGCTGTGGCCGTCTCGGACGCTCCGTGCCCTGCCATGCCGTGAACCTGGTTGCCCGCTTGAGACGACGCAGAATACCAGATCGCGGCCACCATGAATCCGCGGCAGGTCCCCATGTGGGACAGGCTTCAGCCTGTCGTGCCCCGCTCAAGCCAGCGGCCGGGGCACTGGGTGGCCCTGCGCCTACCCGTCTTGCCGGAGACGCTCGGAACTTTTGTCGGCTCCGAATGGGGGTGATTGATGGAGGCATGACGGGCTGAAGGCCTCTTGGTGAC
>Ga0214923_10005181_pt1 | contig 15280 bp, 16 predicted proteins | sample LL1510_MetaG_FD_177993 | JGI IMG/M metagenome (GOLD analysis project Ga0214923, IMG submission 177993) | Freshwater microbial communities from Lake Lanier, Atlanta, Georgia, United States - LL-1510 | ecosystem: Environmental > Aquatic > Freshwater > Lake | place: USA: Georgia | collected...
TCCCTACTCCCTACTCTTACGCGTTTTTCTACCCTTGGTTTCCTCTAAAGGAAGGGGTCGTAGGGGAAACGTAGTTTCCCTACAAGTTTTCCTACTCCCTGCACCGCCAGACATGGGTAATTTCAAACATTTCTCATATAATTTAATATACGTAGGCCAAGCGACCCGAGTAAAAATAGTAGCAGCACCAACTAAACCCATTGTTAGGATTTGTTTCTCAATGAGTTGACACATGACCTCTGGTGGATACCCTGGATTGTAATGTAAGTTTAAAAAAGCGCAAACGTCTCTCAACAATGGTGCGTCCATTGCCGTAATATTCTGCGAAACCGCATGAGAATATAAAGCAATAACCGACATAGCTCCTAGATGACAATTCATATTAAAGACATCAAGACCCGCGCCTCTTTTTATATTTCGTCGTGTAGTATTTGTTTTATGTTTTTTCATATTCTTTTTTAATACATCAATTTTTGACTGGTCCAATAATTTATGCGCCTTAATTACTAATCCATCGGGAAATTCAAAAAGAGTATTTTTAAGATATGTTTTTAATTGTTTGATATTGGTGTGATACATTATATATAATACATATAAAATTTGTAGGGAAACTACGTTTCCCCTACGACCCCTTCCTTGTGGGGGAAACCAAGGTTTCCCCCTACACCCCCTTCCTTTAATGCAGAGAAATTTGTAGAGTGTTTCACAAGATAAAAGGAAGGGGTCGTAGGGGAAACCTTGGTTTCCCTACAAGGTTTCCCTACCTTTAGATATCCATCGGCTCCCAAGGATAATATTTACTTTTGGTAATATTCGAACGAAGAGGCATTAATGCGGCATCACTATCACGAATACTTTTATGATTTTCCACAGTTTGAGAAGCAACTCCTGGAATATTGTTTAATGAAATATTCACAGTAGCATTCGTAGTCATCGTATTATTTATAGAGGTGGTATTTGTCGCAACATTTTTCAAAATAGTATCTTCCACGGAGCAGTAAATACTTTTCCAAAACACGCCTTTGGTGGTAGAATTCATATTGTCTCCTGCTCTAACATTATCACTAACATCAACGCCATAAGCAAGAATATCATCAACTTCCGTTTCACCCCTCGCACTAGAAAAGGAAGGGGTCGTAGGGGGAACTGTGGTTCCCCCACCATAGATCTTCAACAATTTGGCGACAATAGGACTACGTTGAATATCCTGATTTTCCATTTCAACAATACGAATACCCAAAGATTCTTTATCATGTTTACGTCTTGTTTCAACCAAATCGGTATGGACGGTTTTTTCATACGCCCGAATTTTACCAATAAAATCTGCTAATCCATTTACCGAACCGCGGTCGCTCTGAACCAAATCTCCCGTAATGACTAATTTCGATTGTTCACCAATACGAGTTGTAAGCATCAACATTTGGTTGGGAGACGAGTTCTGCATTTCATCGGCAATAACGAAAGCGCGTTTAAAGGTACGTCCACGCATATAAGCCAAAGGAGAAATTTCCAACACCCCATTATGAAGCATATTATCAATATCTTTTTGTGGATAGAATTCCAATAGAATATCAAAAATAGGGCGAGTCCAAGGGTCCATTTTATTAATAAGACTGCCTGGTAAAAAGCCAATGTCTTCTTCTACGGGGACAATAGGACGAGTTAAAATGATTTTTTGTACAAATCCCGCACGTAATGCGGCGACGGCTTGATTACAGGCGAAAAGAGTTTTTCCCGAGCCAGCAGGACCTACCCCGACGACAATAGGTGTCGAAATATCGGTCAAGTATTTCACATAGAGCGCTTGATTATCGGTGCGCGGTTTATACAATTCGTTGGCGAAGGGTTTCGCATCTATATTTTTTTTATTACGAGCAAAGAGTTTATATGTAGATAATTCTCTACTACCTAATCCGTTTATGGTGTGAAAAAACGCTTTATTTTGAAAACCAATGATACGAGTAAATTGTAGGGACAAGGATAGGAACACCATGTATAATTTCATAGATATATTGAATATGAAATTATATTTATGTGGTTTTTACGAAAAGAGTTATATATCATATGGCGAATGAAATATGTAGTCTTATACAGTTTGGAACCTATGTTAGTGTTTATACAATATTAGTATGAGTAATCAAAAGAACAACTACACCTTTATAACCATCACCACCACCAGTTCCCTGACCACCATTTGCCGCAGTTTGATCACCATTACCCGAACCTCCACCTCCAGCACCATATGTAGTACCACTTTTCGCATTTACACGATTTCCAGTATTCGTAATGCGGCTTATACCTCTTCCACCATCACCACCACCATTACCACCAGTTCCGCCGTTATTATTCATACTACCGCCACCACCTCCACCTCCACCAAAAGTAATCCCCCATTTTGAAAGTCCTGCTCCACCATCACCACCACCTTGTGTTGAACTATAAGTCGTCCCACCTGTTCCTAAACTTCCATTACCGCCACAACCGCCTCCACCACCACCTGCGCCTGAATCATTATTTTGGTCGCCTCCATCACCACCATTACCCGAACCTCTAGTAACACTAGAAATATTATTTGCGTATAGACCATCAGAACCAGCACCACCATTGACTGCTGTTGCGGAATAACTACCTCCGCCACCACCAGAACCTCCGTAGAAAATAGCATTACTATTTACTTTACCATTTGCTTTACCTCTACCTCCACCACCTCCTCCACCTGCGATTGCAGTCGCAACAGTAGTATTATTACTATCATAAAAATCAATACGCGTATCACCGCCATTAGTACCATTTGTGTCATCGCCTCCTCCATTACCACCGCTACCAATTGTAACGATTATTTTTTTAAAATCGTTGCTATTAGTAGCAGTTAAATAAAGTCCACTTCCTCCACCACCACCTGCGTTTTGATTATAACTGAAACCACAACCACCTCCACCACCTCCTCCACCTATCATTGCGAATGCAGTACTAAGGATATTATACTTAAAATTGATAGTAGCACTGTTCTCAATAATAATTAGTGTTTGGGTTAGTGAGTATGCTGAAACAATACAAGTTCCACTATTTACTATTTTTGAATCAAATATCAAATTCAAATCCGTACCATTTAACAGATAATTTGTAGGATCACATTTAAAATAGGTAGTATCCGCATATGGAGCAAAACTTCGACTTAAATCTGTAGTACCTAATATGTAATTAGTACTACCATTACGAGTGCCTGTATTAAATAAAGTATTTATATTTACATTACCTGTTAAAAAAGAAGACATTTTATATACAATGAATATAAATTATTTTTGTTAGAAAAATTATAGTTCAATAATATCTACCATAAAAATGATTTGTAAATCACAATAATTATCATTTCTTATTTTTGCTAATATTGATATTTTTACTTATATGGATTGATGCCCTTACTTTTCAATACATCGACCAAGAAATTAATCTTAATAGGGTCGAAACCAACACCGAAGGCAGGCATACCATAAATAATAATATAGTAATTGAAGACTGGCGCTAATTTGAAAGATTTGGTAATCGACAATTGTCCCGTAGCTTGTGCCATTTCAATGAATTTCTCATTCTTACCCGTTAAAATATCATTGATGGTTTTATTCAAGCCGACTTTATCCAAGGTCAAAGATACATTCGAACCATATAAAGCATATGAATTGATGGCGCCGACCAACGCTTCTTGTGCGATTTGTACTAAAGTTAATAATTTATCATTTTTAATCTTGGCTTTGACTTTATTCACCATAACGTATAATTTAATATATTTATCATAATCATTCGGTATTTGCTCATACAATTTATGTTCAATACGATAGCCATATTTTTGTTCGATTTCTTTAAAGGAAACTAAATCATCCGCGGTAATAAAAGAGAGGTCGCCACTTCCTTGACTGCCCGCCGCAATGGCTTGACTTGAAAAAACAGGATTATAGAGAGGTCGCATTTTATTCACTTGGACCGAATTATAGAAAAACGATTTACTGACCATACTCATCTTGTAATTAAGTTTTATATTATAAAGATAAAAAATCGATAACTTTTTGACTAGTTTCCAAAGCTCCTTCTCCATCCATTGTTGATTGAAATATTCAAGGCTGTAAATCTACATTGGTTTAAATTTGGGTACTCAAGATGAAGCAAGCGACTGTGTATATTGTATAATTAATGCTTCTTGGTCTGCGGTTAAATGTTGATCCGAGTGAAATAATAAGCTCCAATTATTTTTATTACGAAGGTACGCCACACATTCTTCTGTATTTAAATCACAAAACATGTTAAGCTGGGGTTCAATATAAAAAAGTCTGCCGTTTAGCATACGTCCTATAAGAAAAACATGTCCAGTATATCCAGCAAAAACCACGTGTCCAGGGATTAATAAAGTATTTATCCAAGTAGCCCATTCATCAAAATTAGTAGTTGGCTTAAAATCAAAATTTTTTCTAAATTTGTAAGCAAATATAATTTCTATTTGTGCTGCGGTAAACCCAACAACACCCAATGTAGATATCCTCATAATATTTGCGGATATATCATCTAATATGCCCATTAGTTGTAATGCGTTAATGACGCAATCCATAGGAGCATTAAATGTTCGATTGAATGTTTGTAGTTTTTCATCTGTAATTTTGAATTGAGACAAAATATTTGCTGGAGGTAACCCGAAGTCCTCTAATAATCCGCCAATTTGTTTATTATTTTTATTATTTTTTTTATTTTTTCTTAATGTTCTTGATTTACGAGTTTTGCTCATTACAAATTATTGTAGTATACATATTATAAAGATAAAAATTCGAGAACTTTTTGACTCGTTTCCAACGCTCCTTCTATCCATTGTTGATTTTTATCTGAAAAATGTTCTCCACAAATAAATAAATCCATCTCAGGGATAGGTTTCACAATGGTTTGGGAAATCTTTTCGCTATCTGCGCCGACCCCCCAATAACCTACCCCACATTCCCAAAAGAAGACATGGGTTTTCACGGGCATAGGTATATCTTCCACCCCCGTACTTTGTTTTAATAATACCAAAAGTTCTCTATTGACTCCCTCTTCTCCTTCTTTATCAAACAATTGTTTCCAAAAACGGGCATATTTACTATCGGTATAAGAAGACATGATAATTCCCGAGGATTCATCATAAGGAATAATCATTCGCAAATGATTATTGGTAGTAAGTTTTGGTAATCCACGAAACCAAGGTTCTCCATCTTTCAATGGAAATTTGGAATAAATACGACAAAGAGGAGAACATTCGATTTTATGAAGCATCGGTAGAACTGGTCGAAATATCGGAATTTTTTCGAGGACTTGTTTGGGTAAAGCCGAAATACAAATCCGACCCTTATATGTAGTATCTACATTGGAACAACCAATGGTAAATACCTCGCCCGATTTGGACCATTGAACCGAAGAAATCCGTCGTTGTTTCAAAATTTTCGCGCCTTTATGTCGGAGAACTTCTTTTTCCAGGTTCTCTATCACTTGTGAAAGACCATCTTGTAAAATAAAGAATTGATGAGTAGGAGAGAGATGTTTTTCCATCAAATAGATGGCATCATAGGCATTCATAATAACCAATTCCGAATAATAACCAAAAGATTGTTCAATAAAAGTTATTTCTTCAGGAGAGAGAACCTGTTTCGCATAAGTTAGAAAATTCATTTTTTGTAATCTAGATCTAGGTTCTCCTTTACTAGCTAAAATAACTTGAAGGATAAGTTCAGCATTCGGAATATTTTGTTTTCCTAAAACAATATCCAGAACCACTTGGAAAATAGGTTTTAATAACGACAAGGAAAAAGGTAATACAAATTCAGAAGAAGGAGGAGTCTCAATAATATCTAGGATGGAATTCATAAATTGTCCAGGGGTTTCTGTAGGAGCAAAAGAAGCCGATCCCGAAATTTTGCGGATTTTATGGGACAATCCTAAGTCTTTTAATAATTCTAATAAGAGAACCTGGTCTTCGTGAAAACGACCCGCCCCCGCTTCGACTTTCATATGTTCATCTTTAAAAGTATCAATTCTACCACCTAATAGGTTCTCTTTTTCTAAAATCAATAAAGAAGAATCAGGAGAACTTTGTAAAATATGATAAGCGGTATACAAACCGGCGACGCCACCACCTAAAATAATAAAATCATACATAAGTTATTGTATAAAATATTGATATAAAACATAACCATCATAAATACTTAAATAGAATGCGTATTTTAGTAACTGGAGGTTCTGGTCTAGTAGGAAATGGAATTCGAAACATAGCACATAAGTATCAACCTCAATATGAATTCATTTTTGTATCGTCTAAAGATTATAATTTATACCATATGTCGGATACGGAGGCAATGTTTAAAAATTACAAGCCAGATTATGTAATTCATTTAGCGGCGAATGTAGGAGGATTATATAAAAATATGAATCAAAAAGTAGAAATGTTGGAAATAAATCTCCAAATCAATTTCAATATCGTAAAATGTTCTCATCAATATAAAATAAAAAAGTTAATAGCCTGTTTATCAACGTGTATTTTTCCCGATAAAATAGAATATCCCATTACCGAAGATAAATTACATGAAGGACCGCCTCATCACTCAAACGACGCGTATGCGTATGCGAAACGAATGTTAGAAATACATTGTCGAAGTTATCGCGAGATGTATGGTTCTCCTTTTGTCTGTATCATACCAACGAATATATATGGTGAGTATGATAATTTTGATTTAGAAAATGGGCATGTATTACCATCATTAATACATAAATGTTTTTTAGCGAAGAAAGAGAACCTAGATTTTGTGGTTCGAGGAACAGGCAAACCCTTGCGTCAGTTTATTTATTCCAAAGATTTGGCGGAATGTATTATGAAAGTATTGGAAGATTATCATGGAGGAAGTATTATATTATCACCGGATGAAAAGGATGAAGTAAGCATAGGAGAAGTTGCGCGAATCATAGCGAGTTGTTATGATTATGAAGACCGCATGATATTTGATACGACGTATAGTGATGGGCAATATAAGAAAACAGTTAGCAATGAGAGATTACGGCAATTATATCCCGAAATGAAATTTACTAGTCTTGAAGAAGGAATCCAAGAGACAGTGAAATGGTTTAATTGTATAACAAATAAGGTAGTAAGTAAATAAATACAATCAATACAATGATATTGATATTTAAACTTTTACTTGCTAGATATGAAGAAATCAAACAAGCTAAAATCATCATACCACTATCAGACAAAATTGCTTTATAAGATACTTCATTCGCATAATCTTTGAATGTATCTAACATTTTACTTACACCTATTGGAATATTTTTGAATAAAATATAAAATAATATATCATGTATAATTTGAACTATCACTGCTAAAATAATAAAATTAAATATTGAAAATGTATCAAATAAATAATAGTAAATAGCTCTTGTAATGATTAATCCAATCAATATAATGAGAACATCTGCGATGACTGCTGATAAATTATAATTCATATACCATTTTCTTAAAACGAATGACTTTATCATTTTTGTGTTTAATAATAAAATTACCAACAAATCTGTGATTAACACTCCGTTCAATAATGGTAAATAATCATTTGTATTGTTAAAATTTGCGATATCTTTGAACATCAATATATTATAATACAGATAAAAATACAATTTGAATAATAATTCCAAATTACATATAAGAGAACATACAAATCATTTTACGGTCGCCTGAATAACGAATATTGGACACACCCCCGATTTCAATACGTGATTTATTCATCATTTTGGTTAATTCAGTATCAATCGAATAACCGTGGGTTCTCAAATAACCAAAGACCGAAGGGATATCATCGGCACCCATAAACATATCCGAACGTTTCAATGCGCCGCTACCGACCCCAGCCCCGCCTTGTGATTTGGGATATCGTAATAAAACATACATACAGTTGTGAACATTGGAAGCGAAAGGAGAAGTCTGTTGAAAAGGAGATAATTTGGGAGCGGAAATCATAGAAACCATATCGGCGAGAGGTCCACCAGGCATATCACTCAAGGTAATAATATTTTGATAAGATTTATAATAATAATTCAAATAGGGTTCTAAATACATAACGACCGAAGAATTTGTATTTGAAAAGGGGCTTTCCATAAAACAAAGAATTATATATACGTATAATAAGAATATAAAGACAAGCAACGATTATATAGTGGGGGAGGTGCTCAAGAGTGAATATGCGCTGAGAAACACCTAAGGGTTCAATCGAAAATCCACCCACGCCATACAAAACTGGCGATTGAATATGCTTCGTTTGCACAGTGGTAGTGCGTTCGGCTGTTAACCGAAAGGTCGTTGGTTCGATCCCAATACGAAGCGAAAAAGAATATTTCAAACATTTGTTTTGAAATATTCGGTATATGTTAGTAGTTTACAATTTTGAAGAATTATTCGGTAATATTCAATAAATTTTTAATTTTAGTCATTTTATTACCATCAGTGCTATTGATGATGTCCGCATATATGGGCTCTGAAATATTTAATAGTTTAATAGCTTGTATTTTATTATCATCGGAAACATTAGTAGCATCCATAATAGCTAAAAGAGCTTCTAAATTATTAGATGAAATATTTTCCTTTGTTTTTATCATTCTAGAAAAATAAAAATATCCGAGAACAAGAACCACCAATACAACTAACGCAATGACTATTTTTTTATTCGCAAAGAGTTTCTTTAATGAATACATTATATAATATGAAAATATTTTATTTGTAATTATCTAAAGAATAGTGAATACCCTCCAAACATCGCACCACTTTTTCGTGGTCAGCTTCCACTCCACTCCCAATGGTTGAATCCGCACCTTCTTGAATAATCAGCCAAGGGAAATAGGTATAACAATTTCCCAATAATTGTAATCGACTCGTCATCCAATCACTTGTGTGATAACAACCATGAAAGGTATTCAATAAAATAGTTGCTCCCGTATAAGAAAGAATATAACCGCCAGTTAAAAATTGGTTTAATGCCGGAGACCATTTATTTATTTTATGTAACGGTTCAGACGCATTCAAAAAAATGGCGTGCCAGTTTTTTTGAGTACTATCCAAATGAAAACGATTTAATTTATCTTTCCAATGAATATCAAAACAAGCGTCATCTTCTAAAATAAGAGCATAATCTAATTTATGTTGAATCATATGACGCCATATTTGTATGTGTGATTGAGCACAACCGCGTTGACCGTTTTGTAATTCGTGATGAAACGTATCGATAATATCGTCGGGATACATCGCAGCGGGCCATCTACAAACCGATAAATCAAAATATTCAAAACGTTTCAGCATTTTATTCCATCGTTCCGTATGATGTAATAAAGATATACAAAACGTATTTTTATCCGTAAAAGAGAACATGTTTATAAATGTGTAAATAAATTATATCATATAAAACATTTATATGATTTTTCGACAAACAAAAAATTGAAATACTTTTATAACAAAGAAAGAAAGATATCTACCAAAATACAAAGTAAAACAATAAAAAACAATATCAAAAAAATGTCGATACAATACAGATATATTTATACCGATGAAGTAGCAGATTTATTGAATGAATTTGCGGAAATACATCGTTATGATGAACGTAAAACATTTAAAACGGAATGGGAGAACTGGATAGCAAACGATGATATAAAAAAACAATTGAATCAAGAAATCAAACGTTTGGAAAGTATGGGAATGGACGATGATATAATGGACCGCATGTTTAAAAGTGCGCGTTATTATTATCGCAAAAAACCGCTCATCGAAAAACGAAAAGCAGAAACTAAAAAACCAAAACAAAAAACTCCCTATATCGGTTTTACTACAGCGACATTACAAAATATGGATGAATATATAAAAAAAAAAGAAAAATTACAAATTTCGCCAGCCAATTTATATGAATTATATTGTAATGAGAACAAAGATATCATTGGCGCAGAAATAAAAGAATATAAGAAAAAAGCTGAACAAAAAAGCCCAAATCAAATAGTAACAGCAGATGAATTAATCAATAAATTCAAAAAAACTTTTAAAAATAGATATTACCAACATTTATATCAAAAAATTGAAAATAATATTTATATAGAATAAACAAATAAACAGTAAACCTCGCTAGCACAAATGGAAAAATACTCAACTGACTATATACATTTTGTTAAAACATTTATCGCAAATAAATGTTATACGAACTATTGTAATATGATGTTAAATAGATCAAATGAAGAAGGAAGTGATTATAAAGAAAATGTATTGAAATATCGTTATGAACCAGATGTATGGAAAGAAATATTGAATATGATACATGTGCCTATGAAATATTTAATACAATTATATAAAAACATCGATTATGAAATTCCGCAACACAGTATACAAGTATATGAATATAAAACATTTCAAGAATATGTAGATACCTATGTAACATTAGAAAAAGCGGGCAGTTATAATTACCAACAATTTATAAAATCAATGAAAGAAGCCGAATTTAAAAATAAAGTCGTAGAAAAATATGAAACATCCCTATATGAAAATAAAATCAAAAATTATATCATATATGTAATTAATTTATATGTAACAGCCAAAACAAATACTCATCAAATATTTACGGATAGGGAACAATTAGAAATGGATATATCAGTAGATATCATGCCGTATCTGGAATATATTTCCAAACGTGAATTGCCTACAAATACCGATGATATAAATAACGATCGTATAGAATTAGAAACGTTTGATTATATCAATCATTCATTATTTACTATGTAATAGGTTTTCCCCTATTCTTTTTTTTGCGTCGCATCGTCGAAATTATAAATAATACTATTAAATTGGGTTTCTGCTTCCACTGAATCAATACGTTTGTTCGGCATAGCCAAAATAATAGATTTGTAAAAATGAATCATATGAGAAATATCAGGAAACTTCTCAATATGTTTATGAAGTTTCAAATCATAAATACAATATAAAAATGTAATTGCTAAGGAATATGTATCATAGGTAGGAGCATATCGCAACAATTCTTCAATGGTTTCTTGATATGTTTTACCGTGGAATGATTTCATATAATTCGTCAACGATTGTTCAAATTTGTTTGTTTCATTCTTGTCTATTATTTCTCCAAAAATAGGATTATGCCCAATGAAATCCTGAATGACTTGTTGGATAATATCCTCCGATATGTTTTCGTTCCAACTCACTCCGACCTTGTTGGTAATAAATGAAATCATTGCCGTTTCGAATGACCAATATACATAATCATAACCATACACATAAAAAGCGGATTTTAAAGAATGAGTGGTAGATAAATCATTGATATCATAGGATAATCCGTAATCAATTAAAATAGGGCTATGACGTTTGTCGTCATATAAGATATTATTTTCTTTTACATCGTTATGCACAATATTTTGTTTTATTAAAAGTTGAATAGCGGTCAATAAATGTAGATAGCAATCAAAAAACTTGGAAAAAAATTTGATGCTAGGTTTTTCTTCTAAAATAGAGTCCAAATACTCCATGAGAGTTTTATTACCTACATATCTCATTTTATTGGCGAACATGGGGGCTTTTTTTTTAATAAATTCGCATTTTTTGATTTCATTATCTGAAATTTTGGCTAATGAAATTTTACACGTATTTAAAATAGGAGCAAAATAATCATTATAATGTTTTATTTTTTTAATCTTTTCACTGATTTCCGTTTCTCTATTGGAGATACTTTTTTCCCGTTGAACTTTACTAATAAAATTTTTGTCGCCGACTTTGCTATTACAACCAATATTGGGACGAAATACGCATCCAAAAGTTCCTTGATTTAATAATTTTATTTTGGTCGCATTTGAAATATTAACTCCGCCGTGTAAAAGAATAGGTGTATCAGACATTATATAATACAAATATATATTTTTATTTTCTTATTTGGTGGATATAATTTTCTAGTAAATCATATCGGCGATTTCCTAATATATGGGAAATAACTTGAAAAGCAGATTGTTTGTTGGATAATAAATATAATTGTTCAAAGGCGGCGACTGATAATCCGGAAATGTAAAAAGTATTCATTATATTATATTGGAAAGGAAAAGATGAAAAAGTTTCGGCTATATTCCAAAAAATAATGCGCGGCATAGGAAGAGGTATTTTACGCGGACTATACAGAATACCTTTCGTTCGAAATAATTCTATAATTGTTTTTTGGAAATCGACTGTTTGATGGTTCTGATTGTCGAATAATACGATGGACAATTGACTCATATGATAATAAGACATTTTGGTATCAACAATGGAAGTAAGAATCAAATCAAATGCTTTTTCAACATTATAATGAGTTCGACAATAGGAATTGGTATGATTATAAATAGTGAGAACCATCGAAAATAAATCATTACAATCTTGTAATTGAATCCAAATAGGTTCATTGTCGATAGCCAAGATGCGTTTTCCATAAGAACTTCTTTCGCCAATCAATAGCGCTAATCCAATAGATGTATAAAATTGTTCGGTTTGATTGGACATATCAAATGAAAAATCTACGAGTGGTATAAATTGTTTTAATGGCGCAAGACCAATCGTAGAAGAAAGTTGAAACCATTTTTTATTTAGAACATCAATTTGTAATTGATAATGATGAGAACCTGAATATTTGGATGTATCAGAACGTTGTCGTTTTATGATAGCGAATGCTTCTTTGATGAATTGAGCAACGGCAATTGTGGTGGGTCGTGATAGATGGGTAGGTTCTGTTTTTACGAAAAATTTTTGTTCGAAATGGTTGTGAAATTGTTGCGCGCATATTTTTTTTTCGTATTTGGAATGAGTATATTCTATAAAATAATTATTCAATTGGATATTGTTATGATATAAATGTGGTTGATGTTTGGATAATGATAATTGTGGAATATTTTTTGGAACAATTTCATCCCATTTCTGAGAACATAATTTAATTTCGGTCGTATCGAGGTCTTTATTTAATTTCGCAATAATTTTCCGATAATTCATTTTACGGTCGCTTAATGAAAGTTCCATCTCAGGATGATAGGTTTCAAACCAATCGTTCACTAGACGTTCGTGAACCCAATCAAATTGTTTATTTTCTCTAGGAATCCATTTGGCGACGGTGGATAAATGTTCTCTCGCCGATGGTTTATGAATGGTTTCCATATCTTCCATAGAAGTACTATTATAAATTTGTAAAAAATAGGCTGATAACAATTGGTTCCAAAGATGAATATCATTATGTAGGGAGGTGTTCATCATTTGAATACAGTAATGTATAAAAGGGTGTTCTTCGCCTTGTGAAGTATATTTACGGAGATAATCACAAAAATATTTGATGTCTCGCCAAGAACCATACGGTTGGTTCTCTTCAATCTGTTTTACAAAAGAATGTAGAGCAAAAATGGCCAATACGGGATAATATTTGTACCAAATAGCCAACATAGCATAACTTATTTCGTGTTCTCCTTTCCCCATAATACAATCTCGTGATTGACCCAATAAACGATATAACAAACAAAGATACGGAAAAAAAGAGTGCGAATCAAATTGTATTTCTCTTTTAAGAGAACCTAACAAATGGTCGAAGAAATCGGCGAATTCTTTGGTATCTTGATGACGAGTAATATTATAATAACAGAGAACAATGTTCTCTTCGAAATATTTTGTATCATTTGTTAGGGGAGATAATCTGGGGAATTGGTTTATTGAATTGATATCCATGTTGAAGTTATATGTAGTATAGTGAAATTTCTATATTGCTTTATAAATAGCAATTATCTATATTGATTCGATAATTGCTATTGTGAATTATTTCTTTATTCGAAATATGGTTAATCTAATAACGCACTTTTTAGATTTTGTGTAAGTTGTTTATGAATAATCATTCCTTCGCCATTCCAATTACCGCCAGCTCTATAATGTAAAAAGACGTCATCATAAATTTCACAAAAGAATTTACCATTTTTATTACGAATATCATGTGATAAAAAATTAAGAATATTACTATTACGTAGTCCGCTTGGTAATTCAGATATATCCCAAGAACAAGACCATAAATGTTTTATAAAATATGTACTATCACTGTGAAATGTATTGTTTGTCCAACGAATTTCGTCGGTATTTGGAATATAGGTACCATTTAATTGAATAGAAAACCATTTCTGCATCATTCCACCTACATCACAATAAGTACAAGTATCCCAATTTAATAATTCAGTATTTTTTATTTTATTAAAATCGAAATAGTAGATTCCATTCCAAAAATAATTTATGGTATTATTATTTCTACTTTGTAAAACAATAGCACAATCGTATTTAGAATATTTATCGATATCAAAATAATCGATTAAAAACATATCACTGTCTAATAATAAATATTTATCTGGATTTTGTAATTGATATTTTAAAATATAATTCATTGAATCCGCACAACGAGTAGCCGCACATTTAATAGTTTTATGTTGTTCATTTGGAATATTAATACATTGAATACCTAGTGTTTTACATATATTTTCTATGTTAGATTTGATAGTAATATCACCTTCATTCGTAAAATCAGGGAAATCCTTAGCATCATTAAAAACGATAAATTCGTAAGGACCTTTAAAAAATTTTTTTAAAGTATGATATTGTATTTCAATAAAATCGGGGTTGTTTACCACAGCGGTTACTATTTTCATTATAAAATATAAGGAAGATAATATTTATATTATTATTATGATTTATTTTATCCCCATAAAATTGAATTATTTTTATCGTTTTATTCTAACGGCACCCTAATCAAACTAAAATGAACCAAACTACTCAATATTCGTCATCGTACTCTTTATTTGGTTGCACCAATCGCGAAGCGGTTTTAACGACTGTGGTGAATCCAGTCGCGCCAGTGGTACGAAATCCACCTTCCGAATTGAATCAACCTGTGGCAACAACCACGCAACCAGCAACAACAACAACAACGCAACCCGCGGCGGAAATAATGATGGAAGGAATTATAACCTCATTGAAAATGTTATCAGACCGTTATCAGAATTATTATGAACCGGCATTCTCGATTAAAAACAACATAAGCAGGAGTTTCAAGAATTTATTCCCTGAAGCAGATACCGCAGTGAGAAATTCGATTATTTATAATGATATGGACCATACCACCACAGTCAATGATTTACATCAAGGATATGATTTATCGATTGAATATGTGGAACAATACATGAGGCTTGTGAAACGCGAATGCGCTCATGT